>Ga0209066_10004321_pt1 | contig 15603 bp, 16 predicted proteins | sample All_14_2_FD_187198 | JGI IMG/M metagenome (GOLD analysis project Ga0209066, IMG submission 187198) | Freshwater microbial communities in response to fracking from Pennsylvania, USA - Allegheny Zone_MetaG_DW_15 (SPAdes) (version 2) ...
CTCCCACAGAGACACCCGTACCAACTGCAACCATCCCGCGCACGCCGCCAGCATTACCTGGAAATTATCAAACCACCATTTTGAAATCACACGACATCCCGCGTAATTATGTTGCTGACACCTGCCAGTATCTGCAAAACAAATGGAATCCCAACAACTCCGCCCCGGGGACCGTGGTAATGATCATCATGTTCCACGGCATCAACAAAGGCGAAGCATCAGGCAATGACATCACCGTTGGCGAGCACAAAAAGCTTATGGATGATCTCTATGAATTGGGTTTCCAAGCCATCAACATGCAGCAAATGGCAGACTTCATGTATAACAATGCAAAAATCCCGCCGCGCTCCGTTCTATTGATCGTGGATGATCGCCACTTTGCAGAATATTTCAACGACCACTTCCGCCCGTACTTCAACCAGTGGGGCTGGCCTGTTGTAAATGGATACATTGGTGTAGATGAACGTGTTGATTTATGGGCAGAAAATGCCGCACTTTCTGCTGAAGGTTGGGTGGATTATCAATCACATGGATATCTTCACAATACCCCCATTGGCGAAGGTTCTACAGATGAATTCATCACCAGTGAAATGGGTGGAGCGATTTTATCCATTCAAAAGTATATGAACAAAACCCCCATTGGCTATATTTGGCCCGGTGGAGGCTTCTCTACTCGCGCTGTTGCAATTGGCACCCAACTTGGTTACAAGCTCGGCTTTACCGTCAATCCACGCGGCCCCGTCATGTACAACTGGGTTCCACAAGCAGATACGATCAACGATTCAAATCCATACGCCATCCCAGAAACGCCTGCAGGTAACCCGCTGATGACTCTTCCCCGCTACTGGAGTCCAGATGCGCGTGAGAATATAGACTCAGTCCGTGTTATTGGGCAGGAAGCCGCAGAATTCGCCGAACAGAACAAAGCCATCGAACTCGAATACTATGATATCGTCTGCGCCCCCACCTACGGACCGATTCCACCAACTCCATAGGAAAAAATAAACTTTTATCAAACAATCAGCAGGGTGACGAATTATATTGTCACCCTGCTATTTCACTGCCTAAAATTAGTTTACAATGTATTCACTTATGAACAAGCCAATAGACGAAATAAAGCATATTTACTATCGAATCACCCTTATCTTCACAATCATATTTTTTCTGGTCGCATGTGCGCCTTCCACCTCACTGCCCATCATACAAACAGAAGAATCGATCCAAACCGACATAAGCATCCCTGTCACTGCCGCCATCGAACTGCCCCCTCTCCCTGACACATTTCAAACCGCACTAATAAATCCGCTGGATATTCCACATACTTATGTGGATGATACCTGCAGATATTTACGAAACAAATGGAACCCATTGAACGCCGAACCAGGCACTGTAGTGATGATCTTAATGATCGGTAGGATCCAAACGGGTGCAGTAACAGACCCTAACGGTATCAATGTGGTGGACTTCATGAAAACCATGCAGGAACTTAAGGCACAAGGTTTTGAAGCCATTAATATGAGAGAATTCCTTTTCTTCATCGAAAGAAACGTTATCATTCCTCCCCGTTCCGTACTGATCATTCAGGATGGAAATTACGAGCAGGAATATTTTGTAAAGAATTATCGTGAATATTGGGATAAGTGGGGCTGGCCTGTTGTGAATGGCTGGCAAAGTGACCTTGAAACGCCAACAGCATTGCAACGTGAAAATATAATCATGGAAGGGGAAGGCTGGGTGGACCACCAGTCACAAGGCGTATTATCAGACACCAAAATGTCGGATGAATCTGGCAAGACGGTTATTGCCCGCGAACTGCGAGATCCACTAAAATATTTTGGCGCCAATTATGGAAAGACCCCTTATGCTTTTATCTGGCCCAATGGCGGTTTTGGCTTACGCCCTGTGGAAGCGGCACGCCTACTTGACTATCAACTTGGATTCACCACCAACCCTCGCGGCCCTGTCATGTACAACTGGATCCCTCTCGCGGACGAACTTGACCCTGAACGCCCTGAGTACATGCCAGAAGGGCAGATCAATGACCCGTTAATGACCCTGCCCCGCTATAAAATAAATGAAGCCTTCACCGCTATTGACCAGGTACGTGCCATCGGCGAAGCTGCTGCCGCATACGCACAAGCCAATAAAGCGATGGAACACAAATATTATGAAATAGTATGCAGTGAAGCATACGGCCCCATGCCAACCCCATAATCTTTCAGGAGGTTCCAAATGACCGATTGTATTTTTTGCAAGATCGTCAAAGGTGATATTGCAGGCGCCATTGTCCATCGCGATGAACAAGTGACCGCCTTTCGCGACATCAACCCATCCGCGCCAACGCATATTCTCATCGTCCCAAATCAGCACATCGACTCGGTCAACATGCTGATCGTGGATGATGAGCCGTTGATCGGCCACATGTTCACAACCGCGAAAAACATTGCCGCACAGGAAGGCATCGCCGAAAGCGGTTACCGCCTCATCATGAACACAAATGCAGACGGCGGCCAAACGGTCTTTCACATTCACCTGCACCTACTGGGCGGCGCACCCATGAAATACCCAATGGGATAAACGTCAAAGCGATCAGCGAAGAAAAAGCTGGTCGCTTTTTTATTGACTCGAACGAAGTTATCGTCTATAAACTGCGAGATCATTTTCAAAGAGGAGACCCCATGCCTGAACGAGAAATTTATTTACTATCCCCGCGCGCGCTGAGCCCCGAGACCATTGCCGTTGCATTTGCCAAAACATCGCGCGCGCCAGAATCCTTCCGTGAGATCGCATCGGAATTGAGTGACGAAAAATCCGCGCAATTCCATGAGAAATGGGTCGTCGGTTATGGACATGCTTCCGTGGCTGAACATGCCGTGCTGCACCTCGCCTTTGAAAACGTTTCGCGCGTTGCCATCGAAACCATCGAAAGCAGCCGCCTCGCATCCTACACAGAAAAATCCACCCGCTACCAAAAATGGGGCCCTGATGATTTCACTGTTCCACCAGAATTAGATGGACATCCACTGCGCGACGAATTTATCCAAACCGTTCGCCTCCTTTTCTCGACCTATGCTGAATCGCTCGACCCGGTCAAGAATCTCATTCTCAGCAAATCCCCGCGCCGCGAAAACGAATCAGACGAAGCCTACGACCGCCGCATCCGCTCCCAATACGTGGACAGGTGCCGCTTCATCCTCCCTGCCGCTGCCAATGCCAACGTAGGCATGACCGCCAACGCCCGCGTCATCGAAATTGTCATCCGCAAGATGCTCTCCCATCCGCTCGCAGAAGTCCGCCAGATCGGCGAGACCGTGAAGGAAGTCTCCAAGGCTGAGACGCCAACCCTGGTCAAATATGCGGATGCGGTGCCATACGTAGTGGAGACGGTGAAAGAATTGCAGTCATCAGTGGATAGTGGTCAGTGGTCAGTATTCAGTGGTCAGGCGGATTGGTGCTCTTTGATCGACTATGACAAAGACGGCGAAAAGAAAATTCTCGCGGCTGCTTTGTATCGCTTCAACGAAATGCCATACGCAGATGCGCTGGCTTATATCAAATCATTGAAGAAGAAAGAGCGCGAGCAGCTTGCAGAGTCTCTGCTTGGTAAACTTGGCAAGTACGATGTTCCACTTCGTGAACTGGAATACGCAACATACACCTTCGATCTCATCATGGATCAGGGTGCGTTTGCCGAGTTCAAACGTCACCGCATGATGACACAGACCCCGCAGAGGTTGACGACCCGGCTTGGGTATTCGATTCCGCTGCTCGTAACAGAAGCAGGCTTCGGGTCCAAATATAAGGCGGCGATGGAAGCCGCGATCCAAATGTATGAGAAGTTACATGCCTTCAATCCAGATGTCGCGCAATACATCGTCCCGAACGGATTCAACCGCCGCGTGCTGGCACAATTCAATTTGCGTGAGGCATTCGCGTTCTGTCAGTTGCGTACTGCGGCAAATGCACATTTTTCAATTCGAAGAGTGGCGCAAAAGATGTATGAGGAAATGGCGCGTGTGCATCCGCTGTTGACCAAATATATGAAGCTGCGCGAAGAGACCTGGCAGCAAGTAGAAGAAAATTATTTTACGAAGGTGTAACAAAAAACCTCCGAGGTCTTAAAGACCTCGGAGGTTTTCGTTTAAATATTAATCGTCGTCTTCGTCTTTCGTGATCCCGAAGATCACATCGATCCTTTCCATGATCTCGGGTGTGATCTTGTCGACCACTTCAGAAGCCTGCATGTTTTCAGTGACCTGCTCCACGCGGCTTGCGCCAGTGATGACAGTGCTCACGAAAGGATTCTTCAAACACCATGCCAGCGCGAGCTGTGAAAGTTTGCAGCCAAGTTCTTTTGCGATCGGCTCCAACGCAGCGACCTTTGCCAACTTCTCTTTGTTGGTCAGGCTATCCTTCAGCCAGTCATAGCCCTTGAGCGCGCCACGGCTGTCTTTGGGGATACCCTTTTGATATTTGCCCGAAAGCAAACCAGAAGCCAGCGGACTCCAAATGGTGGAGCCGTAGTTGTAATCTTTGTAGAAGCGGGCGTACTCCCCTTCCATGCGATTGCGCACGAACATGTTGTATTGCGGCTGTTCGACGACAGGCTTGTGCAGGTGATGGCGCTCTGCAATTTCAATGGCTTGCGTAATTTCCGCTGCAGACCATTCGGAGGTGCCCCAGTACAAGGCCTTGCCCCACTCAATAATATTGTGCATGGCCCACACGGTCTCTTCGATGGGTGTGGTTGCATCAGGGCGGTGACAGTAGAGCAGATCCACATACTCCATCTGCAAACGTTCAAGCGAGCCATTGATGCCTTCGATGAGCCGCTTGCGATTCAGCGTGTTCTTCTCGTTGATGCCGTCATGCAGACCCCAATAGATCTTTGTGGAAACCAGATAACTTCCCCGGCGCCATTTCAACTTCTTGAGCGCATCGCCCATCACCTGTTCCGATTTGCCGCCAGCGTACACTTCGGCGTTGTCAAAAAAGTTCACGCCTGCATCGTATGCTGCAGCCATCATATTCTGCGCCAGTTTCACATCTGCTTGGTTATGAAAAGTAACCCACGAACCGAATGATAACTCGCTTACTCGAATACCGGTCTTGCCTAACTGACGATACTTCATTGTGTTCCTCCAGTTTTATTAAGTGCCAGTCTATTATAATCACCGAATGCGTAATTCATTGCTTCTTTGCGTATTGCTGCTTGCCGCATGTGCGCCCGGACCCGAACAACCCCTTAACATTTCCGTTCAGCCTTACCTTACCAACACGCCTGCATTTACATCCACACCCAACATTCTTGTCATTGTTGAAACGCCGCTGCCAACCGCCACACCTTTTATCTATGTTGTTGAATCAGGAGATACTCTCAGCGAGATCGCCGAGAAATTCAGAATTTCGATGGATGAATTAAGGGCGGCGAATCCAGATGTCAGCGCGAATAGCTTATCCATCGGGATGACTCTCATCATTCCAGACCCTTCCGCCGCTTTGGCAGGCGCCTCGACCCCTACGCCGATGCCTGCTCCCATCACCCAAACAGTGTGCCACCCTTCAGCAGATAACGGCACCTGGTGTTTCGCGTTGATCCGAAACGACTCACCGGATTTGCTTGAAAACATCTCTGCACAAATGACCTTGTTCGATGAAAACAACAACGCAGTAGCAAGCCAAACTGCTTTTACGCCGTTGGATATTCTCCCGCCAAACTCAGCGTTGCCTGTGTATGTGTTCTTTCCAAACACACCCTCAAATTTAAATCTTCAAGTTCAATTGCTTAGCGCAGTGCAAGGCAGCAATTCACGTTATCTTCCTGCGGTGTTGAACAACACCGTGACACAAATTGACTGGGATGGAAAATCCGCTCAACTCAGCGGACAGATTTTTTTGCCAGCAGAATCACAAGCCGCAAACCAAGTCTGGGTTGCGGCGGTAGCGTATGATAAAGATGGTCAGGTGGTTGGAGTGAGACGCTGGGAAGGCGGAGCGATTCAACCTGCGGGGAGTATCTCTTTCAGCTTTTTAGTGGCAAGCGTCGGCGGGGATATTGAGGCGGTGGACTTTGTCTTGCAGGCGAATCCATAGATTCGAATCTGCTCTTAAAGCCCATGTTCCTCTTTGGCTTTTTCAATATCTTTATCTTTACGGCTTGGCATTCGAACGATTACACCTAAAACAAAAACACCAATCAGCAAAGCAAACACCAGACAAAAGAACAACAGTGAAAGTGTAAGGCTAAGCGGCGGGCCGCTTGGGATCATTTCCTCTGTGGATGGCTCAGGCGTTGTTTGTGGAACTGGGTTGACGGGTGCATCTGCGAATGTATCAGCGGGTTGGGCAAATGTAAGGGCGGATAATGTAACGATCAACAGCAAAGCAAGGGTGATATTTTTTTTATATGTCAGCATGGGGCATCCTCATTCGGTGGCAAATATATCATCAAACAACCTCCAGTTTCAGAGGTTCGACAACCATCATGGATAAATAGGATAAAGTCAGGATGTTTTTATGACATCCATCCACCCCAAAAACTAAGGGGGATTTAATGTCCCCATGTAAAATGGATATTGTTTGTAATATTTCGCACTTTGTACCCCAGAGTACTGTTGACAACATTTTTTGGAGGAAGACATGAAGATCAATAAATTCTTTCTTGGTGGAGCTTTCATTTTGGCCGCAGTGGTCTATTTGATCGCCTCATCAACCCAGGCAAGCGCCGAATATTTTATGACCGTGGATGAACTGAAAGCAGATGGCACATCAGCCGTCGGCAAAAGCCTGCGCCTTTCCGGTGCAGTTTTGGGCGATACAGTTCAATATGATGCTGCGACCTTGACCCTTACATTTGATGTGGCACACGTCTCTGGTGATAATAAAGAGATCGAAGCACAAGGTGGTTTGGCTGAGGTACTTTATCAGGCAGTGAATGACCCGACCCGCCAAAAAGTCTCAGTGGTGTATGTCGGCCCCAAACCAGATCTGCTCCGCGGTGAAGCGCAAGCCATCATGACGGGCAAGCTTGGTGAAGATGGCGTTTTCTACGCTGATGAACTTCTACTCAAGTGCCCTACCCGCTACGAAGAAGCGGTTCCGGAACAGGCCTCAAATAATTAAAAAAACAGCCTGATAGGTTAATTGCCTGTCAGGTTTTATTTCCAACCCAAAGACCCTAAAGGTTTTCAAAGAACTAAAAAGTTCTTTGTATTGATGAAAAACCTTTAGGGTCTAATTAACGAGGAAATCCCTATGTTAGCTGAATTTGGATATGGCATTTTAGTGGTAAGTTTGATCGTTGCAATTTATAGTGGTATTGCGGCAGTATATGGCGCGATGAATAAATCCGCCTCCCTTGTGGAAAGTGCGCGACGTGCCATGCTGCTCACCTTTCCACTTATCTCGATCGCTGCTGGAACTCTGATTTATTTACTGGTTAACAACCATTACGAAGTGGCCTTTGTTTACGAAGTGACCAGCCGAAGCATGCCCACCTACCTGAAGGTTACAGCCTGGTGGGGTGGACAAGCTGGCTCCTTGGTTTTCTGGTCGTGGCTGCTGGCGGTATTCACTTCCGCCGTTACCCTACGCAAATGGGACCGTGATATTGAATTCCTACCCTGGGTAATTGTGATCTCATCCATCACGCTGACCTTCTTCCTCGGTATGACAGCTATTTTTGAAAACCCGTTTACTCGTTTCTGGCTTGTAAATGGAAACGTAGAACCAAGCATGTTTGCACCTGCCGCTGCGACTCTGTTCACTCCACAGGATGGGCAGGGATTAAATCCGCTTCTGCGCCACCCGGGCATGGTCATTCATCCGCCCATGCTTTATCTTGGCTTTGTCTCTTACGTGATCCCGTACGCCTTCGCGATGGCCGCACTCATCACAGGCCGCACCGATGACCGCTGGATCCGCATTACCCGCCGCTGGTCTTTGTGGGCGTGGCTATTCCTCTCCTTCGGCCTCGTGCTTGGTGGACGCTGGGCCTATGATGTTCTAGGCTGGGGTGGTTATTGGGGCTGGGACCCCGTGGAAATTGCGGCCTTCATGCCATGGTTAACCGGAACCGCATTTTTACATTCTGTCATGATCCAGGAAAAACGTGGTTTGCTCAAGCACTGGAACATGATCCTCGTTATCCTCACGTATTCCCTCGTGATCTTCGGAACTTTCCTGACACGCTCCGGCGTGCTCTCGTCTGTACATGCGTTTGCGAATAGCCCAATTGGTCCGTTCTTCATGGGATTTGTCTCACTGATGTTGATCGCATCTGTAGGGCTAGTGATCTGGCGCTGGCCCGACCTGCGCAGTGAAACAGAAATGAAGTCCATGCTTTCGCGCGAGGCGCTCTTCCTGCTTAACAATTTGCTTTTCATGAGCATCCTGGTTGTTTGTTTCTGGGGGGTGATCTTCCCGCTCATCTCTGAACTGGCGACGGGCCAAAAAGTAACCGTGGGCCCGCCGTTCTATGAACGCGCTACTGCCCCACTTTTCTCGTCCCTACTCTTCTTAATGGCAGTGGCTCCGCTTTCTGCCTGGGGACATTCCACCGTGCAAACCCTCGGACGCGCGATCTGGAAATCTGCAGTGGCCGCTGTAGTTTTAACCGTTGTCTTGTTTTTCACGTACACACAAAAACCTGGCGCTTTGATGGGCTTCTTCCTCGTCGCGCTGGCCATTTTCGCCACATCGCATGAATTCTGGCGTGGTGCACGCGCCCGTCAAAAAACACAGGGAGAAAATATCTTCACAGCCCTTTCCCGTTTGATGGGACGCAATCGCCGCCGTTATGGTGGTTACATCATCCACATCAGCATGGCGTTGATGGCGATCGGCATCATCGGTATTGAGATCTTCCAAAAAGAGACTCAAGGTACGCTGGCTGCGGGCGAGCAGTTGGAAATCGGCGGCTACACGGTTGAGTATCGCGAACTCGCTTCATGGGACAATGCCGGAGAAGGTGTCAATTACACCCGTGCCGTTGTAGATGTGTACGAGAACGGAATTTATCTCGGTGAGCTGAACCCACGCATTGACTATTATTTCGACTCACAGCAAAACATGACCATTCCCGGCAATCGCTCCACCTTGAGGGATGATCTCTACATCCTGTTGGTAGATTGGCAACCTGTATCCTCCATTGGCGCGACTTTCAAAATTTATGTCAACCCGCTGGTGAACTGGTTATGGATCGGAAGTCTGCTTTTCCTTGTAGGCATCATCTTTGCCGCCTGGCCTGATAATGATCCCGCGGAAGAAACCGCCCGCCGAAGCGTGACCCGCAGCAATCGCCAACCCAGCGCAGCAGATTAAAAGTCAAAAGCTCGAAGGTCATAAGTCCGATAACTTGTGACCTTCGAGCTTGTGGAGAAGATATGAAAAAAACTTTACAAATACTCACGCTCGTATTATTGCTTGCGGGCTTGTTCACCAGTGTTGCCTTCGCTCAAGATGATGTCCCTACCGATGATGAAGTAAATGCAATTGCCAAACAATTGTATTGCCCTGTTTGCGAAAACACCCCATTGGATGTATGTCCTACGGAAGCCTGCCGTCAGTGGCGCGAATTGATCCGTACTCAACTGTCAGAAGGAATGACAGAGCAGCAGATCAAAGATTATTTTGTGGCAAATTATGGTGCACGTGTGTTGGCGGAACCTCCACGTACTGGCTTGAATTGGCTCGTGTACATCTTACCGCCTGTCATCATTCTGTTGGGAGCTTTCTTCCTCTTTCGATCTTTCAGAGAGTGGACAAAGGCTTCTGCAACAGCATCCGCTGTCAGCGCGGAGAGAGGCGAAGCATCATCCCCCGCAAAAGATGATTATGTTGCCCGTCTCGAAGAAGAATTGAAGAAAAGAAAATAACTGTAAGGGCGACCCGCCAGGTTCAATCAGGTTTCCTGAAAATATCTGACGGGTCGCCCCTACTTCATCACGGAGAATGTCATGACTGAAAACATCCCACAAAAACGCGGCGTGCCGCTTTGGGCGCAAGTTTCCATTTGGTTATTCATCGTTGCCCTGCTCGTGCTGGTTGGAGTGATCCTCGGCAAACGTCAGCAGGGAACCGTACAGCCCGGCGATAAAATTCCTGATTTTACATTGCCCTTATTCAGTGGTTATGAATATGCAGGGGAGAGTGAAGTAAAGCTTTCCGATTTTCAGGGCAAGGTCGTGGTGCTCAATTTCTGGGCATCATGGTGCAAACCTTGTGAGCAGGAAGCTGCCGAACTCGAAGAAGCATGGAAGTTCTACGAAGCCAGCGGTGATGTGGTTTTCCTCGGTGCTGATTATGTAGATACAGAACCTGAGGCTCGTGCCTACTTGAAAAAGTTCGGCATCACATTCTCCAACGGTCCTGACATGGGGACAAAGATCTCGCAAATGTTCCGCATTCGCGGCGTACCTGAAACTTATTTCATAGACCAGAACGGCGTCCTTTATTTCGTGAAGGTTGGGCCTTTCGTATCGGTAGATGAAATCAAATCCATTGTTGCACAAAAACTACCTTAAGGCGGAAACATGGAATTAGGCTCACTCTTTCTAGTCCTCGCAGTGATTGTGGCGGTTGGCATTTATTTGTATGCACCATTCACAAATCGCGCGCGGCGTGCACGTACAAGTGAAACACATGAAGTCTCTTCTTTAAAAGCAGAACGCGACCGTGTGATAAATTCGCTCCAAGAACTCGATTTCGACTTCAAACTCGGCAAGATCCCCGCAGAAGATTACCCGGAGCAACGTGCCACACTCCTGCAAAAAGGCTCAGATATCTTGCGCAAGCTTGATGAAATCGCACCTGTCTCTGCTTCAGCCAGCAACGTGGAAGCGCGCATCGAAAAAGCTGCCGCGGCAAAACGCGCCGACTCCTCGGAAGCAGAAGCACAGATCAGTGATGATGATATTGAATCAATGATCGCAGCACGCCGTAAGGAACACAAAAGCAAATCTGCTGGTTTCTGCCCCAAATGCGGCAAACCTGTTTTAGTCACTGATAAATTCTGCCCATCCTGCGGGAAGGCATTAAAGTAATTAGTGTTTAGCAAAAAGCGAATAGCACCCTTGAGGACTTTATGAAATTACGTCACACAATTGTTTTAGCGATAGCCGCAATATTCCTCGCCGCTTGTAACTTCACCCTTGCGGCAGATGTCACCCCCCCGCCCGGATATGTGGCTCCCACCCCAGCTCCCACGCTCGGGCCACTATACCCCGCAAGCGCCCCGAACCTTGAAAACGGCGCAACGATCTACGTAGAAAAATGTGCGCCCTGCCACGGCGATACTGGCCTCGGTGATGGTCCAGATGGGAAGCAACTTCCAGTCACAGTTGCCGCTTTTGCATTACCTGAAACCGCACACAAGGCATCGCCTGCCTCATGGTTCACTACTGTTTCGCAAGGCAACCTTGATCGATTCATGCCGCCGTTCCTCAGCCTGAGTGATCAGGAACGCTGGGACGTTGTCTCCTATGCATTCACCCTGCATACTACGGCCGAACAAGTTGAATTGGGCAAATCCCTTTTTGCTGAAAACTGCGCCGACTGCGCGAAAGTTTTCAGCAATCAGGAAATGATGTCTGCTCTCTCTCCCGATCAATTGGTAAAAATGATCAAAGAAGGTGCAGGCGATGTGCCCGCATTTGGGAGTAGTTTCAGTGATGAAGAAGCCTACGCTGTTGCAGCATATGTCCGCACGTTGACATACGCGCCTCCTTCTGCGCCCGTAGCGGATACTGTTACTGAAACACCTGTTGCCGCTGCCACAGACTCTGGGACTCCATCAGCTGAAGCAACGCCTCTTGATGGCACAGCCCAAGCCCAGGTTACCCCCGAAGCGACTGTGGAACCTGTTGCCGTCAGCTCAAGCAAAGTCACTGGCTTAATAGACAATCGCACAGGCGTAGATTTCCCATCCGACCAAAAGATCACCTTGCGTGGTTTTGACCATGGCAGCGACCCAAGCGCCGGCCCACAGGAAATCCTCTCGATCGAAGGTACCGTCAATGCGGATGGAACCTATATTTTTGATGGCATCGAAGTTCTCGAAAACCAGATCTATTTGGCTGAATTGGATGTGGAAGGCTTGAGCTACCAATCTGAGTTTGCCGTAGTGCCCGCTGGCGCAACCGAATTAGCTCTGCCCGATATCATTATCTACGCTACCACTGAAGATTACAGCTCATTACAAGTCGACTCTATGCAAGTCTTCTTTGACTTTGCCTCAGAAGACACAGCTCAGATCTTTGCAGTGTATACCTTCACAAATTCTGGCGATAAGACCATCATTGTCAAAATGGGTGATGAACAAAAAGTTCCCTTCATCGCCTTCCCCGAAGGCTCAGAAGGTCTTGGCTATGAGGCAGGACAAGATAGCGCTGCATTCGTACCCACAGCCGATGGCTTTGCCATGCCGCCCAGCGAAACCACCTATAGTCTGATCGCTTTTGCGTCCATTCCAAAAGCTAAAGAGATTAACATTTCGCAACCCGCATTACTGCCCGTCAATGAGTTAAACCTCTTCCTGCCCGAAGGCGTGGAAGCCGAAGGAACAACGCTCACCGATGAAGGTATCCAGAACCTGCAGAATACGAACTTCCATGTCTATTCCGCAAGTGCATTGAAAGAAGGCGAAAGCATTGACTTTGTTCTGAGCGGCGAACCGAAAGAAAGCACCGCAGTTGCCCCCGATGTGACACAGAACAAAAACCTATTGATCGGTATCGGTGCACTCGGTCTTGTGCTCATCCTCGCTGGCGTATGGATGTACATGCGTGATAATAAAAAAGAGGAAGAGCTCGAGGAGGAAGGGGATGAATTTGAAGACAGTGAATCCATCATGGATGCCATCATCGCCATTGATGAGCTGCACCGTGCTGGAAAACTCTCTGACCAGGCGCACAAAGAGCGACGCGAGGAATTGAAAGACGCGTTGAAGAGAAAGTCGTAAACTCACCTAACCGCGTCATTGCGAGGAGGGTGCTTTTCCCGACGAAGCAAGCTCATCCTTCTGGCGGAGATCGCTTCGGGCAAAGTAAAAGTGCGCCCTCGCAATGACGACATGGAAACCAAATGATCGAAACAAAAAAACTCGTCAAACGCTTTGGACTAAAAACCATCCTGCGCGGAGTGGATTTTTCCGTGGAGCCCGGTGAGTTTGTGGCATTGCTTGGGCCGAACGGCGCAGGCAAAACCACCTTCCTGCGCATACTCGCTTCGCTTTCCCGCCCATCACTAGGAAGTGTGAAAGTGGCAGGCCATTCCCTCCCAAATGAATCTGCACAAGTCCGTGCAAAACTGGGTGTGGTCTCACATATGCCCCTACTCTACCCAGATCTGACTGCTGAAGAAAATCTGGAATTCTATGCCCGCATGTATGGCATTACAAATTTCGGCCCGCGCATTACTGAAGTATTGGGAATGGTCGGCCTTGAAAACCGCCGCAAAGACCTCGTGCGCACATTTTCACGTGGCATGCAGCAACGCCTTGCCATCGGCAGGGCGGTCATCCACGACCCCGAAGTGATGCTCTTCGACGAACCCTACACCGGTCTCGACCAGGATGCCTCCGAAATGCTAGATGAAGTGCTTCGTTCTGTCGCTGCAAAAGGCCGCACTGTCGTCATGACATCTCACGATCTCGCTCGCGCCGAAGACCTCGCTACACGGTTCGACATCCTTTCCCGTGGTGTTATTGCAGCATCTGCCACGCAAAAAGATGTTCAAAAAACAAATCTGCTCGCATTCTACAAACAAGCATTGGTGGATTGATCCATGACCGACATAACGAAAGACACAAGTATCAAAAAGCAAGCCATGGAATATCGTCCATCCTTCTTCAAAGCTACCATGGCCATTGTTCAAAAAGACCTCTCGGCGGAATTCCGCTCACGCGAACTACTCTCTGCCATGCTAGTCTTTTCCATGCTCGTCATTCTCATCTTTAACTTTGCGCTTGAGTTGGATATCAAAGTTCGTCAATCCGTCACCGCTGGCGTCTTGTGGACCACCTTTGCTTTCGCCGGCACACTCGGCCTCAACCGCTCCATGGCTGTGGAAAAAGACCGCGGCTGCATGGATGGCCTCCTGCTCGCCCCCGTTGACCGTGCTGCCATCTTCTTTGGCAAAGCCATCAGCAACCTTGCCTTCATGCTCATTGTCGAAGCCATCGTTCTTCCACTGTACGCCATGCTCTACAACGAAGTCCGAATTTTTCAGCCAAGCTTTCTCGGTGTGATCCTGCTTGGCTCCATCGGCTACATTGCTGTCGGCACTTTGCTATCGGCCATGTCCGTACAAACACGCACGCGGGATGTCCTGCTCCCAATTTTGCTTTTCCCCGTGGCGGTTCCCGTTTTACTTGCTTCCGTTAAGGCCAGCGGCGGGATATTAAGTAATGCAACTTTCGCCGAAATCCTCACCCCACTTAATCTGCTCATCGTCTACGATGTGATATTTATCGCTGTCGCCTTTATGGTCTTTGATTTCGTTGTGGAAGAATAAAAACTTCAAAATCTACAAACTAAAAAGATACATTCTCAGCAAACTTTATATCAAATAAGATTTAATCTACAGTCGGCAATCATAAAGTTGAAATCGTAAATTTTAAAAGGAGTTCGTTCCATGCAATCCAAACCAATTGCACTCACCATTCTCGATATCGTCTCCATCATTGTTCTCGGCGTATCCACCTACCTCGCCCTCGTCTTTGCCCCCACCGAAGCTGTTATGGGAAATGTCCAACGCGTCTTCTACTTCCATATCGGCACCGCATGGGTCGGCCTGGTTGGTTTTGTCCTTGCTGCCGTTTCAGGTATTGCCTATCTCGTCACCAAAGATATGAGATGGGACCGCTTTGAAGTCGCAGCGGTTGAAGTCAGTACCATGTTCTTCTTCATTACCATCGTCCTCGGCTCCATTTGGGCCCGCCCCGCCTGGAATACCTGGTGGACATGGGACCCACGCCTCACCACCGCTGCTGTCACCGAGCTGATCTACATTGCCTACTTCATGCTCCGCCAGGGCATCGAAGATCCTGATAAGCGTGCCCGCTTTGGTGCAGTCTATGCCTTGCTTGGCGGCCTGAGCGCCCCCATCACCTTCATGGTCATCCGCCTCTTCCGTACCATTCACCCTGTCGTCATCGGCAATGCAAGCGCTGAAGCTCAGGGAGGCTTCGATATGACCGCCGACATGCGCACCGCCTTTTTCTTTGCACTCTTTGCCTTCACCATCATTTTCATCGATATGATGTGGCATCGTATCCGCCTTGGCGGCTTACAGGAAAAAGTTGAACAACTCAAACTCAACGTCTCATTGTAATTGGAGAAAAAATGGAAACTATTCCTGATACCTCAGGCTACATGATCGCAGGCTTCGTCATCACCTTCCTCACTATGGGTTTATACGTGCTCAGCGTCTACCTTCGCAACAAAAACCTCAATCAAGATCTTGAAACCCTCAAATCCATTGAGGTCGAACAAACTAAAAAGAAATAGCACAAGACCGAAAGAGTCCGCTTATAATATAGGCGGACTCTTTTGATTCCGATGCAGAGACGCCACTGGAAAATTAGTCTTATCGCAATCATGATCG
>Ga0209066_10004322_pt1 | contig 15602 bp, 9 predicted proteins | sample All_14_2_FD_187198 | JGI IMG/M metagenome (GOLD analysis project Ga0209066, IMG submission 187198) | Freshwater microbial communities in response to fracking from Pennsylvania, USA - Allegheny Zone_MetaG_DW_15 (SPAdes) (version 2) ...
CTCAAGACCCGTGACATCGAGCGCCAGCGTAAGCACGCCGTCCTTAAGACGAGGGACGCTCGCGCGCCCTTCGGAAATGCTGGAAATGCGATCGGCAAGAGCGTCAGGTTCGGCCATGGGCGGCGCGCATAATCGAATATCGCCGGAAAGGCACTGTTTTTCCCCGAAGTGCCTTCCTATAGAGAATATATGAGCAGAATATTCGGGTGGATGCAGCCGGCGATAGCGGCGATGAGCCAGGGACCATGGGGCGGCAAGGGGCCAGAAAGCGAAGGCGGCGAGCCCGAGGGTGGTGAAGCGGACGGCGGATCGTCCGGTGGACCGCGCAATCCGTGGACCCAGCCTTCCCGCAATCGCCAGACCGGCAAGCGCGGACCGTCCGCGATCGATGAACTGCTGCGCCGGGGCCGCGAGAGTTTCGGTGGCGGTTTTGGCGGCGGCCTGCCCCCGCGCCCCGATGCCCGCGCCCTGTGGCCGATCGGCGTCGCGCTGATCGTGATTCTCTGGGTGCTGCTGACCTCGTTCCACCGCATCGGTCCGCAGGAGCGCGGCGTCGTGCAGATGCTCGGCCGCTACAGCCGTACGCTGTCGCCCGGCATCAGCCTGACGCTGCCCGCGCCGTTCGAGACCGTGAAGATCATCGATGTCGAGGGCATCCGCCGCATCGACATCGGATCGACCGGCAACGAATCAGAGAATCTGATGCTGACGGGCGACCAGAACATCATCGACCTTGCCTATTCGGTGCGCTGGAATATCCGCAATCCGGAACTGTATGAGTTCCAGCTCGCCGACCCGGACAACGCCATTCGCGAAGTCGCGGAAAGCGCGATGCGGTCTGTGGTCGCCAATGCATCGCTGGAGGATGCCATCGGCGCCGGTCGCACGACGATCGAGCAGGAAGTCGAGCAGCGCATGCAGGAGATCCTCGATTCCTATCGCTCCGGCATCAAGGTGCAGGGCGTAGCCATCAATCAGGCCGTCGCGCCCAATGCCGTGGACGATGCGTTCAAGGCGGTTTCCGCCGCGCAGCAGCGCGCCCAGACATACCTGAACGAAGCCCGCGCCTATTCCCAGCAGCTCGCGGCCCGCGCGCAGGGCGAGGCGGCCGCATTCGACAAGGTGTATGAACAGTACCGCCTGTCGCCCGATGTGACCCGTCGTCGCATGTATTATGAAACGATGGAGGCCATACTGGCGAACGTCGACAAGACCATCGTCGAGACCAACAATGTCACGCCCTACCTGCCGCTGTCCGAAGTGAAGCGCCGCAGCGCGCCCGAACCCTCCAGCCAGGCGGGAGGCCAGTGATGCTGCGCAATCCGATCGTCCTGGCGCTTGGCGCCATCGCATTCCTGATCCTGCTGGGCAGCACGATCTCCATTGTCCCGGAAACCCGGCAGGCCGTGATCGTCCGCTTTGGCGAGCCGGTTCGCATCGTCAATCGCTACCGTGCAGGCGAGCAGTTCGGCAAGACCGGCGCCGGCATCATTGCGCGCGTGCCCTTTGCGGAACAGATCGTCTGGATCGACAAGCGCGTGCAGGCCGTGGAAATGGAACGGCAGCAGGTGCTGTCCACCGACCAGTTGCGCCTGCAGGTCGACGCCTTTGCCCGCTATCGCATCGTCAATCCGCTGCGGATGTACATATCGGCCGGCAGCGAGGAACGCGTGGCGGAAGCGCTGCGACCGATCCTCGGTTCCGCGCTGCGCAACGAACTGGGCAAGCGTCCCTTTGCAGCGTTGCTGAGCCCGGAACGCGGCCAGGTGATGCAGAACATCGAAGCCGGCCTGAACCGGGTCGCGCGGCAATATGGCGCCGAAATCGTGGACGTCCGCATCAAGCGCGCCGACCTGCCGGACGGCACGCCGCTGGAAAGTGCGCTGGAACGCATGCGGACAGCCCGCAAGCAGGAAGCCGACAATATTCTGGCGCAGGGTGAGAAGCAGGCGCAGATCATCCGCGCAGAAGCCGACGCCAGTGCAGCCAAGGTCTATTCCGACAGTTTTGGCAAGGATCCGAAATTCTACGATTTCTATCGTGCCATGCAGGCCTATCGCCGGACCTTCAATCCGCAGGCCGGTGGACAGACGTCCATCATCCTGTCGCCGGACAATGACTTCCTGCGCGAGTTCCGCGGCAAATAGCACGCCCTGCGCGCTTTCAGCGCGGAACAGCGCCATTCAATGTGGGTTAAGGGAAGGCGGCGCATCCAGCATGCCCCAAATGCTCCCCTCCCGATGCCCTTGAGATGAGAGGACACTCACACGTGCGTTACGCCTATGCCATCACCGCCGCCCTGCTGTTGGGCGGCACGGCCATCGCCGTCACTTCCAACCAGCAACTCGGCGCACAAACTGCGCAGAATGAAGGGCTGCAGGCCGCGGCCCCTGCGGGCGCGCCCGTCAGCCTGGCGGACATGGTGGAAAAGCTGCAACCCGCGGTGGTCAACATCTCCACCAAACAGCGCGTACAGGTGCAAAACCCGTTTGCCGGCACGCCCTTTGGTGACCTGTTCGGGTTCGGCCAGGGCGGCGGCGGTGGCCAGCCGCAGACGCGCCAGGCGCAGTCGCTCGGGTCCGGCTTCATCATCTCGTCCGACGGCTATATCGTCACCAACAACCATGTGGTCGCGCCCGGCGCCGAAGGCGCGAGCGTGGACAGCATCACCGTCACCCTCACCAATCGTGAGGAATATACCGCCACGCTGGTGGGCCGCGACCCCGCGACCGACCTTGCAGTCCTGAAGATCGACGCCAAGAAGCCGCTGCCGTTCGTGAAGTTCGGCGACAGCACCAAAGCGCGCGTCGGCGACTGGGTGGTCGCGATCGGCAACCCCTACGCGCTGTCCGGCACAGTGACCGCAGGCATCATCTCTGCTGTGCATCGCACGACGGGCGGTGCCTATGACCGCTTCATCCAGACCGACGCGTCGATCAACCAGGGCAATTCCGGTGGCCCGATGTTCGACATGCGCGGCAATGTGATCGGCATCAACAGCCAGATCCTGTCTCCGTCCGGCGGCAATGTCGGCATCGGTTTCGCCATTCCGGCGGAGCAGGCCATGCCCGTAATCGACACGCTGCGTAAAGGTCAATCGGTCAAGCGCGGCTATCTGGGCGTGCAGATCAGCCCTCTGTCCGAGGACATGGCCGACTCGCTGGGCCTGGCCAAGAACCGCGGCGAGTTCATCCAGTCGGTCGAACCCGGCCAGGGCGCCGACAAGGCGGGCATCAAGGCAGGCGATGTGATCGTGCGGGTGAACAGCCGTGAGGTCACGCCGGACGAAACCCTGTCCTACATCGTCGCCAGCCTGCCCATTGGGTCCAAGGTACCGATCGAACTGATCCGTGGTGGCCAGCGCCAGACAGTGACGGCCGTTGTCGGCCAGCGCCCGCCCGAGGAACAGCTTGCCAACAGCTTTGGCAACAACCCGGACGAGGATTTCAGCCAGCCCGACAACCAGCAGAGCGGCGCGGCTGCGCAGCAATCGCTGGGCGTTGCGGTACAGGCGCTGACGCCCGCCATCATTCGTCAGCTCGGCGTTCCAGCGGACACGCGCGGCGTCGTGATCTCCGCTGTCGACCAGTCGACCGATGCGGCCGCAAAGGGCCTGCGGCGTGGTGACGTAATCCTGTCTGCGAACAATGCGCCCGTAACATCCGAAGCGAACCTCAACACGATCGTGGCGCAGGCCAAGACGCAGGGCCGCAACGCCGTGCTGCTGCAGGTGCTCCGTCGTGGTCAGGCGGCATTGTTCGTCGGCGTGAGGCTGCGCGACAAGTGATGACGGCGCGCCATTCCTTGGCGCGGCATATCTGAACGGCTATGACCGGGGCGGGCGGATGCGTTCGCCCCGGTTTTTCATGAAATGGGGACTGGTGATGAGCGGCGAAGGCATTTTCCTGGGTCTGGGCGGCGGTGAAAAGCAGTATCTGAACCTGCGGCGCGCGAACCGGCACGGCCTGATCGCCGGCGCGACCGGTACCGGTAAAACCGTGACGTTGCAGGGTATCGCCGAAAGCTTTTCCGCGGTCGGCGTGCCCGTATTCCTCTCGGACGTGAAAGGCGACCTGTCCGGCATCTGCATGGCCGGCTCCCCCACCGCCAAGAACGCGGACAAGCTGGTGTCGCGTGCGCAGGAAATCGGCCTCGAAAATTACGCCTATGCCGACAATCCCGCGATCTTCTGGGACCTCTACGGCGAACAGGGGCACCCGATCCGCACGACCGTGAGCGAAATGGGGCCGCTGCTGCTTGCGCGGCTGATGGACCTTAACGAGACGCAGGAAGGCGTCCTCACCATCGCCTTCAAATATGCCGATGAGGAAGGGCTGCTGCTGCTGGACCTGGGCGACCTGCAGTCCATGCTCGCCTACTGCGCCGAGAATGCCGACATGCTGTCGGCCAAGTACGGCAATGTCACGAAGGCCAGCGTAGGCACCATCCAGCGGTCCCTGCTGCAACTGGAAAGCCAGGGCGGCGACCATTTCTTCGGAGAGCCGGCGCTCGACATCCACGACATGCTGAAAGTGGACGAAAAGGGCCGCGGATATATAAACATCCTGGCCGCCGACAAGCTGATGCAGAGCCCCAAGCTGTATGCGACGTTCCTGCTGTGGCTGCTGTCGGAACTGTTCCAGACGCTCCCCGAAGTTGGCGATCCGGACAAGCCCGTGCTGGTCTTCTTCTTCGACGAGGCCCACCTGCTGTTCGACGACGCGCCCAAGGCGTTACAGGACAAGATCGAGCAGGTGGTGCGCCTGATCCGTTCCAAGGGCGTCGGTGTCTATTTCGTCACGCAGAACCCCATCGACATTCCCGAGGACGTAGCGGGCCAGCTGGGCAATCGCGTGCAGCACGCCCTGCGTGCTTTCACACCGCGCGACCAGAAGGCGATCCAGGCAGCAGCGGACACGTTCCGTATCAATCCCGATCTGGACGTGGCCAAGGCCATCACCGAGCTGAAGGTCGGCGAAGCGCTGGTTTCGCTGCTCCAGGAAGATGGCTCGCCCAGCATCGTGCAGCGTACACTGATTGCGCCGCCGCGATCACGGTTGGGGCCGGTCGACGCCAAGGAGCGCGCGATCATCCAGTCGATTTCGCCGGTTGCCGGCAAGTATGACAATGTCGTCAACCGCGAATCCGCCGAAGAGATACTGGCGGCGCGCGGCGAAGCCGCCGCCGCTGCCGCAGTAGCGGAAAAGGCGAAGGCCGAAGCGGACAAGGCGGCAGCGGCGCAGGCGAAGATCGAAGCGAAGCAGCGCGAGCAGCAGCTGAAGGAACAGGCGCGTGCCGAGGCGGCCGCCGCGCGTGAAGCCGCAAAGCCGAGCGCGTTCGACAAGGCGCTGCAATCCGCGACGCGGTCGGCCAGCTCCTCGATCGGGCGTCAGGTGGCGAACGAACTGGGCAAGGCCGTGCTGGGCGGCGGCAGGAAATCGTCGGGCGGCGGCATCGCCGGCCAGCTGGTGCGCGGCATATTGGGCAGCCTGTTCAAATAGGCCGCCACTGCCGTCAGCTATAGGCCATCAGCCATGTGTAGGCGGCCGCCACGGAAATGAATATCTGCACCTGCGCGCAATCGACCACGCGTTTCATCTGCAGCTTCACAAGGCTGGACTGCACGACGATGGCGATGCGATCGCCGTCGCGATAGAGGCGCCGGGTGCCGATATTGATCATCTCTGCGACGTCCGGAGATTGCACGGGCGCCTCCCGCAGGTCCGCCAGCACCATGACGCTGCGCACGCGCATCCGCGCTGCGGCGACTATGGGATCAAGTTCACGGAAGTGCCGGTTCATATATTCGATGGACCATGTGCCGTAGCCGACAAGTCGGACGATCCCCTGATCGTCGACCGGCGAAATCGAAATATGCCCTTCATCGGCCAGCGGAACGGCGAAACTGCCCTCCCCTGGAGAAGAGGTTCTTCCGACTTGTTCCGACAGCATGATGCGCTCCGATCGAGGATAAGCCCCCGATCTTGTTCACAGTGTTTAACGAAAGGTAGCCTGCCCCGGAGCATGATGGCGCCGGCGACCAAAGTATGATGGTTTGCCTCGGAACCCGCAGCTTGCCATAGTCCCGCGCAACATCCTCTTTGCCCGGACATGCACCCTATGACCGATACCGGCCGCGCCACCACAGCCCCCTTGCCTTCCGTCGCCGAATTGACGCTGCGCGGGGTCATTCTGGGCGCGCTCATCACCCTCGTCTTCACAGCCGCCAACGTCTATCTGGGTCTGAAGATCGGGCTGACCTTCGCCACGTCGATCCCGGCGGCGGTGATCTCCATGGCGATCCTGCGCTTTTTCTCCAATGCGACGATCCTGGAAAACAACATCGTCCAGACCATCGCCAGCGCGGCAGGGACGCTGTCGGCGATCATTTTTGTGTTGCCGGGCCTCGTCATCGTCGGGTGGTGGCAGGGCTTTCCGTACTGGACCAGCGCCTTCACAATCGCGCTGGGCGGTATATTGGGGGTCATGTATTCGGTGCCGCTGCGCCGCGCGCTGGTGACGGGCAGCGACCTGCCCTACCCCGAAGGCGTGGCGGCCGCCGAAGTGCTGAAGGTGGGTGCGGGATCACGCGAGGGCGCGGAGGAAAACAAGCGCGGGCTGAACGCCATCCTGATGAGCGCGCTGGCATCGGCGGCCTTCTCCATTATCGCCAAGACGCGGTTGATCGCGGAGGAAGCGGCGACTTTCTTTCGCCTGGGATCGGGCGCATCCAGCGTCTCCACCAGTTTTTCCATGGCGCTGATCGGTGTCGGCCATCTGGTCGGTCTGTCGGTCGGCGTGGCGATGTTCGTGGGACTGCTGATCAGCTGGGTCGGGCTGGTGCCGTACCTGACGTCACCGCTGCCGTCCGGCGCCGAGCTGAGCGCGCTGGTGGGGACCACGTTCCGCATGCAGGCGCGCTTCATCGGCGCGGGCACGATCGGCGTGGCGGCGATCTGGACGCTGCTCAAGATATTGGGACCGATCATCAGTGGCATCCGGTCCGCCATGGTGGCGGCCAGGGCGCGCAAGGAGGGCGGCGGCGCGCTGCTGGAACTGTCCGAACGCGACCTGCCGATCGGCATTGTCGGCGGCACGATCCTGATCGTGATGGCGCCCATCGCCATCTTGCTTTGGACATTCGCGCAAGGCGGCCCGATCGCGGCCAATCCGGTGCCGATCATCATCGGTACGCTGATCTACATCCTGATCGCGGGCATCGTGATCGCGTCGGTGTGCGGATATATGGCGGGCCTGATCGGCGCGTCCAACAGCCCCATTTCCGGTGTTGGAATTTTGGCCGTGCTGGGTGCGGCGCTGTTGCTCGCCGCGCTTTATGGATCGGGCGTCGCGGCGCAGAACACCGAGGCGCTGGTCGCCTATGCGCTGTTCGTGACCGCTATCGTGTTCGGCATCGCCACCATTTCCAACGACAATCTGCAGGACCTGAAGACCGGCCAGCTGGTCGGCGCGACGCCGTGGAAGCAACAGGTCGCACTGGTGCTGGGGGTGCTGTTCGGCGCGCTCGTGATCCCGCCCGTGCTCGACCTGCTCAACAGCGCCTTCGGCTTTGCCGGTGCGCCGGGCGCAAAGGACAGCGCCCTGCCCGCGCCGCAGGCGGCGCTGATCTCTGCGCTGGCGAAAGGCGTGCTGGGCGGCGACCTTGACTGGGGCCTGATCGGCTTTGGCGCGGCGCTGGGCGTGGTCATCGTCGCCGTCGACGAAGCGCTGGGCAAGGCGGGCAAGATGCGCCTGCCGCCGCTGGCGGTGGGCATGGGCATCTACCTGCCGATGGCGCTGACCCTGCTGATCCCGGTCGGCGCGGTGATCGGCCATTTCTACAACCGCTGGGCGCTGCGGCAGGCGCACCCCGAATTCGCCGAGCGGATGGGCGTGCTGATGGCGACCGGCTTCATCGTCGGCGAAAGCCTGTTCGGCGTCGCCTTTGCCGGGATCGTCGCGGCGACGGACAGCGATGCGCCACTGGCCGTGGTCGCCGAAAATCCGTGGGGACCGATCCTGTCGGTGATCCTGTTCGCCGCCGTGATCGGCGGACTATATGCGCGGCTCAAATCCTCGGCGGCGCGGCCGCTGTCATAATAGTGTCAGCAGAAAGTCATTCATCTGAAACGCAATCGCAATGACGGCGTAAAGCGCGGCTGACACGGGGCTCCCCAACCATAAGGGGAGCTTCCAGAATGATCCGCACGTTCCGTGGCGCAAGCCGCGCCGCCATTGCCCTGTCCATGCTGTCGCCTGCCGCCGCGCTGGCAGGCACCGTTGCAGGCACAGTTTCCGACGGCACCGGCACCCGCGCGCTGCAGAGCACGCAGTTGCGCATTGTCGAACTGAACCGCGTGGCCGAAGCCGGCCGCGACGGCAGCTTCCGCTTCCCCGACGTGCCCGCAGGCACCTACACGATCGAAGCGCGCTATGTCGGCGCCGACCCGGTTCGCACCAGCGTGACGGTGACCGAAACCGGCGTCACGCCCGCCGACATCCGTATCGGTTCGGAAGTCGACCCGGCCATCATCGTTGTCGGCCAGGTCGCCAACCAGGCGTCCGCCCTGTCGCGCCAGCGCGCCGCGGACGGCGTGGAAAGCGTGCTGACCCGCGACGCCATCGGCCAGTTCCCGGACCAGAACGTCGCCGAATCGCTGCGCCGCCTGCCCGGCGTGAACATCATGAACGATCAGGGCGAAGGCCGGTTCGTTTCGGTCCGCGGTCTTGACCCCGAACTCAATTCCTCGTCGGTCAACGGCGCCCGCCTGCCCGCGCCCGAAAGCGACGTGCGCTCGGTCGCGCTCGACGTTGTGCCGTCCGAGCTGATCGAATCGATCGAAGTGAAGAAGTCGCTGACCCCCGACATGGACGCCGACACCATCGGCGCATCGATCGAAATCAACACGACCAGCGCCTTCGACCGCAAGAAGGACCTCTACTCGATCAAGCTGGAAGGCAGCTACAACGACTATGCCGACAAGATCACGCCGAAGGGCAGCGTCGACTTTTCGACGCGCCTGACCGACAATTTCGGCATCACCGGCGGTTTCAGCTATTACAAGCGCACGTTCGAGACCGACAATATCGAAGCGGCAGACTGGACCACGGGCGGTGACGACGACATCGCCTATGCCGAAACGCTGGAATATCGCGACTATGACGTCACCCGCAAGCGCATCGGCGCGACGCTGAACCTCGACTGGCAGCCGACCGACACGACCAAGCTGTATGCACGCGGCATCTACAACCAGTTCGACGACCATGAATATCGCCGTCGTCTGACCTTCGTGATGGACGAAGAACCGGCATCGGGTGATGCCGATTCCGCCGCCTTTACCGACGAAGATGGCCGCATCGAAGTGCGTCGCGACCTGAAGGACCGTTTCGAACGCCAGCGCATCAAGTCGCTGGTGCTGGGCGGTACCACCGAAACCGGCCCATGGAAGCTGACCTATTCGGGCAGCTGGTCGGAATCGACCGAGAAGGAAGCCGGTTCGATCGATCCGATCCGCTGGCGCGCGCGCTTCGACGGTGACGGCGTGGACGTCAACTTCAACTATGCCGATCCGCGCGTGCCGACATTCGACGTCACCAGCGGAAGCGACCTGTTCAACGACCCGTCCGAATACAGCTTCAACCGTGTCGAACAGACGGCGCTGTCGGACTCGCGCGACCGCGAATATGCCATCAAGGGCGACATTGCCCGCGCCTTTGCGATGGATGGCGGCACCTTCACCGTGCAGGCGGGCATGAAGGCGCGCTGGCGCAAGAAAAGCTATGATTTCAACATGAACTATTATGGCGATGGCGACCTCGATCTGGCCGATGTGCTGGGTCCGCAAACCTATCGCCTCGCGGACCTTGGCCCCTTGCCCGGCAAGGGCGCGGCGACCGACTATTTCTACGCCAACCCCGGCGCGTTCGAGATCGATCCCATCACCAGCGCCTATGAATCATCCGCGGCGGACTACAGCGCCAAGGAAGATATTCTGGCGACCTACCTGCTGGGCCGCTGGGACAGCGAAACGGTTCGTATCGTCGGCGGCGTGCGCATGGAGCAGACCCGCAACGTGCTGCGTGGGAACCTGACGCAGTACGAACTGGAAGAAACCGTCAATGACGATGGTGAAACCGAAGTCGAGGCGGTGGGCGTCATCACCCAGCCGAACGTGTTCACGAAGAAATATACCGATTGGCTGCCAAGCCTGACCGTGCGGTTCGAGCCGCAGCGCAACCTGGTCTTCCGCCTTGCCGGCTACAAGAGCCTGGTGCGCCCCAAGCTGTCGCAACTGGCGCCGCGTTTCCTGCTGGATGAGGATCTGGCCGCAGAGTTCGGCAACCCCGACCTGAAGCCCTATCGCGCATGGAACTTCGACGCGTCGGCGGAATGGTATTTCAGCAACAACGGCGCATTGACCGCCGGCCTGTTCTACAAGTCGATCAAGGACTACACGGCGCAGGTCCGCGACTTCACGGACGGCACCTATAACGGCATCGATTATAGCGAAGCCATTTACTACGTGAACGGGGACACCGCCAAGGTAAAGGGTGTCGAACTGTCCTACAGCCAGGTGTTCAGCTTCCTGCCGGCCCCGCTCGACGGGCTGCTGATGAACCTCAACTACACCTACACCGATGCCGACGGCAAAATCACCAGCTATGACGACGACGATCTGGCCTATACCCGCAAGATCGGCCTGCCGAACGCATCGCGGCACACGGCCAATGCGGTGCTGGGCTATGAAAAGGGTCCGCTCTCGCTGCGCGCCGCCGGCACCTATCGCAGCAAATATCTGGACGAGATCGGCGACGGCCCCAGCACGGACCGTCATGTCGACAATCATTTCCAGCTCGACCTGTCGGCCAAGTACAAGATCCTGCCGGGCGTGCGGCTGTTCGCGGACTGGGTGAACGTCAACAACGCCAAATATTTCGCGTACCAGAATTTCGAGGGTCGCCAGCGGCTGCTCCAGTACGAGGAATATAACTGGACCATAAAGTTCGGCGTTTCGGCCAGCTTCTGAACATTCCCAAGGCTGGCCCGGAAAGCGCGGGCCAGCCTTTTCCACTCAAGGCGATGCACACCGTCAGATGACAAAAACTTCCCTCCGGTCGATCTCTCTCTTTCTCTCTGCCGCACTGCCGCCGCTGACGCCGGTCCTCGCGCAGGCGCCCGCCACAGCGCCCGTGCCGCGTTCCGCCGGCACGCCCTATGCTGCGCGCTCCCTGCCCGATCGCATCATGCTGACGCCCGGTGCGGACCCAAGCCATGACATGGCCGTCGCCTATCGCACCGACACGGCGCAGCAGGCGAGCGAAGCGCAGATCGCGGTGTCGGTCGACGGGCCGACGCTGGAGGAAAAGGCCATCATCGTTTCCGGCCCGGCAGGCGTGGCGAAGGACAGCGCCAACGGCCCGGCGCTCTATCACCAGATCCGCTTTTCCGGCCTGACGCCCGACACGGTTTACGCCTATCGCCTGAAGGGCAGCGCGGGGTGGACCGAGTGGCTGCAGTTCCGCACCGCCGCCGCCGAGGCGAAGCCCTTCCGCTTCCTCTATCTGGGCGATATCCAGAACGGCATCCTGACCTATGCCAGCCGCGTCATCCGCCAGGCCTTCCACGCCAATGGCGGTATCGAGCTGGTCGTCCATGCCGGCGATCTGGCCGCGCAGCGCAACGACCTGGACCATGACGACGAATGGGGCGAGTTCAATCAGGCGGCCGGATACAACTGGTCGATCGTTCCGCAGGTGCCCGCGACCGGCAATCACGAATATGTCGACGTGGCGCTGCCCAATGGCACGGAAAGCCGCAAGCTGGGCCCCTATTGGCCGCTGCAGTTCGCCCTGCCCGACAATGGCGCGGCGGCGGCGAAGGCGACGACCTACTTCACCGACTATCAGGGCGTGCGCTTCATCGTGCTGGATGGCACGTCGGCCATCGATCTGGGCACCATGAAGGCGCAGACGGCGTGGCTGGACGCAACGCTGGCGTCCAGCAAGGCGAAGTGGAATGTCGTGCTGTTCCACCAGCCGGTGTTCACCTGCGCGCGGCCGCAGGACACATCCGAAGTAAAGGCGGCTTGGAAGCCGGTGTTCGAGAAGCGCAAGGTCGATCTGGTGCTGCAGGGCCACGACCATTGCTACAGCCGCCTGACGTCCGAGGCCGGACGCGAGGCATCCGCCGAGGCGCGGAAGAACGGCGCGATACAGGGGCCGGTCTATCTGGTATCCGTCACCGGATCGAAAATGTACGGCCTCAACGACCGTGCGCGCACCCAGCCGGACAAGACGGCGGAGGCGACCGAACTCTATCAGGTGGTGGACGTGGACGGCGACCGGCTGAAGTTCCGGACCTTCACCGCATCGGGCAAGCTGTATGACGGCTTTGATCTGGAGAAGCGGGCGGACGGCAACCACCTGACCGACACGACCGAGCCGACCATCGCCGTGCGTACCTGCACGGGCAATGTGGGACCGGACGGCGGCAAATGCGTCGCGCGCGGCAAATAAGGAGATAGCGGCATGATACGTTCCACCCTGTCGCTCGCGAGCATCCTTTCGCTCGCCGCCTGCGCCACTGCGGAAAAGGAAATCCCGGTCGAGCAGCGTATCGCCGCTGCCGCGCCGGCCGTCACCGTGACGGCGCGCGGCGAGACTGCGCCGGTCGGCACGGGCGCAAACGCCGATGCGGCCGACGATCCGGCAATCTGGCGCAACGCCGCCGATCCCGCAGCCAGCCTGATCGTGGGGACGGACAAGAAGGCGGGCCTGTACGTCTATGGGCTGGACGGGAAGGTGCGCGATTTCCTGAACGCTGGTCGGGTCAACAATGTCGACCTGAAGGGCGATGTGACGATCAACGGCACGCCGGGTATATTGGTGGTGGCGAGCGACCGCAACGACGTGGCGAACGCCAGGCTGGCGCTGTTCCGGCTCGATCCCGCGACGGCCAAGCTGACGGCGCTCGGCACGGTTCCGGCGGGCGCGGGCGAGGCCTATGGCGTGTGCATGTATCGCGATACGGCTGCGGTCTATGCCTTCATCGTGCTGAAGGACGGGACGATCAATCAGGTCGCGCTGGATGTGGGCGGCGCGAGTCCGGCGGCGAAGATCGTGCGCAGCATGAAGCTGGGCACACAGTCGGAAGGCTGCGCGGCCGACGACCGCACCGGCAGGCTGTATGTCGCGGAAGAGGATGTCGGCCTGTGGCGCTTCGATGCGGCAGCGACCGGCTCCACGACGCCGGTGAAGATCGCCGCAGCGGACGGACGCAACATCGTCGCCGATGCCGAAGGCGTCGCCATCGCGCCGATCGGAGCGAGCGAGGGCTATGTGCTGGTGTCGAGCCAGGGCGACAATGCCTATACGGTCTATCGCATGGCGGACGATGCCTATGTCGGGCGGTTCCGCGTCGCGGCGGGCGCGGTGGGTTCGACCGAGGAGACGGATGGCATCGAACTGATGCGGGGCGATTTCGGGCCGGGCTATCCGGGCGGGCTGTTCATTGCACAGGACGGCCACAACGCGCCGCATGCGCAGAATTTCAAGCTGGTCGCGTGGGACGATATCGCGAAGGCTTTGGGGATAGCGGAGTAACTAGGGAGCCGTCACCCCAGCGGAAGCTGGGGTCTCCATCGGGATGGCGCGCCCTAACGACAGAGACCCCAGCTTCCGCTGGGGTGACGGTAAAGACGCAGAGCAATGGACCCATGAAAAGGGGCGGTGGATCATCTCCACCGCCCCTTTTCGCTTACTTCTTCTTGCCCTTCTTCGTCGGCGTCGCAGCGCCCTTGTCGAGCCATGCGGCGATTTCCGGCGTGATGCGGGCGCGGGTCTCGATCCGGGTCTTGATCGCGGAGATGGCGCGATCGACCACCTTGCGCGATTCCGGCGTCAGATACTGGGTCGCAAAGGCGTCCAGCTTCGTGATCATCACCGGATCGGCGGAGCCGCCGCCAAGGCGCGCGAGCGCCTGCGAACGGGCGGACACGTCGATCAGCTTGTCATATTCCGCCTTGTGCGCGAGCGCGAAATCGACCGCCTTCATCGGATGGGCGCGGCCCACGGCGCCGATGATCGCGGCGCTGGTGGTCTTGCCCGGCTCGTCGGTCAGCGAGAGCGCCAGCGCCTTGTCGGCCAGCGCCTCATCCTTCGCGCCGCCCAGCAGCGCGAACAGCGTGCTCTTTTCGAGGTCCGTCGGCGCGGCGTTCGCCATCGCGCGCAGCTTTTCCCAGATGGCGGGGGACGCGTTGCGGGCGATGATGCCGAGCCAGGTGTTCTTGAGCGGACCGTCCAGCGCCTTCGGGTTGCTGTCCAGCAGCGCGAAGCGGCGTTCCGCCTCTCCCACGACGGTTGCGTCGCCCATGGCACCGAGCGCGCCGATCAGCGACTGGCGCAGCAACGGCAATTGCGGACCTTCGCCCGGCTTTGCGTCATAGCCGACGGACTGGAGGATCGGCGTCAGCTTGCCCGATGCGTAAGCCGCCGTCTTCGCCTGAAGCGCGGGATCGGCTTCGGTCGTGTCGTAGAGCGCTTTCAGATAATCAGGCACTTCGTTCAGCACGGCGGGCGTCGTGGTCGCGGGCACAGCAGCGAGCAGATCCAGCGTCAGGCCCATGGGCTGGTAACCGCCAAGACCGATCTGCCAGTTGTCGGCCAGCAGGCCCTTCTGGTCGATCGTCGGCAGCCTGGCGAAATCCTTGGCCAGCGCCTCGATATTCGCGGCCGGATAGAGCGTACGGAAATAGGCGCTCTGCCCGGCGTTGATGACATAGGCACCGCAACCCGGCAGCTCCAACGTACCCTTGCCTTCCAGAATCAGGCGCTGCGGCGCGCCGCCGATCGTCTGCGCGGTGACGGGAACGTGCCAGGAAAGCGGCTGCTTGTCCTTGGCGTCGCGGCTGAATTCGCCCTGGCTGAGCGTCAGGACCGTCTTGCCGCCGGCGCACTGCGCGGCGTCCACCTTTACCAGCGGAATGCCCGGCTGGCTGGTGAAGTCATGCGCGATGGTCGACAGGCCCTTGGCCCCTGCGCCTTCGACCGCATCCCAGAGGTTCTGGGTGACGGTGTTGCCGTAGGCGTGCGCCTTCATATAGCTGCGAATGCCCTGCCGCCACACATCCTCGCCGGCGAAACCCTCCAGCATCGAAATGACGGCTTCGCCCTTCTGATAGGTGATGGCGTCGAAGGCCTGGTTGGTTTCATCCACCGTCCTGATCTTCTGGACGACGGCGTGCGTCGTGCTGACGGCGTCGAGGCTCATGGCCTGTTCGCGGCCATCCACGCGGTCGAGAAGCGTTTCCCATTCCGGGTTCAGCTTGTCGGTGACCTTGGTCGCCATCCAGCTGGCGAAGCCTTCGTTCAGCCACAGATCGTCCCACCACGCCATGGTGACGAGGTCGCCGAACCACTGGTGCGCCATTTCATGCGCGACGATTTCGTAGATGGTGCGGCGCGTCCCTTCCGACGTGAAGGCCGGATCGACCAGCAGCGCGCGCTCAAAAGTGAAGATCGCGCCCCAATTCTCCATGGCGGAGAAGAACTGGCTCTGGCCCGGCCCCGCGACATTGTCGAGCTTGGGCAGCGGATAGGGCACG
>Ga0209066_10004323_pt1 | contig 15602 bp, 11 predicted proteins | sample All_14_2_FD_187198 | JGI IMG/M metagenome (GOLD analysis project Ga0209066, IMG submission 187198) | Freshwater microbial communities in response to fracking from Pennsylvania, USA - Allegheny Zone_MetaG_DW_15 (SPAdes) (version 2) ...
GCCTCGGTAGCTCAATGGTAGAGCAGTTGACTCTTAATCAATTGGTTGAAGGTTCGAGTCCTTCCCGGGGCACTTTTTTCCACCCTGTCAGGTAGAGCGACCGCTATACAGGGGTTTGCAGGCTCTCCACCTATAAACTGAAACACCCGAAGATGAAGGCATGGGTTTACCTTTTGAAGGGCACGACGGGACGCCACTACATTGGCTATACCACCCATCTGAATGCCCGATTGGAATCGCACAATCGAGGCAATACAGCGACAACGCGACGCTTGGGGTATCCATTGGAACTTGTGGTCGCGAGAGTTTTCAGCGATGAAGCGGAAGCACGGGCTGTTGAGAAAAAGCTCAAGGCTTGGAAAAATCCAAACAGAGCCAAAGAATATCTTTCTCTTGAGAGCAGCCCCGACTCTGTCGGGGTTGGTTGAAGGTTCGAGTCCTTCCCGGGGCACTTTTTAAAGACTTTGAACAGAAGGTAACGAAGTTAACAGAGCAAGGCAGTTGCCTGATTGTTGGAGTAAGGACGAGAACCTTCAGGTTCGTTTGCTTGTCGCGTAAGCGACTTTATCCTTTCTGCGGAGCACTTCCCGCATCGCGGCGGGTGCCGCAATCCTTCCCGGGGCACTCTTTGGACCTTGAATGGAAGATGTTGCGCCGTCGCCCTTCAAATGGCCGGCATGACGTTCCCACCGCAGACGGGAATGTAGGCCCCGGTGATGAACGACGCCAAATCCGAGGCCAGGAAGGCCACCACATTGGCAATTTCCTGGTCGGTCCCCCTCCGGCGAAGGGGCACTGCCGCTTTGTATGCCGTGTGGGATGCATCAGGAGCATCCACGTTCTTTTCACTCAAGGTCCAGCCGGGGGCCACCTGGTTGACGGTGACCTGGTGGGGGCCCGACTCTTTGGCCAATACACGCAGGACCCCGTCCATGCCCCGCTTCCCAGCGACATACGCCGACTGGTTGGGAAAATTTTGCATGGCACATTCGGTGTTGATTCCGATCACGCGGCCCCACCGCTTCCGGATCATCCCAGGGACAAACGCCTGCGCCATGAAGACGTTCTGCAGAACGCAGGAGCGGAACTGGCTTTCGTAATCCTCTTCCTTTTGTTCCAAAACCGATGTCCACGGGTATTGTGCCACCGCGTTATTGACGATGATGTCCGGCGAACCCCATTCCTTCTCCAAGGTGTCCTTCATGCGGAATACCGAAGCCCGGTCGGTGATATCGGCCTGCAATGCCAGGGAACGCCTCGACATCTCCTGGATTTCCCGGCAAAGCGCTCCGGCCCTATCTTCATTATTGAGGTAATGGACGGCAACATCGGCCCCACAGGAAGCCAGGGTCCTCGCCATGACACGTCCCAATTCACCGCTGGCCCCGGTGACCACCGCCGTTTTTCCGGACAGATCGATTTTCATCCCCCAAAAAACTACCAAGGATGAACCCCCGGGCAATGCATTTGAGGAGCCCCCGCAGGCCTGTGATTACGGGATTTGGTGATGAAGTGATTGGGTGAATCTTGGGGAGCACCCTTCTCCACCAGGAAGACACCCGGGCAGGCCGAAAGACACGGCGGTTGGAAAATCGCCGCTCCTTGGGAGGACAGTGGGATTATGGATAACCGGGAACCACACACTCCCGTCCGGCTACGCCGCCTGGCGTCCGGAAAAGGTGAACGCCTGGAAGAGGGCGTCTCGCTTTCGGCGGGCCTCGTCCACGCACCGCGTGGCCAATGATTCCCGGACGCGTTCCTTCGTCCACCCATGGTGGAGGGTGTAGTGGATCCACCAGGTCCCGTGGTTGTTCCAGAGGTGGTGATTGGGAGGGGCGGCAGGCTTCCAGTTGCGGACGGCCAGTTGCTGGTTGTTGCTTTCGTGGATCGCGCTCATGCGTGGTTTTCCTTTCAGTTTGGTTGCTGTTGGGTTGAACCGCGCACCCGCTCCGGACACAAAAAAACCGGCGAAGATTATATTCTCCGCCGGCGTGTCCGGAAGAGAGTGCTTGGTTTTCCTGTGGCCGCATTTGTGTTGCGACCCCAGGACACATCCCGTCCCTTTGGACTTGGACCACCGTTGGCGACTCCCGCTACCCGGTTGGCGTTCCGGCTTCGTTTAAAAGCCGGAAACTCTAAGGATGCTCTGTCAAAGATCTGGCATGACGCTATCCGCCCCCCTTTCCCCGGACAAGTCCGATTTGTGTCATAAAATGGAATGGCCGGACTGCGGGTTCCCGGTTATCTTCTGCCGGCCTTCGGAGCAAACGATCCATTCCCACGGAGGACCGCTCCTGTCCCCAACACGCACCAGAGTTCCACGATGCCCAAAACAGCCTCCCCTTCCTTCTTCGCCCTCATCAGCGATATCCACGCCAACATCGACGCCCTTGAGGCGGTCTTGGCGGACATCAAGGAGTGGCCGGTCAAGGCGGTGCTCTGCCTGGGCGACATCATCGGCTACGGCCCCGAACCGGCGGCCTGCCTGCAACGGATCGCGGAAACCTGCGCCGTGACCGTGCTTGGCAACCACGACACCATGCTGTTCCTGCCCGACGAACTGGATGGGGAAGGATTGCGCCCGGAAATTGTGGCCCCCATCAAGCTGGCCGCGAAGCAACTCAGTGAGAACCAGGTCGAATGGCTGCGCACGCTCCCCCTCACGGCCGACCTCGACCCGATCACCCTCGCCCATGCGAACCTCCATGATCCGATCGGGTTCGATTACCTGATCAATGAGCATGCGATCCAGGCCCATTTTGCCGCCCAGGCCACATTCATCAGCTTTGTCGGCCACACCCACCTCCCGATGGTGTGGGAACACCGCGGGGACAAAATCAATTGCTACCAAGCTCCGGAAAAACCGGTGCGGCTCGAAGCCGGCCACCGTTTCGCGGTCAACGTGGGGAGCGTGGGCCAGCCGCGGGATGGGGACACCCGGGCGTGCTACGCGCTCTACGATTTCGAGAACCGGATCCTGCAATTCCGCCGGGTGGAATACGATTTGAAGAAGGCCCAGGCCCGCTTCAAAAAAGCGAAACTCCCCGCCGGCAACGCCAAACGATTGTCCGAAGGCCGGTAGGGGAACTTCCTGCTCTCCTTTTTTCATGCCCGACCGAGATTCCGGAAGAGTGCGAGAACGGGGGGGGATAACATGCGTATCCCCTCTATCAAGAGGGGCCGACGGCAAATCATGCCAACGGGGATGTGTTGCTTTTTGTATCTCCCCCTGTCGGGGATGATCAGTGTCATCCGTGGTTAATAACGGTTCCCACTGCCTTTTCTCACCCCGGCAGAACACCACGGCCACAATCAACCGGGCAGGTTTGGTAACAAGGACTCAAACGGGCCCACATCAGGCGGACCGCCTCCGCCAGGATGCCGACGTCGCCCCGGGCATCGTGGCGGCGGTGGCCGTCGGCCCTGAGTTGGAGGCGTTCCATGACCGCATCGAGGCCGTGTCCGCCGCGGCCTCCCCAGATCTTGCGGGAAAAAGCCATGGAGTCCACGAATCCGACGGGTCGCACCGGCAGGCGGGAGCGGGTGCAGGACTCGCGGATGAACGGCATGTCGAAGCGTTGCCCATTGTGGGCGATCAGGACGGCATCGCCGGCGAATGAGGAAAAATCAACGAGCGCCTCCTTCACCGCCGGGGCCTTGCTGACGTGGTCGTTGGTGATGCCCGTGTAGTTCGAGATGAAAGAAGGAATCGCGGTCTTTGGTTTGACGTAGGTGGAGAAGAAATCCTCCTCCAGGATGCGGCCGGACTTCATGCGTACCCCGGCGATCTGGATGATTTCGTGCCGGTAAGGCGAAAGCCCCGTCGTTTCCAAGTCAAAGATCACCAGTTCCATAGATACCGCGGTTAACCTATGTGGGAGATGGAATCCCACAAGCCGTATTAGCGGCCGACTGCGGACAAGACCCAAGACAGACAAACAAAAACTGACGGAATCCCCAAAATCCGTGGGGGGGGGCGGGGAAAGACCCCATGGCGGCGGGCTGTGAATGGGGCTTTATTGAATCCATGAACAAAAAAGCCTCCAACATGAGCCTGTCCCGGTGGAATGCGGGCGAAGGCAAGATCCATCAGGACCACTTGGCTTCGAAGATTCTCCTGCATTATTCCCGCTATCATAGCGGACAGGATTCGTCTTTTGTCCTCTTGCGGCTCAAGGCTCCCAGACGGGAATAGGAGTATCGCGGGGTCCGCCCGGGCCGGAAAATGCAGCTTTACCACTATGGGTACAAACCGCCTCCGTCCGGCGGCTGCGGGAATAGTGGCAATAGCGACTTGTAAGAGTACGGCACAGGCATGAATCAACCCCAAGCTCCCCCGGTAGGGTTTTACCGCATATCCCCCAAGTCCCCCACTCCCCCAGACTTGGGATTCGACCCAAATATACAAAATCTATGAAAACCAATAAATTATTGATGCTCGTCGCCATCGCGGGAATGGCCAGCCTCCTGCCCTCACCGGTGTCCGCGGCGAAGGACAAAGAAGACGACAAACCCAAGGACAAACAGGAGCGGGGCAAATCCGAATCGCACCGGCAGGATAACAAGTCCCCGCAGGGCAATTCGGCTGAGCACCGGCAGGACAACAGGTCCGCGCAGGGCAATTCGGGCACACACCGACAGAACCCAACCCAGGCCACCCAGGAGCGCACCCGCGTGACGCCCCAAAGCACATCCACGGTGCAAAACTCCCAGTCACCCCCCTGGAAATCCCAGAGCACGCGCACCGAAAACCGCGATGTGCGGACCCAACAAAGACAATCCCCCACGACTTCATCCACTTCCAATACCGACAGGATGCAGCGCAGCGACCGCACGACCGACAGCCGGCGTTCCGACAGCAACCGCTATACGCGCTCAAGCACCCGGTCGTCTTCCCACAACCACAGCAACTACAACCGGGACAATCGCTACGGTGGCTTGTGGTTTTCGGCGGGCACGCACAGCAGTTGGGACCGGAACCGCCGGTATACATACAACAACCACCAATACCGCTGGTACGACGGCGGATGGTTGATCATCGACGCCGGCTACACCCCGGACTTCACCTACAGCAACCATTCCATTGAAATGCGCGTGCAGATCGAATTGAGGGACCGGGGATATTACCGGGGACCCATTGATGGGGATGTGGGCTACGGCACCCGCCGGGCCATCGTCCAATACCAGGGTGAGCACCATCTCCGGGTGACCGGCCAGATCAACGATGCCCTGCTCTCCTCGCTCAGGTTGTAACAGAACCCCTGCATAATCCGTCACCCGCCCGATAAGGGGAGTGACGGATTTTTTGTGATCCGAGGAAACCGTTGGGTGTCCGGAGCGCCTCCGCAGAGGAAAACGGCCCAAGTTCCGCTGCCGGGGGATTTGAAAAAATCAGGACGAAATTCCTTCGAAATTCCGCCACACGGAAAACTTCTGCCAAGCGCTGTGATCAAGAATCTCCGAAGCACCGCCCTGTAGCCCGTACGGATCCCTTTCATTTGGCCTTACGGCCGGTGTGGCCCCCTTTTTTGTGACGTTATTTTCCATGGGTGACACACCCCATGGCGGCACCCGGCCTCCCCGGCTTAATCTTCTTTTACTACCTATGAAATTAATCCTATTCATCTGCTCGCTGGCCTGTTTGTTCTTCGTGATTTCCGGCTGTGCCTCCGATAAAACCCGGACCACCACCACCTCGACCACCACGGAAGAAACCAGGATCCGTCCCGCCAATTAGCCCCTCCGCGTGATGAAAAAAATGTTGAAGCCCCTGGCGGGCCTGATTCTGGCCTTTTGTTTGGTTTCGTGTGCTTCGATCAGCGTCCGGGATGGTACTGAGCGGACCACATCAGGAATGCCTGACAAGATCCTGGTGGCACGGTTTGGTACTGAGCACGGCAAATTCAGGGTCGACCGGGAAGGCAAGGAACTTGCCGGGTTCAAAGAGAATCTCCAAATTCTGACGCAGACCTCCCTGGTGGCGGATTTGAACCGCCGCCTTGTTTTCGCCGCCCCCACCAACAAGGCCCGGGGTTTCCCGCGTGATAACACCTGGTTGGTCCGGGGTGATTTCATCAAAGTCAACCAGGGCAGCCGCTTCCTCCGGGCCGCAATTGGCTTCGGGGCGGGGGGAACCAAAATGGAGACCCGCGTCCGGGTGTACGATCTGGGACACGATGCCAAGACCCCATTCCTCACGTTTTCCACAACTGGCGGGAGCGGAGCAGAACCCGGCGCGATCATCGCAGTCGCCACAGATCCGCTGGAAATTGCCATTCAGGTGGTCCTGAGCAGCATTGGCGGGATAGCCCACGGCATCACCGAAGATGCAAAGCGCACCGACCGTATCATTACCGCCGTGCTCTCGGATTATATGTACCGGAGGCACTGGATCCCCAAAGAAAAGTGGATCAAGCCTAAGAACGTGGATCACCATTCGAAGCCGGGACAGCCGGGACCGATGAACAAGTCAATCAAACCACCCCGCTGAGCCGTATCCCGGCAATGGGTGCAAACCGGGGGCATGAAGGAACGTTCCAGTCGGCAAAGGTCATTAAAATCCATTCCGCCCGGGGCGGAAGCGGCAGTCCTATTTCAGGAGGGCGGCGTCTTCTACCTTCTGCCCAAGCCGCCGGTGAAAAACAGGATGATTGCGATGAGCAAAATCAGCCCAAATCCACCGCCGCCCACCATCGGCCCGCCGAAGTAAAATCCACCACCCCCGAACAAGAGCATTAACACAATGAGTAGTACAATCAGGTTCATAACAATAATTTAACAGCTCCAGCCACGCAGGACATCGGGTCTTTTCCCCATATGCCGGCCGCCCTGGTGGCACGATAAGCGCCCGTCGACGGCGCCTCTTCATGGCGGGGTTTCCCGGCCCCGGCCCGGAGGGTGATGGCAGCACTTTACTTCCATTCACCCCGGGGTCATTCTTGCTTCTGTTCCACAAGGAGAACGTCCCCCAGATCATTCATGAAATTTGCCGGACCACTCCCCCACGCAGGCATCGCCGCCCGTTCCCTTTTCCTGGGTCTCACCGCGGCGTCCCTGCTGTGCCTCCCGGTTCATGCCAATCCCCCGGACAGGGTGCGCCTGCAACTCAAGTGGCCGCACCAGTTCCAGTTCGCCGGCTACTACGCCGCCCAGGAAAAAGGCTATTACCGGGACGCGGGACTTGAGGTGGAGATCCTCCCCGGTGACACGGCCGGGGACGCGACACAAAAAGTGCTGGAAGGTCGGGCGGAATTCGGTGTCGGATCCACCGACCTGCTGCTGTACCGGGAACGGGGCGAACCGGTGGTGGCCCTGGCGGCCATTTTCCAGCATTCGCCCGTGGCGCTTATGACCCTGAAGCGGGACAGACCGCAGAGCATCCATGACCTGGCAGGCCGCAGGATCATGATCGAATCCAATACCAGTGAGTTGCTCGCCTACCTGAACAAGGAGGGCCTCACCCCGAACAAGTACACCCTGCTCACCCAAAATTCCAGCGTGAAGGACCTGGTTGCCGGGAAAGCCGATGCCCTGTCGGTCTATGTCACAGACGAACCCTTTGCCCTGACCTCGCTGGGACAGGACTACCAGATCTACTCCCCCCGCGCGGCGGGCATTGATTTTTATGGCGACACCCTCTTCACCACGGAAGGGCTGATCCGTTCGAAACCGGAGATGGTGAAGGCGTTCCGCAGCGCCAGCCTGGAAGGTTGGAAGTACGCCATGGAGCACCCGGAGGAGCTGGTGCAGCTGATCCATTCCCGTTACAGCCAGCGCCACAGTGTGGAGCACCTGCGCTTCGAAGCCCGCGAGATGGTTTCCCTGGTGCAAACACCCCTGATCGAAATCGGGCACATGTATCCGGGCCGCTGGCGGCATATCGCCGAAACCTATGCGGAACTCGGGATGATGAAGCCGGATTTCGATTTCGGGGGATTTCTCTACGACCCGAATCCCCCATCCCCGGACCGGGGATGGCTCCACCTATGGATGGTCCTGGCCACGGTGGTGGTCGCGATCGCATCCACCCTGGCCCTTTACATCCACCGGATCAACGTGCGGCTGCTCAAGGAGGCGGAAGAACGCCGGCAGGCCAAGGCGGCGCTGCAGGAAAGCACCGCCGCACTGACGGAAGCCCAGCGGGTGGCCCAGATCGGGAATTTCAGCTGGGATCTTGCCACGCGCACGGCCCGGTGGTCGGCCCAGGTTGACCGGCTTTTCAACCTGGATCCCCGGACGCCCCCGACCGACCCGGACGCCCAATTGAAATATTTCACACCGGAAAGCGCGGAGCGTTTGGCGGCTGCGCGGAAAAAAGCCGTGGAGACCGGGGAACCGTACCAACTCGACCTGGAAGTGGCGGACACGGACGGGCCGATACGGTGGGTGGCGACACGGGCCGAGGCGACCCGCGATGCCGACGGCCGGATCACGGGTCTGCGCGGAACAATCCAGGATATCACCGGGCGCAAGCGGATGGAGCAGGAGTTGCGCGAGGTCAACAACCGGTACAACCAGTTGGTCCGGCGGCTCCCGGTCGGGATATACACCATGCGCGCCCGCACGGACGGAACCCTGCGCTTCGAGTACGGAAGCGAGCGGTTCTTCCAGCTGCTGGGAGTGAAAGAGGAGGATGCACTGCGTGATATGGAGTCCGTGCTCAGGCATGTCCACCGCGATGACCGGACCTCCCTGGACCAGATGAACTGGCGCGCCACCCAGGCCCGCCAACCCTTCCGCTGGGAAGGCCGCTTTTGGTCGGCCGGGGAACTGATCTGGATCCACGTCGAGGCCGAATCGACCCTGATGCCCAACGGGGACACGCTGTGGAACGGGGTGGTCAACGACATCACCGAGCGCAAGCAATTGGAGGAAAAACTGCTGCGCAACCAGCGGATGGAAAGCATCGGCACACTGGCGGCCGGGGTGGCACACGACCTCAACAACATCATGACCCCGATCCTGCTTTCCGCCGAACTCCTGCGCAAAGAAGGAGACCCGGCGGTGCGCGAAAACATGATTACCCATATTGAAAAATCGGTGAAGCGGGGAGCGGGAATCATTTCGCAGGTGCTCACCTTCGCACGGGGAACCGCGGTGGAGCGCACCGACATCAAAATGGACCAACTCATCGGGGACATCGCCAAAATCGTACGTGAAACCTTCCCGCGGAACCTGACCCTCGAGAGCGACATTCCCGCCGGACTCTGGCCGGTCAAAGGCGACACCACCCAACTCCACCAGGTGCTGCTCAACCTGTGCATCAACGCCCGCGATGCCATGCCCGAAGGGGGCACTCTCGCCATCTCCGCCGGGAACGGGAGGATTGATGCCGGCTTCGCCGCCATGACCCCGGATGCCAAGGAAGGCGATTACGTCATACTCGCGGTGGCCGACAACGGCGAGGGCATCCCGGAAAAGATCCTCGGGAAAATCTTCGATCCATTTTTCACAACCAAACACGTCGGCAAGGGCACAGGCCTGGGCCTTTCCACGGTCCTCGGCATCATCCGCAGCCACGGGGGCTTTGTGACGGTGAAGTCCGACCCGGACCGGGGCACGTTGTTCCGCGTATACCTTCCGGCGAGCGGCCGCCGCACGGAGGAGAAAGCCCTCCCGGCCAACCCGCCGGCCCCCATGGGAAAGGGCGAAACGATCCTGGTGGTGGATGATGAGGAGCACATCCTCACGGTCGCCTCCATGCTGCTTGAGAGCCAGGGTTACCGCGTGCTCACGGCCGTGGACGGCGAAGCGGCACTGGGGGTCTACCGACAGCATGCCGGGAAGATAACCGCCGTACTAACCGACGTCATGATGCCCAGGGTGGACGGCGTCAAACTGGTCCGGGCCCTGCAACAACTCAACCCGGACGTCAAAATCATCGGATCCACCGGACAGACCATGGATGATTCCCAGGACGAACTCCGCGCATTGGGAGTTCCGGCCATCCTGCGGAAACCCTACGACATCCACCAGCTATTGAACGCACTGCACGGCATTATCCACCGGTAGTTTTTTGTTTGGTAATGTGTGAGAAATTCTTTCCGGAAAACAATATGAATTCCCCAGCCCGTTTGCTCATCCTCGGTGGCAGCGGCTTTCTCAGCGGCACCCTTGCACGGGTCGCGCTGGCGCAGGGTTGGGCCGTGACGACCGTCACCCGCGGCCAACGCCCCGTCACAGCCGGAGCCACCCCGGTCCAAGCAGACCGCCAGGACCGCGCTGGTTTTGCCCGTTCGCTGGCCGCCCTTGACGGCACATGGGACCTGGTGGTGGACGCCATTCCGTTCACCCCGGATGACGCCCGGCAGGATGTTGCCGTCTTCACCGGCCGCACCGGACGGCTGGTTTTTGTCTCGACGGATTTTGTCTACGATCCCCGCCAACGCAGCAATCCCCAACCGGAACGGGCCGCATCGTATGCGGCCGGGGGTTACGGGGGATTGAAGCGCGGGGCGGAACTCGTCCTGCAACAAACCGCCCCGAAGGAACTTCCGTGGACCATCCTGCGGCCGGGGCACATTTACGGGCCGGGCTCCCACATGGGATGCCTTCCGCTGCAATCGCGCAACCCCCAACTCATCGACGACATCCTCGCCCGGCGTCCATTGCAATTGGTGGACGGCGGGCGTTTCCTCCAACAGCCCGTGTTCGCGCCCGACCTGGCGGAAACGATCCTCGATGCGCCACACCATCCCCGCGCCGCAGGCGGAATCTTCAATGTGGTCGGGCCCGACATCGTTGAATCCCGGGACTATTACCGGGTGCTCGCCTCCCTTCTCGAACGCGACGTGACCATCGAAGAAGTACCGGTGGCGCAATTCCTTGCCGAAAATCCGGACAAGGCGCCGTTTTGCTGCGACCGGGTTTACGATCTCACGGCCCTGCGCGCGGCCGGACCGAAGATTCCGGCAACTACCCTTGCAAATGGCTTGCGCCAACAACTGGAAGTCATGCGCCGCGGAAGCCCCTGAGGGACCTTCTGCCTGATGGAAATTTCTTTCGAAGAGGCACCCGGGCACGGGAGGGCACAAGGCGGCTCCGCCACCGGGGGGGATTCCCTGTCTGCGCTGATATTCCGGTTTATCCCGGGGATTGCGCCGATACTCCCCCGGCCCCATACTCGGGCATGGCAGGAACCGCATGAAGCGTGTACGTGTACCGGCCTTTGCCTGTCTGGCCGCGGTCCTGGGCTGGCCGGGATCCTGGTGCCCCGCCGCCACGGCAAAAGAGGACGAACTCCCGCTGAAAGACCGCGTCTCCCAATACGGCATCACGTGGACCTTCGCGGCCCCCGCCCGGGTCGGACAATTCATCAACGGTGATTTCTACGTCGTCGGACCGGTCACGGTCAAAATGATCGACCCCAAGCCGATGTTCGGAAGCGAGGTCACAGTCCCGAAAGATCCGGGCGAGGAGAAGGACCCCCCTTACGACGGGAAACTGGCCCGGAACGGATCCACCCTCAACATGCCGGCCGTGGTCAGCCCGGACGCCGCCACCTCGAGAACCCACCGCTCGGGTTTTGACAGCCGCATGCCGATGCTCGCCTACGACCCCGGCCAGTACACGCCGCTGCCCATCGACATGAAACCCGGCGACTCCCTGGTTTCCAGCGCGAGCGCCGACACGCCCTGCAATACGTACCCCATCAAATCTGTGGCGATACTAACCTGTATGGCCGAACCCCAGCCGCAGGATGCGTTCCGGCCGTCGTTCTGCCAGACCGCGACGTGCCCCCCGTACCAGGCGGGGAACCTGCGGCGCGACCTGCTGCTCCACCTGCCCGTTCCGGATGCGGCATCCCGGGTCAAGCTGCGGGAATATGCGGATTTTTTCCAGGAGCCCTGGATCGACACCGTGTACGGCGGCCGGGCCATGCCGAAGAAAAAATTCTCTTTCTACGGGGCACACATCGCGGAATTGGGCGGGGCCTGCAGTTTGTTGCTGTTGTTGGATTATCCGGCGGCGGAAAAAGAACCCCTCCTGGTCAACATGGTGCAGACGGGCATCGATCTTTTCGGCCTGTTGCGCGGGGGCGGCGAGTGGCATGCCGAAGGCGGCGGGAACGCGGGGCGGAAATGGCTGATCGTGTTTGCCGGCCTGATGCTGGATGACGCGCAGATGTACAATATGGGAAAATCCCGCCTCCAGGGCCGTTTCCACGAGGACGAACAGACCCGGTTCTGCCCGGTTGAGTACGACGGGAAGACCTTTGAAAAGGGCTGGACCGGGTCGCGGGTGATCTGGACCGGACACTTCGGTTATTACAAGGGGGAGTTTTCCCATTTCCGGAAACCCATGAACCACTACGGGCCCGTCGATCTTTTCCCCCCGTCTGAATGGCCTGTTCCGTGGTCGGAGGGCAGCGAAGGATACCGCCGGAATTCCACCAGCAGTTCATGGGTCGCCCAGGCCCTCGCCGCCCGGCTGATGAATGCCGAGCCGTTTTGGAGCCATGATGCCTTTTTTGCCTATGTGGACCGGTGGATGACCGAGGATGACACGGAATTTGTTGGCGCCATGCTCCAGAACGTCGAAAACAAACTGGCCGCGGCCACGACAGAAAAAGAGAAACAGGAGCTGGAAGCGGCCCGGGACAAAATCAACAAAGCGGCCCGGTCGGGAACGATCACCAACAGGCCCGAATTGGTGGATTTGGTGAGGGAATTGTGGAAGACCTATCGCAACAATCTGCCCCCGGCAAAAGACGGGAAAGCACGACCGCGTGATACCGAAACCTGGAAATAACCACAAGACATTCCCCCATAGGAAATACTGGACAACAGGCCCACTAATCACATGATTGACGGCTCTATGTCAAAGCTGATCAATCGCCGTCGTCCCCTCAGCGCTAAAGTGGGCTTGCTGGGAGTTGGACACCACACCTATTGGGCACAATTTCCCGGCCTGCTCGAGGAAATGCACCGCAAGATCGGGGACCTGAAGGGTCGTCTGCTCAAAAATGGCGTCGAGGTGGCTGAATTCGGCCTGCTGGACAATGCCGAAACGGCCTATGCGGCGGTGCCGAAGATCAAGGCGGCGAACATCGACGTGCTCTTCGTCGACATGGTGACCTACGCGACTTCTTCCACCTTCGGTGTCATCTGCCGGGAAATCGATGTGCCGATCGTGCTCGTGGCTATCCAGCCGCTCGAGGCCATGGACTATCCCAACGGCAGCACCTTCATGCAGCTTTGCAACGACGACATCTGCTCGATTCCCGAATTCTTCGGGGTCGCCATCCGCTTCGGCCGCCGTCCCCCCGCATTCATCATGGGGCACGAGCACAATGATCCCGCCGTCAACGAGGAGATCAAGCAATGGTGCGGCATCGCGAAGGTCCTGCACGACCTGCGCCGGGCGCGCCTCGGCCTGATGGGCCATGTGCTGGAAGCGATGCTGGACATGCACACCGACCCGACCGCGATCACGGCGGCGTTCGGACCGCACGTCGTGCTGGTGGAACCCCACGACCTCATGCGGCACTACACCACGCAATCGCCCGATGCGGTGAAGAAGTGGAAAACGCAGATCCTGGAATTCTTCGACACCCCCGATCCCAAGTCCGATCCGCTGACGCAGAAGCTGACCGAGGCCGACCTGGAAACCGCAGCCCGCGCGGCCGTGGCCCTGGAAGGGCTGATCGAGGAGAAGAAGCTGGACGGCCTGGCCTACTACTACGAGGCGGACCCGGGCTCGGACATGCGCACACTGGTCACCAACCTGATTGTCGGCAATTCGCTGTTGACCGGCGCCGGCTTCCCCATGTGCGGCGAATACGACATCAAGACCTGCGTGGCGATGATGATCTTCGACCGCCTGGACATCGGGGGCAGCTTCGCCGAATTCCACCCGGTGGATTTCGCCCTGGACAGCGTGCTTGTCGGACACGATGGCCCGCACCACATCAACATTGCCGCCGGCAAGCCGGTGATCCGCAGCCTGAAGAAATACCACGGGAAGCCCGGCTCGGGTGCCGGGGTTGAATTCCAGATCAAGGAAGGCCCGATCACCATGCTGAGCATCGGCCAGACCGCGAACGGCAAGTTCAAGTTTGTCATCGCGGAGGGCGAATCCGCCCGCCGCCCAATCCCCCCCACCGGCAACACGAACACCCACGGTGTTTTCAAGCCGGACGTCAGGACCTTCCTCCGCAAGTGGATGTTGGAGGGACCGACCCACCACTTCGCCCTCGGGGTCGGCCACCATGCGAAGGAACTCGTGCAGATCGCCGAGATCCTGAACATCGAATCCGTCGTGGTCACCCCATGACCCGGAAAGTCATCCGGCAAATCCCCGTCCTCTGGCTGGCCTGGCTGGCGGCGGGGATTCCGGTGGCACCCGCTGCGGTGCCCCCCATTGCCGGTGACGACCGCCTCATCCTGGAGGCCCTTGTCGGACACGCCCAAAAAATGGCGGAAGGGCTCAATGCGGCCCGCTTCCAGACCATCAAATGCCCGGAAGACCTGTGTTGGATCGACCTTCCCAAGGTCAACGCGATCCTGACGGCTTATGAACTGACCGGGGACCCGGCGCATCTCCGTGCGGCCGCCGCCTCACTGGAGGCCCTGTTGTCCACCCTGGTGAAGGGTGCGGATGGAACCCTCGGCTGGTATGGCACCGGCATTGCCGGGAATCTGGATCCCGCGAAGCCCGAGGCGAGGATCCGCGAAATCCAGACCGATTTCCGCGCGGTGGCGGTGCTGTCCCGGTTCATCGAACTGACCGATGCCGATCCCACCCTGAAGGCGGAGTTCGCCGCGAAGCGGGCCGGTTGGATCGAACTGATGGAGAAAGATCTGGTGGGTTACTGGCATGCCCAGGGCTATTTCCAGGATCTCGGCGAGCGCGGGGGCATCTACCAATGGAACAAGGATTACCGGCCGACGGCGGCCGGGCTCACCCTGCCCCACGAGAAGTTGTCCATGATGGTGGACGGGCTCCTGGGATTGTACCGCGTGGGGGGGAATGACGAACAGGCCCGCCGGGCGGCCAAGGTCGGCCTCTGGGTCAAGCGGTGCCTGGCCTTCAACGACGGCTGTTACAGCTGGAGCCGCTGGAGTCCCGCGGGACCGTGGGATATCCATCCGGAGAATCCCGCAAAATGGAAAACTTGGGTCGGGGCCGACCCGAAGGCCCAATGGTATGCGGCGGCGGTCCATACCGCGGCCCAACTTTACCAGCACGGCCTGGTCTTCAGCCGCGGGGACATGGACCGCTTCACCGCCACCCAAACCCGGGTCTGTTGGAACGGGAATGCCACGGAACCGGTATTCGCCCAAACCGACGGAAAACCCGCCAAGGAAGGGGAACGCTTCATCGCCCCCGAACTGGCGGCCTTCAATGAACCCTTCGCCGATTTTGTGTACGGCCCGGCCGCGACCGCGGAACGCGTGAAATCAGCCTCCAGCGAATGGAAAGGCGGAATACTTGCGGCACCGTGGCTGCACGGAAAATTCATCGGACTGCCCGACAACAAGGCGAGCAACCCCCGCACCCGGGAAATCATGAAGGCCTTCCTGGCCAAACCCGAAAATGCCCCCTTCTCCGCGGACAAAACCTTCCAGGTCACACCCCCGGGATTTTCCACGCCTCCCGCC
>Ga0209066_10004324_pt1 | contig 15601 bp, 10 predicted proteins | sample All_14_2_FD_187198 | JGI IMG/M metagenome (GOLD analysis project Ga0209066, IMG submission 187198) | Freshwater microbial communities in response to fracking from Pennsylvania, USA - Allegheny Zone_MetaG_DW_15 (SPAdes) (version 2) ...
CGATCATGCGCGCGGTCAACCCCGGCCTGCTGGGCAGCCTGGCCAAGTTCAACGAACGCTTTGCTGGCCTGATCGAGCGCCAGAAAGACCGCCAGGCCCAGCGCCTGCTCCGCCGCCTGATCTCGCCCTTCATCCTGCGCCGCACCAAGGCCCAGGTGCTGGACGACCTGCCACCGCGGACCGAGCTGGTGCTGCACATCGAAGCCGAAGCGCATGAACGCGCCCACTACGAAGCCTTGCGCCGCGACGCGCTCGATGCGGCGCAGAAGGCCCTCTCAGGCGATGCCCCCGGCCAAGCCCACCTCAACGTGCTGGCGCAACTGACCCGCCTGCGCCGCGCCGCCTGCGACCCGCGCCTGGTGACCCCCGGGTTGAACTGGGTGGGCGCCAAAGTGCAGGCCTTCGCCGAACTGGCCACCGAGCTGGTGGCCAACGGCCACAAGGCCTTGGTGTTCAGCCAGTTCGTCGATTTCCTGGGCCTGCTGCGCGAGCCGCTCGACGCCGCCGGCATCGCCTACCAATACCTCGACGGCAGCACCCCCGCGGCCGAGCGCACCCGTCGCGTCAACGCGTTTCAAGACGGCCAGGGCGACCTGTTCCTCATCAGCCTGAAGGCCGGCGGCTTTGGCCTGAACCTCACCGTGGCCGACTACGTGGTCATCGCCGACCCCTGGTGGAACCCCGCCGCCGAAGACCAGGCCACCGGCCGCGCCCACCGCATCGGCCAGCAACGCCCCGTCACCGTCTACCGGCTGGTGAACCAGGGCACGCTGGAAGAAGGCATCCTCACGTTGCACAAGGACAAGCGCGAGCTGGCCGACAGCGTGCTGGAGGGTGAAGAAGGCGCGATGGGGGGTGCGGTGCCGGCGCCTGAGGAACTGCTGCGGTTGATGCGCGGGGCCGAGGCCTGAGCAGGCCGCCAGCGCACCGTTTGGCGTGTGGCACTGCACGCCTGTCCTGCCACGCCTCCCCCAACAGCAGGATCCCCTTTCGCGGCTGAACGCGCAGACTTGCCCGTCTTCAAACCGCGCAACAGTCAGCGCATCAGGAGGCCAACATGGGCAAGCAGATCGTGGTGTGCTTCGATGGCACCTGGAACGACCCCACCGAATCGACCAACGTGCATCGGCTGTTCGATGCGCTCGAAGCCGGGCCTGCGCTGCGGCTGCACACCCCCGTGGGTGCGCTTGACGGCGCCACTGAAGCGGGTGGCGCACTGAACTACCTGCAGCGCGAGGGCCATGGCCTGCTGGCCTTCTACCTGGAAGGTGTGGGCGCCACCGGCCTGCATGAGAGCTGGCTCGACGGCGCGCTGGGCCTGGGCCTGCAACGCCGCGTGCTGCACGCCTACCTGCTGCTCTCACAACACTACGCGGCGGGCGACAAGCTATGGCTGTTCGGCTTCTCGCGCGGTGCCTGGAGCGCACGCAGTCTGGCCGGCCTGCTGGCCCGCACCGGCCTGCTCAGTGCCGAGGACGCCAGCCGCCCCGAAGCCATGGCGCTAGCCCAGCAGCGCTGGCTGCGCAGCAAACGGCGCAACGATGCCCTGCCCGAAGGCACCGCCTACTGGCTGGCGCATGACGACCGGCCGGTGCAACTGGTGGGTGTGTGGGACACCGTGGGCGCCCTGGGTGTGCCCTTCTTCAACGGCATCAAGCTGGTCGACCAGGCCGAACGCCAGAGCTTCGACTTCGCCGATCTCGTGCTGAACCCGCGCGTGGCGCATGGCCGCCAGGCGCTGGCCATCGACGAGAACCGGCGCGACTTCGAACCCACGCTGTGGGCCCCGCGGGCCGGCGTGCAGCAGGCGTGGTTTGCAGGCTCGCATGCCGATGTGGGCGGCGGCTACACACACACCGGCCTATCTGACATCGCCCTGCAATGGATGCTCGATGAAGCCCGCCAGCTGGGCCTGGCGATCAACGCCAAACGCCTACAACCCTCGCCACAACCCGACCCGCTGCAGGACCGCCACGACGAAAGCCGCAAACGCCTCTGGCAGATGCGCCCGGTGGAGCCTCGCACCGTGCCGGGCGATGCCGTGCTGCACCCCAGCGTATTCACCCGCCTGCAGCACCGGCCTGACTGGCGGCCCGCCGCGCTGCGCGCGCTGCACGGGCTGCATGAGTTCTTCCGCTCGCCCTGCCCCGCGCCCGAGCAACTGCAGCCGCTGGACGCCCAACTCAGCTGGCACGCGCTGGCCGTTGGGGAGCAACGCACGGCGGCCGTGCAAGCCATCAAGGCCTGGAACGCCAGCGGCGTGCAGGTGCGTGCGGGCGAGCGCTACACCGTGGTGGTGGTGCCCGAGCACAACACCTGGCACGACGACAAGATCAGCTGTGGCGCCGCAGGCTACGCGTCACCCAACGCGTTGCTGCGCTGGCGTGAAGGCGCACGCCGGGTGGACAACGCCCCCTGGTTCAGCCTGATCGGCGCCGTGCACGCCAGCCCGGCCCTGGAGGCCCACAACCCCAATGAGCGCAGCCTCATCACCGGCCTGCTCAAAAGCTTTGCCCACGATGTGGGCGAGATCGACGAAGCCTCGCAGCTGGTGCTGCTGGGCGCGCAGGCCAGCTTCACGGCAGACCAGGACGGCCACCTGTACTTCTTTGCCAACGATGTCGCCTGGGCCTACAGCAACAACAGCGGCTGCCTGCGCGTGCTGCTGGGCCGCACGGCCTGAGCCGGGCCTGCTGCGGCGGTTGCGCCCATCGCGCCCACAGCGCACATCGCGCGCTTCGTCACGAACCGGGCAACCGGCCACGCTGCGCAGGCGGGCGTGCCTTGACGCCGCCTGCCAACTTTTCCATATTCAGCCACCCACAACAACGGAGGAAGCCATGGTCACCCGCAAAACCACCACACCAGCCACGCCGGCCAAGAAAGCCGCCAGCGCCAAGCCCGCACAAGGCCTGTCACTGCATCTGGGCCTGAACAGCGTCAGCCCCAAACACTACGACGGCTGGACCGGTGACCTGGTGGCTTGCGAAGCCGATGCCCGTGACATGGCCGCGCTGGCCACCACGCAGGGCCTGAAGCCCACCGTGCTGCTCACCGCCAAGGCCACGCGCAAGCCGGTGATCGCCGCGCTGCGCAAGGCGGCCAAGGCCTTGAAGGCCGGCGACCTGTTCATGCTCAGCTTCTCCGGCCACGGCGGCCAGGTGCCCGATGTCACCGGCGAAGAAACCGACAAGCAGGACGAAACCTGGTGCCTGTTCGACTGCCAGCTCATCGATGACGAGCTGTACCTGGAACTGAGCCGCTTCGCCGAAGGCGTGCGCGTCATCGTGCTGTCTGACAGCTGCCACAGCGGCACCGTCACGCGCGCTGCACCGCCGATGCTGGGCGTGGGCGGCCCGCGCCCGCGCCTGCTGCCGCCGGCCATTGCCCGCCGCACCTACCAGCAGCACAAGGCCCTCTACGACGGCATCCAGAAGGACGTGAGCAAAGCCGCCGGCAGCGCCGGGCAGGTGGACCCGGATGCCGTGCTGGCCAGCCTGGGCACGGCCAGTGCGCGGCTCACCGAAATCGCCGGCCAGTTCAAGCCGCAAGTGATCCTGATCTCGGGCTGCCAGGACAACCAGACATCGATGGACGGCGAGCACAACGGCCTGTTCACCGAACACCTGCTGCGGGTGTGGAAGAGCGGCCGCTTTGAAGGCGACCACCGGCTGTTCCATGCCAAGATCCGCGCCGGCATGCCGGCCACGCAGTCGCCGCGGTTGTATGTGCTGGGCCGGGCTGCCAGCTTCGTGAAGCAGCGGCCGTTCACGGTCACAACGGCTTGACGCAGACCCGCACCGGTCAACAACGCCCAACAACGAAAGCTCCCCCATGCCAACGTGTTTTGTGGTGCAGGGCTTTGGCAAGAAGACCGACTTCACCGACGGCCGGGTGCTCGATCTCGACGCCTCCTACGCCATCCTGAAGGAGGCCGTCGAGGCCTGCGGGCTGCAGTGCCTGCGGGCCGACGAGATCCCGCACAGCGGCACCATCGACGTGCCGATGTACGAACAGCTGCTGCGCGCCGATCTCGTCATCGCCGACCTGTCCACCTACAACGTCAACGCCGCCTTCGAGCTGGGCGTGCGCTACGGGCTGCGCCCGCATGCCACGCTGATCGTGGCTGAAGAGCAGCTGAAGAACCCGTTCGACTTCAGCCACATCGTGATGCGGCGCTACAAGCACCTGGGCGAGGACATCGGCGCCAAGGAAGCGCGCCGCTTCAGCCAGGAGTTGCAGATGGCGATCAAGGCCATCCTGGCCACGCCGCAAACCGACAGCCCGGTCTACACCTTCTTCCCCCAATTGCTGCCGCCGCAAGAGCCCCGCGCGGCCAACCAGGCGCACGAAGCAGCGGTGCGCATGGCCGCCGTGGGCCAGGCACTGGCGCAAGCCAGCGAAGCTGCCCTGCCCGAGGCCGGCAACGAAGACAGCCGTGCCACCCGCGAGCTGCTCGACGCCGCGCAGACGATGCTCCAGGCCGGCCAGCCCGCGGCCGCCCGCAGCCTGCTCGAAGAAGCCCACCGGCGCCGGCCCCAGGATGCCGATGTGACGCTGCGCCTGGCGCAGGCCATCGCCATGAGCGCGCAACCCAGCCCCGAAGCCGCTCTGCAGGCCACGCGCGAGCTGTTGCGCGAGCTGGACCCGGAGAACACCAACAACCCCGAGACGCTCACGCTCTGGGGCCATGTGCACCTGCAGCTGTGGGCGCTCACGCCGTCGCGTGAATACCTGGATGAAAGCATCCAGGCGCAGGAGCGGGTGTTCTTCCTGAAGCTCGATCCCGATGCCGGCGTGCAGCTGGCCCACCTGTTCGACACCCGCGCCGTGGTCTGGCTGGAAGCCGGTGATGCTGACGAAGCCCTCACCGACCACATGCTGGCCCGGCGCGTGCGCAAAGACCTGTGCCGCTGGGCCCCCAGCCATCTCGACCGCTTGGCCAAAGAAGCGCCCGGCCTGCGCTACCGGCTGATGGCCGCCCTGTGGCTGGCCGCTCAGGCGCTGGACGACGCGGTGGAGATGGCCCGCTGGGACCGCGAGATGGCCACGCTGCAGATCAGCGCCGACGCTCACCGCGATCGCCGCCACCAAGGCGAGGCCTCGGCCGAACTGCTGCGCCGATACGGCGAGCTGCAAGCCTTGCAGGCGTCGACCCAAGCCTGAAACGCACCAGGCCCGCGGGACAAACCGCGGGCCTGGTACTGACCAAGACAAAAGAAGCTCAGGCCACCCGCACCAGCTCGTGCACCGTGGCGCTGGCACCGGCCTCCAGCATCGGCTCGGCCTCCACCGGCTCGCCCAGCATCGCGCGCAGGCGGTTGAGTTCGGCATCGAGGCGGGCTTCGCGTTGACGGGCCGCCAGCACCGCGGCCTGGGTGGTGCGGCGGCTGACCAGCAGCTGATTCATCAGCTCATCGCACTGCGCGCGCAGCGTGGCTTGTTGGTCCGAAGCATCATGCTGCAGGCTCACCACCCGCAGGCGCAGTTGGTCACGCTGGGCCGAGGCGATCTCGGCTTCGCGGCGGCGGGCCGCGGTCTCGATGGCCAACTGCTGGGCCAGCTGGGCACGTTGTGCTTCGCGGGCATCGCGGGCCCGGGCAGCCGCGCTCAGCTCGATCAGCATCACATCGAGCTGTTCGCGCAGCTTGGCGGCTTCCTGCTGCAGACGCAGCGCTTCTTCGGTCTGTTGGCCTTGCACCTGCGCCATCGTCTCGCGCTGCATGGCCAGCATCTGCTCGTAGGCTTGGGCCTGCGCTTGCAATTGGGCCTGGTTCTGGGCCTGCGCCTTGGCCACCACATCGGCCAGCGCACGTTCGTGGCGGTTGATCGCCTCGGCCATGCGTTCGCGCAGCATCGCCAGCTCTGCCTGCAAGGCGCTGAGTTCGGCCTGGCAGAGCTGCTTCACCGACGTTTCGGCGGCCAGGTTCTCCAGCGCGCGCTGCAGCGCCACCCGGGTTTCAGCCTGCACCTCGTCGTGGGCGCGCACTAACGCGGTCATGTCGCGGCGAGCCTGGGTTTGCAGGGCGGTGAGTTCGGCACCATGTTCACCCTGCAGCGAGTCGATGCGCTGGGCATGTGCATCGTCGAGACTGCGGAACAAGGCATCGGCCTGGTCGCTCATGGCCTGGCGGTGCTCTTCAACCAAGCGATCCATGCGTGCCAGCTGGGCTTGCTGCTCGACGTAGGCGCCGTGCTGCACGGCCTGCAGCCGGCGATGCACCAGCACCCGTTTGACGGCAAAGCCCGCGGCCACGCCCAGGGCGAGGGCGGCCCCCAGAAGGAGCCAGAGTTGGGTCAGCAGGTACATCATGTGCTCCAGCGCAGAGGGATCAAAGAGGAAGGGAGACAGAGAAAGCTGGCCGCGGGGTCAAGCCCATCAAGCCAACCAGTGGAATTCAATACGGCGATTCAGCGCCTGGGTGGCCGGGTCGTTGCCCTGCGCCAGCGGGCGGCTGGCGCCCAGGCCTTGCGGTGCCAGGCGCTCGGCCGGCACACCGGCCTGCACCAGCGCGGCCACCACCGCCTCGGCGCGCTGTTGCGACAGGCGCAGGTTCAGCGCGGGCTGGCCGCTGGCATCGGTGTGGCCATGCACGGCCAGGCGGGCAGCGGGGCAGTCGCGCGCGATATCGGCCACCGCTGCCAGACGGCGGTGGCTACTGGCCGTGAGGCGGCTGGAACCCAGCTCGAACAGGATGCGCTCGCCGCCCAGGGCTTCGTCCACCCGGGCACGGCATTGCTCGGCCAGGCTCAAGGCCGGCTTCAGCTGCGGCCGCAGTGAAGGCAGCAGAGGCGCCAGCGGCGCCACCTGCGCCATTGGCGCGGCTAACTGAGTGGCGTCCTGCAGGATGTTGAACACCCCTGGCCAGGCCATCGCCGGCGCCATCACCTGGCGGGCGATGCGCCAGGCCGCGTCGCGGCTGGAGGGGTCGGGCGCCTGGCCCACCAGTCGGCCCACCTCGTCATGGATCTCGAAGCGGGCCCAGGTGTGGCCGGCGGACGACAGCGCATGGCGCGCCATGCCTTCAGTGTGCAGGCGCACGCGCGCAGCCTCGGCGGACACCTCGCCCTGCAGCACGACGGCAAGCACCGCCGCACCGAGCACGGAACCCATCACGGGCAACAAGGAAGGAAAAGAAGCGGCTTTGAAGGACTCGAACATGGCTGGACCCCCGATGCCGTTAGGCTAAAGCGGGAGGCCCAGAACTTGAGCCCGAAAAGACCGGCCGAAACCGCTCAATTCAAGGCCTTGCTGCTTCGTCCAGCAACTGCTGCACGGCCGCTTGCAGCGCCGCCGGCTCCGCCTGCGCGGGAGCCAGCGGTGCGGCCACCACCAGCGCCACGCGGTTGAACAGCCCGCGGCGCAAAGGCTTCACCATCGCTCGGCCGCCTTCGATGCGCGAGAAGAACGAGCCCCACAGGTTGCGCAGGGCCATCGGTACCACCGGCACGGGCCGGTTGGCCAGGATCTTGGCGGTGCCGCCCTTGAAGGGCTGCAGCGTGCCATCGTGGGTGATGCCGCCTTCAGGAAAGATGCCCAGCAGATCGCCCTCGGCCAGCACCCGGTCGGCCTCGGCGAAGGCCCGCGCGTACACCTCGGGCGACTCCTTTTGTGGCGCGATCGGAATGGCCTTGGCCAGCCGGAACAGCCCGCCCAGCAGCGGCGTGGCGAAGATGCGGTGGTCCATGACAAAGCGGATCGGCCGCGGGCTGGCCGCCATCAGCAAGATGGCATCGGCAAAGCTGACGTGGTTGCACACCAGCAGCGCCGGGCCCTGCACCGGGATGTGCTCGTCACCCCGGATGCGAAAGCGGTAGATCGCATGCGACAGCATGAAGGCCACGAAGCGCAGCAGGTACTCGGGCACCAGCAGGAAGATGTAGCTGGCCACCAAGGCGTTGAGCACGGCAGTGACCAGGAAGACCTGCGCCGTGTTCAGCCCTGCGGCCAGCAGCGCGCCGGCCATCAGGCTGCTGGCGATCATGAAGACGGCGTTGAGGATGTTGTTGGCCGCGATGATGCGGGCCCGATGGCTGGCCGGCGCGCGCAACTGGATGAGCGCATACATCGGCACGCTGTAGAGGCCGGCGCAGGCGGCCAGCAGGGCCAGGTCGAGCATCAGCCGCCAGTGGGCGGGCTGAGCCACAAAGGCCGCCACCGTCCACGGCGCCAGGCCGGCGGCACGCAGGGGCAGCGCCTGCACGGCCAGGTAGAGCTCAACGCCGAACAGCGTCATGCCCAGCGCGCCCAGCGGCACCAGGCCGATTTCCACATGCCGGCGCGACAGCCGCTCGCACAGCAGCGAGCCCGCGCCGATACCCACCGAGAACACCACCAGCAGCAGCGAGGCCACCTGCTCGTCGCCGCGCAGCACGTCGCGTGCAAAGGCGGGGAACAGCGACAGGAACACGGCGCCGAAGAACCACATCCACGAGATGCCCAACAACGAGCGGAACACCACCGTGTGCTGCCGCGCCAACCGCAAGTTGCGCCAGGTCTCGGTGAACGGGTTCCAGTTGATCTGCAGCGCTGCATCGGTGGGCGGCGAGGCCGGGATCGCCTGCGCGGCCAGCCGCCCCGCCAGCGCCAGCCACAGGCAAACGGCCGCCACCCAGGCCGGGCCCACCGCGGGCAACGCGATCAATAACCCACCCGCCACCGTGCCCAGCAGGATGGCCACGAAGGTGCCCATCTCCACCATGCCGTTGCCGCCGGTGAGCTCGCGCTCACCCAGGTGCTGCGGCAGGTAGGCAAACTTCACTGGGCCGAACAACGTGGAATGCAGCCCCATCAGAAACACGCAGACCAACAGCAGCGGCACACTGCCCTGCACGAAGCCCCAGCCAGCCAGCGCCATGATGACGATCTCCAGCGTCTTGATGGCGCGCATCAGGCGGCCCTTGTCGAACTTGTCGGCCAACTGCCCGCTGGTGGCTGAGAACAACAGGAACGGCAGGATGAACAGCGCTCCGATCACCAGGCCGGCCTGCGCCGGTGGCAGCCAAGCGAGCTGCAGCTGGTAGGTCACCAGCACGGTGAGGGCGAACTTGAAGAGGTTGTCATTCGCCGCGCCGAGGAACTGGGTCCAGAACAGCGGGGCAAAACGACGCTGGCGCAGCAGGGCGAACTGGTTCGGATGCGGCGGCGGCGTGGGGGCCAAGGGGAGATCCTCCTGAACGTTCGGTGAGCCGCAAAAACGGCTTTGCGGCGCACTCTAAGTCACCGCGACGGTGACAGGGCTCAAGACAGACCCGTGTCAGGCTGGCCAGGCTAGGGTCATTCAGGTGGTGAAACATGTCACACCGGCTATCATTTTTTTACTTATGAGCAGTCGCCCTCCGTCCTCAGCCCCTGCTGGGGCATCCCACGCCCCCGGCAGCGCCGGCCCGGTGCCCACTTCGGTGCCACCGCTCGCGCGGGATGAGCTGGAAGCCCTGCTGCACCACACCGAAGAGCGGCTGCGGCTGCTGCGCTGGTCTGACCCCCGCACCGGGTTGCTGCGCCACGAGCTGTTTCTTGACCGCCTGGGCCAGGCGGCCGCGGGGGTCTCGCGCGGTGGGGCGTCGTTTGCGCTGCTGATGATTGGCGTGGCGCATACCGGCCCGAGCGCACGGCCCGGCAAGGACGAGCAGGCCACCGTGATGCACGCGCTGGCCCAGCGCCTGGGCGCGCTGGGGCGCCGCTCCGACAGCTACGCGCAATTCGGCCAGAGCTGCTTCGTGGCCCTGTTGATGGGCAACGCCTCGCTCACCGGCTCGGTGGCCATGGCGCAGAAGCTGGCGGAAGCGCTGGAGCAACCGGTGGATGACGGTGGGCACCCGCTGGCCCCCAGCGTGAGCATCGGCGTGGCCATGTGCCCGCAACATGGGCACGACGCTCACTCGGTGCTGCTGGGCGCCCATTCGGCGCTGGATCAGGCGCTGCGCAGTGGCCGCTTGGTGGCCGCCCATGCCGGCGCCCGCCGCCTGCCCGGGCAGGAGACGCGGCCAGCGCCGCTCACGGGGCCGCTGGACTCTCTGTGATCGCTGCGTTCGGGTCGGCCGCGCTGGCCGACGGCTCGGGCTCGGCGACCGCATCGGCCGCCTCATCCACCACCGCATCGGCCACCTCCACGCGGTTGCGCCCCAACCGCTTGGCGCGGTAGAGCGCCGCATCGGCCGGGCTCAGCAGATCAGCCAGGTTGCTGCGTGCCACCTGCCCGGGATGCTCCATCGACAGGCCCACGCTGAGCGTGACCTGCAGGCCCTGCCCCAGACGCGACCAATCTTCGCCTTCGACGCCCTGGCGCAGGCGTTCGCACACTTCCACGGCCTTGGTGTGGTCAAGCCCTGAGAGCAGCAGCGTGAACTCCTCGCCACCGAAGCGAGCCAGCACGTCTTCAGGCCGCAAATGCGCCCGCAGCAGCGTGGCAATGCGGGCCAGCACGGCGTCACCCACGGCATGGCCGTGGTTGTCGTTGATCAGCTTGAAGTGGTCGATGTCAACCATCACCACGGCCAGTGGCGCCACCGGCCGCGCCAGGGCGGTGACACGCTCGGTGAGGCCGCGGCGGTTGAGCAGGCCGGTGAGCGGGTCGCGCAGGGCGGCATCGGCCCAGGCATCGGCGCGGCGGCGGTGTTCGCGGGCTTCATCGCGGGCGCGGTCGACCAGGCGGCGGGTCTGCTCCATCTCCAGGCGCGTCACCAGCACGCGCGATTGCGCCTGCAGCTGGCGCGAGGTGCGCTGGCGCTCCAGCGCCAGGTACTGCTCCAACGAATGCAGCGCCCGCGCCACATTGCCCTGCGCCGCATGGCTGCGGTACAGCGCATGGTGCAGCCGCATCAGCGTGGCCACCGGCTGCTGGGTGCCGATTTCGCGCAGCACGTCTTCCAGCTCGGCTTCGGCTTCGCGGGCGCGGCCCAGCACCAGGCAGGCCTCGCCCCAGGTGCAGCGCATCGCCCAGGTCTGGGCCTTGAAGCCATGCGCCCGCGCCCGTTGCAACGCGGCGGTGAGCGTGAGCAGCGCCCGCTCGGCCTGGCCCAGGTGCACCTGGGCTTCGGCCAGGTTGCCTTCAATGAACACCAGCGGCCAGATCTCACCGCGGGCCTGCGCCAGTGGCAGGGCTTCGAGGGCACCGGCATGCGCCCGCTCCAGCACAGCCTGGGCATCCGCCGGCTCGCCGGCATCGCGCAGGATGTGGAACATGCCCAGCAGCGTGGCGCACAGGTTGTTCAGCGTGAGCAGGCGGGGGTACGACTTGGTCGGGTCGTCCTGCGGATCCAGCAGCGCCAGCGCCGCTTCCATCAGGCGCGAGGCTTGCCACGGGTCGCCCATGCGCTCGAAGCAGGCGGCCTGGGCGTTGAGCGCCAGCACGCGGCGGCGGTTGTCTTCGCCGGCCAGCACCATGGCCTCGTGGGCGTAGCGCAGCGCTTCTTCAAACCGGCGCGTTTCGCAGCAGGCCATGCTGCCCATGCGCAGCAGCTCGAAACGCTCGGGGGTGTGGGCTTCTGGCAGCACCTCAGCCAGCGCGCCGGCCAGGTGCTCGACCACCGCGGCCAGCGCGCCCTGCCGGTACAGCGCGTTCATGCGCAGGCAAACGGTGGGCACACGTTGTTCAGGCGGCAGATCGGGGCCGGCCAGCGCGGCTGCGCTCAACTGCTCCGCCCGCGCAAATTCAGCCGCGTCGAAGGCGGCCTGCGCTTGATGGCAAAGTTCTGAGGATGAGGGTGAGGCGCTGACTGCCATGGACGCACTGTAATCGGTAACAAAGCGTGACGGTGTCCCGTCCCTCCAGGAGCGGCACCCCGCGTTCGGGCGGCCCGGCGCGGCGCGGGACAGCGCTACCCGGTGCAGGCAGCGCGGGCCGCAGACTACAGCTGTTCGTCCAGCACTTCGACCCAGTGACGCACCGGCACCAACGTTGCAGCCTGCAGGTGTTGAATGCAGCCGATATTGGCCGAGACGATCACCTCGGGTGCGGTGGGCAGCAAACTGGCCAGCTTGCGCTCGCGCAGCTGGCCCGCCAGCGCGGGCTGCAGCACCGAATAGGTGCCGGCCGAGCCGCAGCACAGGTGCATGTCGGCCGTGGGCAGTTGCACGTCGAAGCCCAGCGCGGCCAGGTGCGCCTCGACACCGCCGCGCAGCTTCTGCCCGTGCTGCAGCGTGCAGGGCGGGTGCCAGGCCAGGCGCGGCAATGTGCTGCCGTGCAGGCGTGAGGCCAGCACCGGCACCAGCTCGGGCAGCCATTCGCTCAGGTCTTTGGCCAAGCGGCTGATTTGCAGGGCCTTGTCGGCATAGCTGGCATCGTGGCGCAGGGCCCAGCCGTAGTCTTTGACGCTGGCGCCGCAGGCGGAGGCATTGAAGAGGATGGCCTCCACCTGGGGCTGCCCCCCCAGGCCGACGACTTGCGGCCACCAGGCGTCGATGTTGCGGCGCATGTCGGCCAGGGCGCCGGCGTGGTCGCCCAGATGCTCGCGCACGGCACCGCAGCAGCCGGCGGCGTCCGACACCAGCGTCTGGATGCCCGCGGCATCGAGCACCCGCGCGGTGGCGCTGTTGATGTTGGGGGCCAGCGCGGGCTGTACGCAGCCCATCAGCATCAGCACCTTGCGGGCATGGGTGCGGGTGGGCCAGCGGTGGGCGCGCTCGGCAGCGGCGGCATCGGGCTTGGGCGGCACCTTGTCGCGCAGCGCGGCGGGCACCAGCGGGCGCAGCGCTTGGCCGGCGGCGACGGCCGGGGCGAAGGCAGGTGAGGTCAGGCCTTCTTTCAACAGCCAACGCGCCGCGCGTTCGGGCAGCGGGCGCGGCACCTGCGCATCGACGATGCGCCGGCCGATGTCCACCAGGTGGCCGTAGTCCACGCCCGAGGGGCAGGTGGTCTCGCAGCTGCGGCAGGTGAGGCAGCGGTCGAGGTGCTGCTGCGTGGTGCGGGTGGGCGTTTGGCCTTCGAGCACCTGTTTGATCAGGTAGATGCGGCCACGCGGGCCATCGAGCTCGTCGCCCAGCAGCTGGTAGGTGGGACAGGTGGCAGTGCAGAAGCCGCAGTGCACGCACTTGCGCAGGATCTGCTGGGCAGCCTCGCCGTCGGGCGTGTTCTGGTAGTCGGGGGCGAGATGGGTCTGCATGACGGCCGCGGTTCAAAGATCGGGATACAGGCGGCCGGGGTTGAAGACACGATCGGGGTCGAACGCGGTCTTCAACTGCTGGTGCAGGCGCATCAGCACCGGCGACAGCGGCGCCATCACCGAGGTGGGCGCATCGAGCTTGCCGCGCATCAGCGTGGCCTCACCGCCGCGGGCCTGGGCGGCGGCACGCACGGTGGCCGCGCTTTCGCGGGTGACGCACCAGCGCAGGCTGCCGCCCCATTCGATCAATGCGTCGCCGGGCAGATCGAGCGCCGGCGCCGTGGCGGGCAGCGAGACGCGCCACAGCGCGCCCCCCCGGCTCAGCGCGGTGGCGGCTTCGCCAAAAAATTCGTCGGTGTGGTCGCGCAGGCCGGTCCAGAAGCCCTGGGCCAGCGGGGCATCGAGTCGCTCGCCACCCAGTTTGGCGGCCGCAGCCTGCACTGCGGGTGCCGCACCGGCAAGGCGCAGCACCAGCGTGCCACGCCACCAGGCGCTGGCGTTGAGTGGCAGGGCCTGGCCGGCCCAGGTGTTCAGGCGGCGAATGGCCTCGGCCTCATCGCAGTCAAAGCGCAGCGTCAGCTGGGCCGGCGGGCGCGGCAGCACTTTCAACGACACCTCGCAGATCACACCGAGGATGCCCATCGAGCCCACCAGCAGGCGCGACACGTCATACCCCGCCACGTTCTTGATCACCTGCCCGCCAAACTGCAGCAGCTCACCCTGGCCGTTGAGCAGGCAGGCGCCCAGCACGTGATCGCGCACGCTGCCGGCCATCCAGCGCGACGGGCCGGCCAGGCCGGCCGCCACCATGCCGCCCACGGTGCCGCCATCGGTGAAGCGTGGTGGCTCAAAAGGCAGGTATTGGCCGCACTCGGCCAGCGCAGCCTCCAACTCGGCCAGCGGCGTGCCGGCGCGGGCGGTGATCACCAGCTCGCTCGGTTCATACGCGCTGATGCCGCGCAGCTCGCGGGTATCGAACAGCGCCCCCGCGCTGGCCTCGCCATAGAAGGCCTTGCTGCCGCCACCCTGAATGGCCAGCGGCCGGCGGTCGGCACGCGCCGCAGCCACCCGGTCGATCCACCGCTTCAGGGTGGGGTCTTGTGCCAGCGTGTTCAAAACCGCTCCAGCTCGGGAAAGGGCAACAGCCCGCGCTTGACATGCTGCTTGCCGTACTCGGCGCAACGCGCCAGCGTGGGGATCACCTTGCCCGGGTTCAGCAGGCCAGCGGGATCGAAGGCGCGCTTGAGCGCCAGCATCTGCTCGCGCTCGGCGGGCGAGAACTGCACACACATCGAGCGGATCTTCTCAATGCCCACGCCGTGCTCGCCCGTCACCGTGCCGCCCATCTCGACGCTGAGCTCCAGGATCTCGGCACCGAAGGCTTCGGCGCGCTTCAGCTCATCGGGCTGGTTGGCATCGAACAGGATCAGCGGATGCAGGTTGCCATCGCCCGCATGGAACACGTTCACGCAGCGCAGGCCATGGCGGTCTTGCATGGCGGTGATGGCTTCGAGCATGTCGGCCAGACGCTTGCGCGGGATGGTCGAATCCATGCAAAGGTAGTCAGGGCTGATGCGGCCGCTGGCGGGGAAGGCGTTCTTGCGCCCGCTCCAGAAGCGCAGGCGCTGGGCTTCGGATTCGCTCACTGACCAGCGCGTGGCGCCGCAGTCGCGCAGCACGGCTTCCACGCGGGCGATCTCGTCCTGCACCTCTTCGGGCGTGCCGTCGCTTTCGCACAGCAGCAGGGCCTCGGCGTCCAGGTCGTAGCCGGCCTGCACGAAGCTTTCCACCGCGGCCGTCATCGGCTTGTCCATCATCTCCAGGCCGGCCGGGATGATGCCCGCGCCGATGATGGCGGCCACCGCCTCGCCGGCCGCACGCACGCTGGCAAAGCTGGCCAGCACGCAACGTGCCAGTTGCGGCCGCGGCAGCAGCCGCACGGTGACTTCGGTGATGACGGCCAGCATGCCTTCGCTGCCCACCAGCACGGCCAGCAGGTCGAGCCCCGCGGCATCGAGCGCCTCACTGCCGAAGGTGATGGGCTCGCCATCGGCCAGGAAGCCGCGCACCTGCAGCACGTTGTGCAGCGTCAGGCCGTACTTCAGGCAGTGCACGCCGCCAGAGTTTTCAGCCACGTTGCCGCCGATGGTGCAGGCGATCTGGCTCGATGGATCGGGTGCGTAGTACAGCCCATGCGGGGCCGCGGCCTCGCTGATGGCCAGGTTGCGCACGCCGCATTGCACGGTGGCCGTGCGGGCGAGCGGATCAACGCGCACGATGCGGTTGAACTTGGCCAGCGACAGCGTGAGCCCATGGCGATGCGGCATCGCGCCACCCGACAGCCCCGTGCCCGCCCCACGCGCCACCACCGGCACCTGCAGGCCATGGCAGGTGCGCAGGATGGCGGCCACCTGCGCCTCGGTCTCGGGCAGCACCACCATCAGCGGGGCTTCGCGGTAGGCCGTCAGGCCATCGCATTCATACGGGGCCAGGGCTT
>Ga0209066_10004326_pt1 | contig 15599 bp, 19 predicted proteins | sample All_14_2_FD_187198 | JGI IMG/M metagenome (GOLD analysis project Ga0209066, IMG submission 187198) | Freshwater microbial communities in response to fracking from Pennsylvania, USA - Allegheny Zone_MetaG_DW_15 (SPAdes) (version 2) ...
GCCGAACCCGTTCCAGCGCATGAGCGGCGGCGCCGGGGGGCCTAATGGCACCGCAGCCGAAGGCAACCGGGAGCCGGCACGGCCATGAGCGTGGTGACCATTGGCGGCGTGAGCGTCGACACGGACGACCCGTGCGCACTGTGGCAAGCGCTCTATGCCTACAAGCTGAAGGTGCTTGCCGGCGAGCAGGTCGAGGAATTCGAGATCCGCTCGCCGGTGACGAACCGGCGCAGCCGCTTCACGCCGGCCAATATGGCGGCGCTGGACGACGAACTGACCCGGTTGCAACGGGCCTGCGACGCGAAGAACGGCAAGCGCACGCGCTTTGCCACCAGTGGCGGATACCGCCCTTACTGAGGTTCACCCATGTCTGTGATTGTCGAAGACGGGAAGCTGCGGCTTTCCGGCTATGTCGGCGACTATTACTTCGAGGATGGCTTCACCTCGGCCGATGTCGTGCTGGCGCTCTCGGAGTTCGACCCGAACGAGTTGCTGGACGTGTACCTCAACTCGGGCGGCGGCGTCGCCACCGAGGGGGCCGCGATCCACGCGCTGCTGGTTTCGCGCCCCGGCACCACGAACATCATCGTGGAGGGTATCGCGGCATCCGCCGCCTCGCTGATCGCGATGGCGGGCGCGACTGTCACCATGTCCGCCGGCGCGATCATGATGATCCATGACCCCAGCGGCATCACATGGGGGACCTCGGCCGAGCACCAGAAGACGGTGGAGCAGCTCGAAGCGCTCGCGACCGCCTATGCCCGTGTCTATGCCGACAAGTCCGGCAAGACCGACGCGGAATGCCGCGAGGTGATGAAACGCGAAACCTGGCTGACGCCCGAACAGGCGGTGAGCGAAGGTTTCGCGGATGCGACCACCAGCACGGCAGCGGCGCCCGTGGCTGCCTTTGACTATCGCACCTTCGCTCATGCGCCCGCCAAGCTGGTGGCGCTGGCGAAGCGGAAGAAATGGGCCTTCGAGGCCCGTGACAAGGCGGCGCCGCCCGCCCCTCCCCGTCAGACACAGGAGCCCACCATGACGGTCCCGACCGGCGGCGACGATGCCGCCGAACTGAAGCGCCTGCGCGAGGAAAACGCGCAGATGAAGACCGCGGCGACCGACCGCGAACGGCGTGACGCCATCATGGCGCTGCCGGAAGCCAAGGATCGCGAGGCGCAGGCCCGCGCGCTGTGCGACGCCGGCGTCACCGCCGAGGCCGCCAAGACGATCCTCGCAGCCGGGCCGACCGTGACCGCCGACGAGGAGGATGACGAGAACGACCTCCCGGACCCGAAGGCCTATGAGCGCACCCGCACGACGGCGGCGGGCCTGACCGGCGGCAAGGGGCCGACCGCCAAGGTGAAGATTGATCGTGGCGCCATCTTCGCGGCGCGCGCCAAGCAGATGGGGACCTGATCATGGATCTTTCCACCAAGACCGAAGGACCGCGCAATCTCGGCTATGTGCTCTCCGACCAGGGGTCGATCAGCTACGACACCGTCACCATCGTGTCCGGCTCCGGGAAGCTGGCCGCGGGCACGCTGCTCGGCCAGGTGACGGCGTCGAAGAAGTACGCCCCGTCGCCGGCGACCGGCGCGACCGGTGCGGAGACGGCGAAGGTCGTGCTCGCCTATGCGGTCGATGCGACCTCGGCCGATGTCGACGCCGTCGTCACGGCCCGCCTCTCCGAAGTGAAGAAGTCCAAGCTGATCGTCGATGCGACGGTCAATGACGCCACCAAGCTCGCCGCGAAGCACGCCCAGCTCGTCGCGGCGCTGATCATCCCGCGCTGAGGAGAAACCCATGCCGCGCAGCAATGTCTGGGAGGCCGATGGTTTCTCCCTCGAATCCCTCACCGCCGCCATCAACAGGGTGCCGTACCGCCCCGGCCAGGTGAGTGCGTCCGGAATTTTCACCGAAGACGGTGTGAGCACCACCGTGGTCTCCATCGAGGAGCGCGATGGTATCCTCTCGCTGATCGAACCGACGCCCCGAGGCGGGCCCGGTGAAACGACTGGCGATGACGCCCGCGACCAGCTGCCCTTCATCGTCGACCACTATCAGCGCGACGATTTCGTCAAGGCGGACGAAGTGCAGAACATCCGGTCCTTCGGCACCGAGAACCAACTGGAAACGCTGCAGCAGCGGGTCGAGAGCAAGGCGCAGCGCCATGCTGCTGACCTGACGATGACGCTGGAGTTTCAGCGGGTCGGAGCCCTCAAGGGCATCGTCACCTCGAAGGGCGGCAAGACTCTGCACAACCTTTACACCCGCTTCGGCATCGCCGAACCGGGTGCCGTGTCGCTCGAACTCGACGTCGACACCACGAAGGTTGGCTCGCTCTGGCAGGATGTGCGGTATTCGATCGAAGACGATCTGGATGCGCCCTATGACGGCTTCCATGTCTTCACGGGGCGGGATTTTCACAAGGCGCTGTGGACGCACAAGTCCGTGGTCGAGACCTTCCTCTACCATGGCGGCGCATCCCAGCTGCGGCTTGACGTGCCCGACCGCTTCGAGTTCGGCGGCGCGACCTGGGAGCGCTATCGCACCGGCACCAAGGCCGCTGCGGATCTCGGGGCGCAGTACATCGCCGCGAACGAGGCGCGTGTTGCGGTACGTGGCGTGCCCGACCTGTTCATCACGCGCTTTGCACCGGCCGACTATGAGGAGACCGTGAACACTCCGGGCCTGCCGTTCTACGCCAAGCAGTTTCCGTCGCAGGACGGCAAGGGCCGGAATCTTCAGGTGCAGATGAACGCGATCTCGCTCTGCACCCGCCCGAAGGTGCTGCGCAAGCTGACGCTGACCTGACCATGGCTTGGGATGACGCGCTGGCGCGCACGGATGAGGCCTGTGCGCGCCATTTCGACACCATTGCCTGCTCCGCCATTGCCATGCATCGGCTGGGGCCTAATACCGATTTCACGCCGGATACATCGCGCGCCAGCTTCGGCTTCTCTGCTTCGCTAGAATCCTCTCCGGAACTCAGCGCTATGGCAGATGCCAACAGGCCGCGTCCGTCGGATCGCAATATCCGGCAGGTGACGAAAACCTGCCTCACCGCTGTGACGACCGGCTGGCCGTGGATGTTGCGGCAGGGTGACCGGGTGCAGGTGGGGCCGGTCGTCTACCAGGTCGCGGCTAACCCGGACCAGGACGGGACGGTGCGCGTGGCCATCTGGCTCAACAGGATTGCAGGCTAATGCTCGCTGCTGCGGCTCTCCGACTTTCCGCCGTCGAAGCACTGTGCCCAACGGCGGCCATGTTAGCAGGCTCTGGCTTCCCGACTATGGCCGGGAGGAATGTCTATGACAGCCGACAGATCACGGTCGACGAATTGACCGTCGACGCGGCGTGGACGCCATCATTAGGGGTCTTCACGGAGGATATTCAGATCGAGCGCAGGGGCGATGCCGCCGGCTCGGCCATTGGCAATCCGACGGTCGACCTCGTGATCACGGTCGAACTTGCCCGGCATAGTTCGGTTCAGGGTGAAGAGGCGGTTCAGATCGTCGAGGATGGCGACCCGAAAGCCAATCTCGTCCTCGATGCACTGACCGCGCAAGTCCGCAAGACACTGGTTTACGCACCACGCGGCACGGCTTTTCGACGCATCATGTCCAGCGTGCGAAGCGTGACTATCCAATCGGCCGGCCTGCCGCAGTACGGCATCAGGCTCATGTGCCGCATCATGACGTTCAGCTGTGTAGTCGGAGACGACAAATACACGGATGAAGCCGGACTTCCGGAGCCGATGAAAAGCCTGTTCGACGGACTGCCCGACGGCTCCTATGCCAAGGCCAAGCTTACCGAACTCGGCGAGGCCTTCCTTGCGCCCGCCCGCACGCCGCTGGCGGGCCTCAACCTGCACCCGACGACCGGCGACGGCGCGCCCGCGATCACGCCTCCGGCGCCCTGACACCCCTGAGACCACGAGGCACATCATGACGCGCTACCGCGCGAAGGCGGGGCTTAGCATCCCCATGCCCGGACGCCCGGGCGAGCTTGTTCCCGAGGTCGGGGACGGCATCCGCGTCGACGAGCAGTCGACCTATTACCTCCGCCTGATCGCCGATGGTGACCTGGTGGCGGTGCCGGAGGAAACCGCGCAGGAAACCCCGCCTGTGGGCGGCAAAGCTGAAGGGAAGAAGTGATGGGCATCGGGTTCAATTATATCCCCGGCAACATCGTCGCGCCGATCATCACGTTCGAGATCAACTCCGGCGGGCAGTTCGAGAATGTCTCGCGCCTGCTGCTCAAGGGCCACAAGAACGCGGACGCGCCGGCCATCATCCTCGACAACGTCCCGATCCGCTGCAACAGCGTGACCGAGGCCATTGCCTATTTCGGCAAGGGCTCCATGCTCGCCGAGATGGTGATCGCCGCGCGGCTGAACGCGCCGGCGCAGGACATCTGGGTGCTGCCGATCCCCGCGACCGGCACGGCCGAGGTGCGCACGCTGACCGTCGGCGTGGTGCCGGCCAATGGCGGCTATGGCGCGATCGAGATCGCCGGCCATTGGCTCGACCACACCATCGGCGCCGGCGACACGGCGGCCAATGTGGCGACGGCGCTGGCGGCGAAGATCAACGCCTTTCAGGACGAGCTGACCAAGAGCGCCCTGCCCTTCACCGCCACGGCGGCGACCAATGTGGTGACGCTGACCGCGCGCCATGCCGGCGATATCTACAACACGGTGGACATCAATATCCCTGCCGTCGCCTCCGGCAATGTGTTCGGCACGCTGCTGACCGCCGCCACCACGACGGCGGGCGCGGGCACGCCCAACCTCTCCGCCGGCCTCGCCGCGCTGGGCGACGACCCGTTCGACTGGTGGGCTTCGCCCTTCGCGGACGCGACCAATATGGGCCGCTACGCCACGGCGCTGTCGGATATTTCCGGGCGCTGGGCGTGGAGCCGGCAGAGTTATGGCCACGTGTTCGTGCCGAAGACCGACACGACCGGCAACCTCACCACCTTCGGCCTCGGCTACGACACGCGGCACATCAGCACCCTGCCCCGGCTCTCCGGCGGCGGCGATGCCACGCCGCCCTGGGTGTGGGTGGCGGCGCAGGTGGCGCGCATCGTGCCGTGGCTGTCGGATGGCGCGACGGGCAATGTCTCGCGCAACCAGACGGGCCTGGTGGTCGAGGGCGTGAAGGCGCCGCGCGACCGCACGCGCTGGATGAACGACTATGCCTCGCGCAACGCGTTCCTGGTGTCGGGCCTCTCGACCTATGGCGTGCGGACGGACGGCTATGTGACGATCGACAAGATCATCACCATGCAGCGCACGGATGGCGCCGGCAATGTCGACACCACCTTCCGCGACATCCAGAAAATTGGCCAGCTGGTCTATGCGCTGCGCCGCTTCAGGGCCCGCCTGCAGGCTGAGCACGGGCAGAAGGCTATCGCGGATGACAACCCGGGGAACCTTCTCGCGCTCACCACGGCAAAGGATATCGCGGCCACCATGGTGGCGATCTATCGCGAGATGCCGGGAGTGCTCGAGAACCCTGAAGTGTTCGCTGCCAATCTGCAAGTCAAGCGCAACGCCGACAACCCGGACCGCGTCGACATCTACGCGCCGCTGGACATGATCAACCCGCTCGACGTGATGGCCGCGAACGCCCGCATCTACAGTCAGTACACCGCCGCGATGGCGGCTTGATCCGGAGGAGTGAACAATGGCGGGACGTGATTTTGGCGGCGAGATGCGACTGCGCCTCGCCGGTGGTGCACAGCTGACGATGCGCGCCGCTGGCACGCTGGGGCGCGCGGGTCTTTCGACCGAGGCTGTGACGAACCAGGACGGTTCGGTGTCGCGCACGGCGACACTCAAGCCCAGCACGCATGAGCTGACGCTCGAGGACGACGGTGTGGATGTGGATGCCCTGCTGCGGGCGCCGCGGCAGGACATTTATATCGTCGAGGAATTCACCGGCATCAGCCATGTGTTTTTCGACGCATTCATCGGCGGCGACGGCGCGGCGGACCGGGCATCCGGCGAGCTTTCCGGTCTGGTGATCAACGCCAACGGCTATCAGCGGCTGGGCGGCTGAGGACCCCATCGCCTCGCTCATAGTTCTGGTGTCGATGGGATATGAATATCCGGATCAGGGTTGAGCGCGGCGGACGGAACTGAATCGGAATAGGTAATCCGGATCGTTCATCGATCCGCCCAATGTCATGCTCTTCTCTTGGAAGCAGTCTGTATCCGCGCGAATTAGGCGACCCGAGAACACAACGGTCTCGCCCTCCTTGATCTGCCCAAGCTGCTGAAAAAGCGGAGAACTTGGATCAATCAGCGTCTCACCGACGATGTCGCTGATGCTGTTGTTCCAAGTCGATACCGTCACATGGTCGGCGATCGTTATCTCGACCACCCCCTTGCCGTCGCTGTTCGTCGTCAAGTCCGTGAGCTTGCCAATCCAGTCCTTCACTTGCGGCGCTGATATGGCCTTGCACAACGCCTTGGCACGTGCCGGTCGCGCCGCGCCCTTCTGGAAGTCGGTTTCGGCGGAGCGATAGGCCGCGCGTCCCGCCTGGGCTGCCTCGATAAAGGCAAGTTGGGCCTCGGGGAGCTTCGGCTTGGGCGGGGCCGCAGGAGTTGTTGCAGCCGGCGGCGCTGGCGGGGGCACTGGCGTCTGGGTAACCGCCAATGCCGCAGAACTGGTCTCAACCGCCGCGCTGTTCGTCGTCTGCGGCAGATTGATACCGGCTACGATCATCGCGACTAGGCCTACGAAAGCCAATCCAAGCCCCTGCAGACGACTGCGAATATGCAGGAAGCGCAGCGGATAGAGGATCGACACCAGCCCGAGCGCTCCGGCGGCCAAGCCGCCGAGCGCGACAATCTCCCACATGATTTCCCCCTACAGAACAGCGGGCCCCAGCTCGCTTAACTGGGAAGCCTTCCATGAACACGTACAAGCTGCAATCCCCTGTTACTGTAGGTGAGAAGACCTACACTGAACTTCCCCTTCGCAAGGCAAAGGCGAAGGATCTTGTCGCTGGTGATCTGGTGAAAGGCGACACGCGCAAGGGCTTTGCCCTTTACGCCAGCCTTGCCGGCGTTCCGCTGGCGGTGATCGAGGAACTCGACCTCGACGATCTGACCGGCTTCAGCGCGGCGGCGGCGCCTTTTTTGGGCGGATTCGGCTCTACGAAGGAGGAGGCGCCGTCACCGTAACGGTGCTGGCTCGCCATCTGCGCACCCCCGTCGATCTCATCGAGGAATGGGAGGTCGACAAGCTCGGCCTCTATCTCGATGCCCTGCAAACAGTTCTGACGGCCGAAGCTTCCCGCACCAGCGGCGGAGCGAGGAGATGAGATGGCGACCCAAGAATCCAAGCTCATCATCTCGCTGGTCGATCGTGCCTCGGCGCCAGCGCGCGCTCTCGGCGCTACGCTACGGCGGCTGAACGAGGCGCAGATCCGCAACAATGCCGCTCTCGGCGCGGCGCGGATGCAGATGCTCGACGCCGTCGGCGCCGGCTACGCGCTGGCGAAGGCGCTGGGTGCGCCGATCACGGCGGCCATCGAGTTCGAATCCGCGATGGCGGATGTGAAGAAGGTCGTCGACTTTCCTACGCCGCAAGCTTTTGCCGACCTATCTCGCGACATCATCGAGCTTTCTAAGCGCGTGCCGATGGCCGCGACCGGGCTCGCCGCGATAGCCGCCGAGGCGGGAGCCGCGGGAATTCCGCGGGAAGAAATCGCCGCCTATACCGAGATGGTGGCGAAGCTCGGAGTGGCCTTCGACATGACCGCCGACGCGGTCGGTGAGGACATGACGAAGATCAAGACGGCGCTCGGCCTGTCTCTGAGCGAGACGTCCGCGCTTGCCGACGCCATCAACCACCTGTCGAACAGCATGGCGTCAAAGGCGCCGCAGATCGTCGACTTTATGAAGAGGGTCGGTTCGTCCGGCCGCCAATACGGCTTCACCGCCGAGCAGACGGCGGCAATTGGCTCGGCGATGATCGCCGCTGGTGCGGATGCAGATGTTGCGGCAACCTCATTCCGGAACGTCGGACGCGCCCTGACGCGGGGCAACCAGGTATCCAAGGCGCAGGCCGGGGCCTTCAAGCGTCTCGGCCTCACCTCGATGGGTGTCACCAAGGCCATGCAGAAGGATGCCGACGGCACCTTCCGCGATGTGATCGAGCGCATCCGTAAGCTGCCGAAGCATCTGCAGGCCAGTACGATCTCTCAGATATTTGGCGACGAAGCACGCGCCATCGCGCCACTGATCGACAATCTCGAACTCTACGACAATGCGTTGCAGCTGGTTGCAGAGCGGGCAAACTATCTCGGCTCGTCGCAGAAGGAATATGACGCCCGTGCGGCGACTACTGCGAACAACATGCAGCTGCTGCGCAACCGGTTTGCGGCCCTCGGCATCACAATCGGGGCGGCGCTGCTGCCTGCTCTGAACGACGCTATCAAGTCTCTCGGCCCGCTCATCGACCGGGTGGCGAAGTTGGCCGAACAATATCCCGGTCTGACGCGGGCTCTAGTTCTTTCGCTTGGCGGCCTTATTGCGCTGCGTGTGGCCGCAATTGCGTTGCGCTATGCCTTCCTCTGGATGAAGGGCGGCGTACTGGCGACGGCGATCACGGGACTTCGGGGTGTGGGTGCGGCGGCCTCTGCGGCATCATTCGCCCTGCTGCCGCTGCGGCGCGGACTAGGGCTGGCGGCGCCGTCGGCCCGGAGTGCGGCGAAGGCATCTGTCGCGTCTGCCTCCGCACTTTTGTCGCAAAAGCAGGCGGCCTTTCAGGCGGCGCTGGCACTGCAGGATCTCGCGCGCAAGGGAGGCGTCGCCGGAACCAATCTCGCGCAGACAACCGCAAATGTGCGCCAGACGGGCAGGGCTCTGAGCGCGGCGCAAGGCGAGATGAAAACCGCGACAGCCGCGCTCACGGCACTCGGGCCGTCGGCATTCAGTGCGGCCGGCGGTGTGCGGGCGTTGGGTGTTGCGCTGAAGTTCGCGTTCATCTCGACCGGGGTTGGCGCGATCATCGCCGGCATCGCCGCCGCCGGATACTGGATCTACCAGAACTGGAACGGCATCGGCGAGATGTTCACCTCGTTCGGTTCCGCCTTCATGGAGGCGCTGGGGCCGGTGCGGCCGGTGGTCGAGGCCTTTGCAGGCGCCATGGTCACGATCTGGAACAAGATTAAGGATCTGCTCGGGCCGGTCGACGAATCCGGCAAGAGCTGGCGGGCCTGGGGCGCGGCCATTGGTGAGGTTGTCGGCGGCGGGGTGCGGGGCCTGATTGATGGCCTCGCCAAGGTTGGGGGCTGGCTGAAGGATATTGCCGACTATGCGGTCAAGGCCGGCAAGGCGATCAGCGACTTCTTTGGCTCTGGCGACAGTAGCGCGGCCGGCGGTGGGCCGGCCGCGACGATCGGGGACCGCACCCGCCGCGCGGTGCCAGCCGTACCGCCTGGTCTCGTGCTGCCATCCACTCCCTCTCCCGGGGTCGGTAATCGGCTGCGCCAGCCTTCCGGCCCGGTCATTGAGATGTCTCCGCTGCCCTCTGTCGATGGTGGGGCGCGGGCTGTCGAGGATGCCGGCGCCGCGGCGGGTACCGATATCGAGGATGGCGCCTCGCGTGGTGCCGACGCCCTCAGCCGGGTGGCGGACCGCCTGGAACAGAGTCTGAGGGATGGTGCGGCGGCTCTGTCGGCAGTGAGAATACCCCTGCCGACCCTGTCGCCCATGCGCGCGGGCTCTGCGCCGAATGCCAATCTTGGGCAGTCCATGCCGCATGCCGGGCGCTTGCCCGGTAGCAACTGACGGGAGGTGCACATGCGCGACTGGTCGCGGGCATTCCGGCGGGCCTCATTCCGCGGGGTCCGCTTTTGGGTCGATGAAGATGGACCCGAGGGCGGCCGTCGTGTGGCGGTGCATAACATTGTTGGCGGCGAAACTCCGGTCACAGAGGATCTTGGCCGTTTGCCGACTGGCTACAATGTGAGGGCGTATCTCGCCAGCGACACCGCTGACCGCGAAAGTTGGGCGCTCGAAGCTGCCTGTAACATACCGGGTCCGGCGCAACTAACGTTGCCGATGGACGCTCTTCGCTGGGTACGGTGTGTCGGCTGTCGGCGCAATCGGTCGAAGGATCGCAACGGCTATGTCGCCTTCGACCTCGTCTTCGTCGAGGCCGGGCTTGCCTCGGCGGCGGGCATTGCCACCGGCCTTTCGGCGCTGCGGCTGGGCTTCGGCACCGGGCTTGCCGGCGCGGCGCTGGCGCTCGCCGCGGGGATGTGAGGCTGCACCATGGAATGGCTGCTCGATTTGCTGGACCGCTTCGTGAGCGATGCCGACGACCTCTCGGCCGGGCGCGCCAAGGTGGCGGGGATCGATGCCGGGGGCGAGGCCGGCGCCACGGCCTATCTCGAGGCGTGCCGGCTCATCGGCGAAGCGGCGACGGACAGCGCCGGGCTGATAGCGGCACTCGACGAGATTGACGAGCCCACGCTGGTGCAGCGGATCGGCTGTCTTGTGATCGCCTGCTTCGCGGCCCTGCGCGCTAACTACCCCGCGCGGCCGGACGCGGTTGCCGCCCGCACGGCGCTGGTGTCGCGGGCCGGGCCGGTCACTGAGGATGCCGGCACGACCTTCGGCTTTGAGCTGCATGGCTGGCTGACCGCGCTGGTGGGCACGGCGGCCGAGCAGCTTTCGACGCTCGCCGCCACGCGGGCGCCGCTGGTGCGGGTGGAGACGGGCGTCTCGGTGCCCGCCGCGCTGATCGCCTGGGACCTCTATGGCGACCCGAGCCGGGACGCTGAGCTTGTGGACCGCAATGAGAGCGGCACGGCCTTTGTCATGCCGGTAATCCTCGAGGCGCTGGCGCCGTAGCCGTCACCCTTCCGCTCACGGGATGCCCGACATGCTGAACGTGGTGCTGCTCACCGTGGCAGGCCAGCCGATGCTGCACACCTCCTGCACGCTGGATGCGGGTGCAGAACAGGCGGTGCGCACCGGGTCCTTCGACATCGCGTGGAACGGGCCGGGGTTACCCTGCGAGGAAGACGCGGAATGCACGGTGACGATCGACGGCACACTTTGGCTTACCGGCTATGTGCGCGACGTGAACTGGTCGCATGAGCAGGAGCAGCGGGATTACACCATCGCTGTCGTCTCCCGCACGGCGGACGCGACCGAAGCCTCGATCGACCACCCGACTGGCTACATCGAAGACGCTACTCTGGCAGATGTCGCCAAGGCCTTCGACACCGCCGGCATCGGCGTCGAGGTGGTGGCGAAAACCGCCAAGAAGGCGCTGCACCAGATCGTGCCGGGCGAAACCCTGTTCGACACGCTGGAACGGGCGGGGCGGGCCGACGGCGTGCTGATCCGCGATACGCCGGAGGGTCGGCTGAAGATCGTCGATGGGCCGGAGGGTCGCCATGCCGGCGGGCTGGTGTTCGGCCAGAACATCAAGCGGGCCAGCGGCACGCTGTCCGGCCGGTTCAACTATTCCTCGGTGAAGGTTCGGGGGCAGAGCTCCGTCGGCGTCACCGGCGCCTCGATCCGGCCTGAGGCGGAGGCCAAGGGCACGCTGGATCGCAAGCGCACACTGATCATCTACCACGAGGGCGAACTCACCTCTGGCCGCGCGAAGAAGCGCGCGGGCTGGGAGGCCAAGCGCGCGGCCGGGCGCTCCAAGGCCGCATCCGTCACCGTGCCGGGCTGGAACGACGAGGCGGGGAAGCTGTGGGAGCCGAACCACCTGGTGCCAGTGGTCGACGATTGGGGCGGGCTGAAGCAGGACATGATCATCGCCTCGGTAAGCCTGACGCAGTCCGGCGAGGACAGCGGCACCGAGGCGGTGCTGACGCTGAAGGACCCGCGCGCGCTGGGCGGGGAGAACCCGCGCGGCGAGAGCGCCAAGGGCTGGAGCGCCCCGGCCGGCGAGCCGACTTTTCGCGAGGATTGACCGATGTCGGACGCCAATGTCACCCGCATGCGGCTCACCGGCGTGGTGAAGCACCGCAGCGGCCAGCAGTTTCTCGGCGGCAAGGGCTTCGCGGGGGAGAGCTTTCCGGCGGTGCACAGGGTGGAGCCGCACGGTTTCACCTCGCACCCTGTCGAGGGCGGCATTGCCACCCTCGTCGGGGCGCGCGGCAACCGCGACAGCCTCTATGCCATGGGCGGGGCGAACCCCGAACTGGTGCCGCAACTGCCGCCGGGGGCGTCGGCGATTTACGACCATCTCGGCAATATCGTCTCGCTGGTGCAGGCCGAGTTGCGGATTGTCCACGCGACGAAAATCCACATCGTCGCCAGCGAGATCGTGCTCGAGGGCAATGTGAAGCTCGGCGGGCCGGATGCCGCCCGCCCCGCCTCGGCGCAGGGCACCGTCGACACGGGCGGCTTTGCCGATGTGACCAACCCCGCCACCAAGGTCTGGATGAAGTGATGCGCGTCGTCCCGATTTCCGAGGCGGCGGAGCCGATCCGCCTGCCGGACCTGATCTGGAATCCCCTCACCTTTTCCGCCGACATCGCCATGGACGAGCCTGACCCGGCGGCGTTGGCCTCTGGTGTGCTGCCAGCCTCCAGCAGCGATCCCATCGCACGCTCGACCGGCACGGGAGACCTGGTGAATGGTCATGCGATCGAGACAGCGGTGCTGATCTGCCTCATGACCGATCGTCGGGTCGAGCCCTACGAACTGCCCGAGGGCGAGAGCAATCGCGGCTGGCCGGGTGACGGCTTCGACATGCAGGCCGGCGACGTGCCGCTGGGCTCGAAACTGTGGCTTCTGCGCCGTCGCGCGCTTGAGCCGGGCATCGAAGTCGAGGCCGAAGATTACGCCCGCGAGGCGCTGAACACGTTGCTCGCCCAGCAGGTGGCCGTGCGGGCGGATGTGACCGCGACCGCCGAACGGGCGAACAACCGCCTGGTGCTCGATGTGGCGCTGTATGGCCGCGAGGGCGCTGCCGTCTACCAGAAACGCTTTGCCGTGCTGTGGGAGCAGATCGATGGCGCTTGATGTCCGCTCTCTGGATGAGCTCGGCGCGCGGGCGCGGGGCTTTTTTCGCCAGTACCTTCCGGGCTCAGATGCCTGGATCGCGCAGAATTTCGTCGCCGTCACCGCAAAGGTGCTGGCGCAGTTCGGCCGGGCCTATGAGCTGCGCGAGGCATGGATTTTCAAGCAGCTTTTCGTGCGGACGGCGACCAGCCTGCCGATCTTGCGCCTGCATGGCGCGGATGTGCGGATCTACCTCAAGGGTGCCGCGGCGGCGACCGGGTCGATTTCCGGCACGGGCCAGGCCGGCCTCACCTATCCTGCCGGGGTGCGATACCTCTCGCGCGGGGCAAGCTATCTGACAACGGCGCCATTCACCGCCGCTGGCGACGGCAGCTTCACCGCGCAGGTGCAGGCCGAGGCGACGGGCCCGTCCACGAATCTCGATGCGTTCGCGCCGCTCACTCTGGCTGACCCGTCCCTCTACCCCACGCTGTCGGACACGGCAACGGTGGCCGCGGCCGGGCTGGGTGGTGGCGCCGCCATCGAGGATCGTGAGGCTTTCCGCGCACGTATCCTCGCGCGCAAGGGCAAGCCGCCGCAGGGTGGCGCGCTGCCGGATTATGAGCGCTTCGCCCTCGAGGTTCCGGGCGTGGTCAAAGCGTGGGCCTACCCGTTCACCGGCGGCATCGGGTCCATCGCGGTGTTCTTCCTCTTCGCTGGCCGGCCCAACTTGATACCCACACTGGCGGATGCCGCCGTGGTGCAGGCGTATATCGACGCCAAGCGGCTGATCCGGGTGGATGACGCCGTCGCGCAGGTGCCGACGGAAGACCCCGTCGCCATCACCATCGCCGACCTCGCCGTCGATACGGACGAGGTGCGCGCGGCCATTGCCGCCAATCTCGACGCCATGTTCTTCGCGCGCTGTCGGCCGGGCGTGGTGGCGGACCCGTTCGTGCTCTCGCGCTCATGGATTTCCGAGGCGATTTCCGCCGCGGCCGGTGAGGATAGCCACACGCTGGTGACCCCGGCGGGCGACCTCACCTTTACCGCCTCCTACCCCGTGCGCGGGGTGATCTCCTATGCGTGATAGCGGCCGCAACACCTGGACGTTTTACGAGCCGGACGCGGATGGCGGGGAAATTCCGCCGCCCATTCCAGGCGACGCGCTGTCGAACCCCGCTGTCGAGGACCTGCTGTCGGTGGGCCTCGCCTGCTGGCCGCGCGGCCCCGCCTGGGGCACGCCGGACGGCGTGGCGGCGAGCGCCGACAGCACGCTGGCGCGCTTCACCCGCGCGCTGCTAGCGCCGTTTGCCGAGCTTTATGCCCGGCTTTGGCGGCTGGTGCTGGAGGCGAGCGCCAGCACGATGGACGCCAGTCTGCCGGAATGGGAGGCGGATTTCGGCCTGCCGGATGCCTGCACGGCGGCGGACCAATCGACCGCCGGGCGCAAGCAGGCGGTGCTGGCCAAGGTGCGCGGCATTGCCACCATCACGCCGCAGGATTTCATCCGGCTGGCGCGGGCGCGCGGTTTCGACATCGCCATCGAGGAGCCGGCGGTTTTCGAGTGCGGCTTTTCGGAATGCGGCGGCGACCACACGGTCGGTGATGTCCGGCAAGAGGTGTTCTGGATCGTCCATGTCTATGGGCTGGCGGTCGATTACTTCACCTGCAGCGAGAGCGAATGCGGCTTCGATCCGCTGTTTCACATCGCGGAAATAGACCGACTGCAATGCCTGTTCCGTGACCTTTACCCCGGCTGGAGCCGGCCGGTCTACGTCGTCCACGACTGACGCGCTCTCGCGCATCCTCCCGAGGAAACCCCATGAAATATCAAGCCCCGTACGGGTCCCCGGACCCGGACGCGCCTTATGTCGACCGCGACACGCCCGGCGCAACCTCCGGCTCCAAGGTGCCGGCGAAGGCCCTCGAGCATGTGCAGCGCGAGCTGGCCAACAGCATTTCCCTGTCCGAGTTTGTGCCCTCGGAATCGGACCTGCAGCAGCTGGCCAAGACCATGCGCGCCATGGCGCTGAACCGCCGCGTGGCGGGCGGCACGGCCTCGGCGCTGACGCTGACGCTGGACCCGGCGCCGGCCTCCTATACCGAGCTGAACGTGCTGTGGGTGCAGCTTTCGGCCACCATCACCGGCGCCACCACGATCAACGTCAACGGGCTCGGCGCCAAGAACCTGGTGCGCGCGGATGGCACGCCGCTCAAGGCGGGCGACGGCATCATCGGCCAAGTGCTGATGCTGCTGCGCCACGGCGATGACTGGCAGGTGGCGGGTCTCTCTTCCGTTGCGGTTCCTCCCCGTCTGATCCAGCGCTACACCACGCCCGGCACGTACACATGGACGGTGCCGGCGGGTGTCTATCTGGTCTATGTCGACGTTCGTGCAGGCGGTGGAGGTAGCGGAGGCGCGTCTTCCAGCGGCGGCTCGGGCGGCGGTGGCGGCGCCGGCGGACAGTCCGAAGGATGGGTGGCCGTCACGCCCGGTCAGGTCATTACCATCATCGTCGGCGCCGGCGGAACGGCCGGGACAGGTTCGCCAGCCGTGAATGGCGGCGCGGGAGGCTCCTCATCCTTCGGATCGACGCTGCCG
>Ga0209066_10004328_pt1 | contig 15599 bp, 12 predicted proteins | sample All_14_2_FD_187198 | JGI IMG/M metagenome (GOLD analysis project Ga0209066, IMG submission 187198) | Freshwater microbial communities in response to fracking from Pennsylvania, USA - Allegheny Zone_MetaG_DW_15 (SPAdes) (version 2) ...
TCGGCTGTGGTTGAAGGCACGGGCGATCACGGTTGCGAATACATGACAGGCGGTACGGTGGTGGTGCTGGGTTTGACAGGTCGCAACTTTGCTGCAGGCATGTCGGGCGGTATCGCCTATGTGTATGACGCAGATGGCCAGTTTTCCCAGCGCTGCAATCCAGCTATGGTGGCACTAGAACCTGTTCTTCCTGCCGCTGCGCAAGTGGATGAAAACACATGGCATCGCCATGAGGCGGATGAGGTACAGTTGCGCCGCATGATAGAGCAGCATGTTGAGCTCACAGGCAGCGCACAAGCAAAGGGCTTACTGGCCAACTGGCCGCAAACGCTCGCTAAATTTGTGAAAGTTTTTCCCCATGAATATCGTCGTGCATTGAAAGAAATGGCGGCGACCAAGATAAAAGAGGCCGCTTGATGGGTAAGCCCACCGGGTTTTTAGAGTTTGAACGGGTTGCTGAGACTTACGAGCCAGTTGCTCAACGCGTCACCGAATACAAGGAATTCGTGCTGCGCCTGTCAGACGACAAGGCTAAGGTACAAGCCGCACGCTGCATGGACTGTGGCATTCCGTTTTGCAATACGGGTTGCCCGGTGAACAACATCATTCCGGACTGGAATGATTTGGTTTATCGGGGCAACTGGCAAGAGGCTATCGAGGTATTGCATTCGACCAATAATTTCCCGGAATTCACCAGTCGCATTTGTCCTGCACCTTGTGAGGCAGCTTGCACGCTGAACATTCCGCAAACGCCGGTGGGCATTAAGTCCATTGAGCGGGTGATTATTGATAAAGCCGGTGAAAATGGTTGGGTATTGCCTCAGCCACCCATGCAGAAAACAGGTAAAAAAGTGGCTGTTGTGGGCTCGGGTCCGGCAGGACTGGCAGTCGCGCAACAGTTGGCGCGCGTGGGGCATGAAGTTACCGTATTCGAGAAAAGCGATCGCATCGGGGGGCTTTTGCGCTACGGCATTCCAGACTTCAAGCTTGATAAGCGCTTGATCGACTGGCGCATGGCGCAAATGCAGGCTGAAGGCGTGAAGTTCGCGCCTGGCGTGATGGTGACCGATGCCAAGCTGGCAACGGGCATCAATTGTGATGCGAAAAAAACCATTACAACTGCGCAGTTGAAAAAGGACTTTGATGCGGTGGTGTTAGCGGGTGGCTCAGAAGTGCCGCGTGACTTGCCCATCCCTGGCCGTCAATCCAAGGGCGTGCACTTTGCGCTGGAATTTTTGATTCCGCAAAATAAGGAAGTCGCAGGCGGACGTAAAAATCCGATCAATGTGAAAGGCAAGCACGTGCTGGTGATCGGCGGTGGCGATACGGGTTCCGATTGCGTGGGTACGTCCAACCGCCATGGCGCGGCGTCCGTCACGCAAATTGAGCTGATGCCGCGTCCGCCCGAGCAGGAAAATGGTGCGCTGACTTGGCCTTACTGGCCATTGCGCCTGCGCACATCATCTTCACACGAAGAAGGTTGCGAGCGCGATTGGGCTATCGGCACGAAAGCGTTCATTGCGCATGATCAAGGCTCGTTGCGTGGACATCTCAAAGCGGTGCGTGCAGTGCGACTGGAATGGAAAGACGGCAAGATGCACGAAGTGGCAGGTTCTGAATTTGAAATTCAGGCTGACTTTGTGTTTCTTGCCATGGGTTTTGTGAGTCCGGTCGGTGGCGTGCTGGAGGCTTTTGGTGTTGCCAAGGACCCACGTGGCAATGCGAGTGCCAGCACCGAAGGCGAGGTGGCTTATCACACCAATGTGCCTGGCGTTTTTGCGGCGGGCGATATCCGCCGCGGGCAGTCGCTGGTGGTTTGGGCTATCCGTGAAGGACGACAGTGCGCCCGCGCTGTGGATGAATTCTTGATGGGCGAGAGCGTTTTGCCACGATAAATCAAGCCCGCTAAATTCACTCAAGCAGGAGTCTGCCGCATGAAGATTAATGTTGTTATTCTTGCCGCAGGCCAAGGTAAGCGCATGCACTCAGCGCTACCGAAAGTGTTACACCCGCTGGCCGGTAAACCTATGCTGGGACATGTGCTGGATACAGCACGCACTTTAAGTGCAGCGCGTATTTGCGTGGTGTATGGGCATGGTGGTGAGCAAGTTCAAGCGGCTTTACAAGCCCCCGATCTGTGCTGGGCGATGCAGTCTCCCCAGCTGGGCACCGGGCACGCGGTGCTGCAGGCCATGCCTCAGTTGGCAGAAAGTTCGTCGGCTGATGCTTCGCTCACGCTGGTGTTGTATGGGGATGTACCACTGATTCAGGCAACCACCCTGCAGCATCTGTTGAAAGCTGCCCAGCATGGCGGGCTAACTTTGCTTACCGCGCATTTGGATAATCCTAAGGGTTATGGTCGCATTGTGCGTGAAGCAGGCAAGGTGACGCGTATTGTCGAAGAAAAAGATGCTACCGACATAGAGCGCCAGATACGCGAAATCAACACGGGTATTTTGGTCGCGCCAACAGCAGCACTCGCGCGCTGGTTACCCACCTTGGGTAACCGCAATGCGCAAGGCGAATATTATCTGACCGATATTGTGGCGCTGGCGGTGCAAGAAGGCTTGTCGATTGTCACTGCGCATCCCGAACACTTGTGGGAGGTGGATGGCGTGAATAGCAAAGTACAGCTCTCGACCTTGGAGCGCGTATATCAGCTGAACACTGCGCATCGTCTGCTGGATGCGGGTGTCGGCTTGGCTGACCCTGGGCGGATTGATGTACGCGGTGAGCTCATCTGCGGCCGCGATGTGTTCATTGACGTGAATAATGTTTTTGAAGGACAGGTTACGCTGGCGGACAACGTGCACATTGGCGCGAACTGTGTGCTTAAAAACTGCCATATCGCTGCAGGTACAGTCATTGCGCCGTTTTGTCATATTGAAGACGCAAGCATCGGCCCTGATTGCAAAATTGGGCCTTATGCGCGCCTGCGCCCTGGGGCTGAACTGGGTAGAGATGTGCATATCGGCAATTTTGTTGAGGTGAAAAACAGCACCATCAGCGACCATTCCAAAGCCAACCACTTGGCTTACATTGGCGACGCCACCATTGGTCAGCGCGTGAATGTGGGTGCTGGCACGATTACCTGCAACTACGATGGTGCGAACAAGTTCCGTACCGTGGTCGAGGATGATGTATTCATTGGTTCCGATACGCAACTGGTCGCACCTGTTACTGTCGGCCGCGGGGCAACGCTGGGTGCGGGTACAACGCTCACCAAAGACGCACCTGCAGGTCAGCTCACTTTATCGCGCTCTAAGCAGATTTCGATTGCAAGCTGGAAGCGCCCCGTTAAACAAATGAAAAAGGATTAAACATGTGTGGCATTGTTACTGCGGTTGCTGCCCGTAATGTTGTACCTGTATTAATCGAGGGTTTGTTGCGTCTGGAATATCGTGGCTACGATTCAGCCGGATTGGCACTGCTCAATCCCAATCTCATGCGCTTGCGCAGCGTTGGGCGAGTCGCGGAATTGGCAGCGCAAGCGGCAGAGCAAACCGCATGCATGGGTATTGCCCATACCCGCTGGGCAACGCACGGCGTGCCAAGTGAGCGCAATGCGCATCCGCATGTATCGGGTAATTTGGCTGTAGTGCATAACGGCATCATTGAAAACTATGCTGAGTTGCGGAGCATTTTAGTGGCGGAGGGTTATGTTTTCACCTCAGACACCGATACCGAAGTGATTGCTCACCTGATTCAGCACATTCAAAAAACCACGCCGGATTTATTTATGGCCGTTCAACAGGCAACAACCCAGTTGACAGGAGCTTATGCCATTGGCGTGATACAGGAAGGCGAGTCGCGCATCATCGTCGCGCGCCATGGCGCACCCTTATTGCTAGGCGTGGGTGCAGACGGGCATTACGCTGCGTCAGACGCTGCGGCTTTGTTGCAAGTCACGCGGCAGATAATTTATCTGGAAGAGGGCGACTGCGCCGAGCTCAAACAAGACGGACTTAATATTGTCGGCGCTGATGGGACGGCGGTAAGTCGCCCCATCGTGCAAAGCAGTCTGTCTGCTGATGCTGTGGAGCTCGGTGAATATCAGCACTACATGCAAAAAGAAATTTTTGAACAGCCGCAGGCCTTGGCAGCCACGTTGGAGATGATCAGCGGTGCGCAAACCTTTACGCCGAATTTGTTTGGTGTGGCCGCACCTGAGTTACTCACAGGAGTGAAGTCTGTACTGATTTTGGCCTGTGGTACCAGCTATCACTCAGGTTTGGTAGCGAAGTACTGGATTGAACAACTAGCCGGCGTGTCCTGCGCTGTTGAAATCGCTAGCGAATATCGTTATCGCGTGTCAGTTCCTGATGCAGACCAACTGGTGGTGGCAATTTCACAGTCAGGCGAGACAGCGGATACGCTGGCTTCTGTTCGTTATGCCAAGGCGCAAGGCATGTTGCGCACGCTAGCCATTTGCAATGTGCCTGAATCGGCAATTGTGCGTGAATGTGCGCTGCGTTTTTTAACGCGTGCCGGCCCGGAAATTGGTGTGGCATCGACCAAGGCTTTTACTACACAGCTAGCGGCGCTCTTTTTGTTGGCAGCGACGCTCGCTAAACAAACTGGACGTTTGACGACCAGCATGGAAGCGGTTTACTTGAATACCTTGCGCCACCTGCCTGTGGCCGTGCAAAAGGTTTTGGCGGGCGAAGCGGATATCAAAGCCTGGGCAAAACACTTTGCGAACAAGCATCATGCCTTGTTTTTAGGCCGTGGCCAGCATTATCCAATTGCGCTGGAAGGCGCATTAAAACTCAAGGAAATTTCCTACATCCACGCCGAGGGCTACCCTGCCGGTGAGCTAAAACACGGCCCTTTAGCGTTGGTAGATAAAGACATGCCGGTGATTAGCATTGCACCGAATGACGCATTACTTGAAAAGCTGAAATCCAATTTGAAAGAAGTGGCTGCACGCGGCGGCGAGTTGTATGTGTTTGCGGATGCTGATTCGGCGGTAGAAGAAGAGCCGGGTGTGCATGTGCTACGTCTGCCGGAACACTATGGAATGCTCAGTCCCGTGCTGCATGTGATTCCGTTACAGTTGTTGTCTTATCACGTGGCATTGGTGAAGGGTACGGATGTGGATAAACCACGCAACCTGGCTAAGTCTGTCACTGTGGAGTAATAAGCCGGTTGATTTTGCGCCCCGGGTTTTAATGCGGCAAAGATAGGCTGCATCAAGGCGGTAATCGGGAGGAATTGCGCCGCGAAAAAGTGTTGTCACGCTGAGAACTGGTGGCGTAATTTGAAGCTTGCGCTGTCAACCAGGGCGATGAGCAGCAAGGTGGCGATAATCACAGTAGCTGCTTCTTGCATCTGAAACAAGGCAAGATGAAATTTGAGCATCTGGCCTAATCCACCGGCACCGACAATGCCCAAAACTGCGGCTGCGCGGATATTGTTTTCCCAGCGATACAAGGTGTAAGACATCCACTGCGGCAACACTTGCGGCAATGCGGCATAGCAAAAAGCAGCGGCTGGTGATGCGCCATTGACTTGCAAAGAGGCTTCCAGCTCGGTGGGTAAATTTTCCAGCGCATCGGCCATTAAACGCCCGAGCACACCGGTGGTGTGTACAGCAAGCGCCAAGGTGCCGGCGAAAGGCCCGAGACCTACAGCGATCAGCAGAATAAGCGCCCAGACGAGCTCAGGGATTGAGCGCAGCAGGTTGAGGAGTAACCGTGTTGCCCTGCGCGCCCAGGTACCTAATCTTCCACTGGCAGGCAAAGCTAAGGCACTGCCAAAAAAACATGCGATGCCAGTGCCTACAGCAGACATGGCTAAGGTTTCTAACGTGGCTTGGCCAACTTTCAGCAAGAAAGCATGGGTTAATGCAGGCGGCAGGAAGCCATGGAAAAAGTCTGCACTGGTGTGAATGGCTGTGCCAGAAAAAAGAGCTCTCCATTGCAAGTCGAGGGAATAAAAGCTCGCGAATATAAACCCCAGCAAGCTCAGCAGAAATGCCAGAATGGCAGGCTGGATGACGGGTTGATGCTGTGCGTAGGGGGGTGGCATGTCAGGTTAAGCGGTTGCGTAAAAAAGAGCTCACAAAATCAGCGCAGGCGACTAGCAAGAGGAAAACCAGCAACATGGTAAAAACTTCATCGCCCGCCAGCATTTTCATTGATTCATCCATGCGTTGCCCGATACCGCCGGCGCCAACAAAGCCCATGACAACCGAGCCGCGAATGGCGCATTCCCAGCGAAAGGCCGTGTAGGAAACAAGCTCGGCGGCTGTGGCTGGCAGGACGCCATAGCACAATGCGGCAAGCCTTCCGCTGCCATTTCTGAGTAACACTTGGGTTGTGCGTGCGTCAGATGATTCCAGAATTTCTGCATACACTTTGCCCAGCATGCCGCTGTAGGTTAGGGCAATGGCCAATACGCCTGCAGTCGGCCCCAGGCCAAAAATGCGAACCAATAGCAAGGCCCATACAAGCTCAGGCACGCTGCGTAGCAGAACTAAAATCCAGCGGGCTGTTTGCCTGATCAGCAGGCTGATAAATCGCATGTGCCCGGACTCCAATCGGGAGATTGATAGTGTTTCTGTTGCCAGCAGGGTGAATGGTATGGCTGTCAGCAGTGCCAGGGTAAGTCCTGCAGTTGCTATGGCGATGGTCTGCCACGTGGCTTCCAGCAAGAGTAATAAAAACTCTTTGGAATGCGCCGGAGGGAAGAATCCACGCAAAAAATGTCCGGTAGCGTCGAGACTTTGCTTGTCAAATAATTGCCATGGTTTGAATTCGCTGGCAACTAGCAGTGGCCATAAAACGATAAGCGCGATGAGCAGTGCGGTGACGCGACTACGCCATGCAGGGTCTGGCGGGCATGAAAAGTCGGCGCTCACGATACGGCGAATGGTATTAGCAAGGCGAGCTGTTTGCTCGAGCAGTGTGAATCAAGTCCGGCACTGCGGTATGTTTTGTGAGGTTTGCGTTTTGGTACAGCGCTGCGATCATCGTGTCGGTAACTTGTGCGCGCGGCAAATCAAAAACAATTCGCCCATGACGCAAGCCCACGATGCGCGGAAAATTTTCCAGTGCAAGATCGACTTGGTGCAGGCTGCAAATTAACGTGGCCTTGCGGCGAGTGGCTTCGTCTTGCAACACCGCGAGGGTTTGACGCGATAACCTCGGGTCAAGTGCGGAGAGCGGTTCATCCACTAAAAAAACGTTGGCTGCTGACATCAATAAGCGGGCTAAACCACAACGCTGGCGCTCGCCTCCAGACAAACGATCTACCCGTTCATACAGCTTTTCCTGCAGGCTAAAGCGCATGAGGGCTGCATGTGCTTTAGCTGCTTCTCTGGGGTGAATTAACGAGGCGATGGCTTTCCAGAGCGGCCATTGGGGTAGCCGTCCCGCCAGTACTGCGGTGACGACACGCTGTCGCGGTGGCAGGGGCGGTGTCTGCGGAGCCAGAAACCATCCCGTGCGCAGCGCGTGGCGTTTAGCCGGTGACAAGCGCCAGGGATGTACGCCGGCGATAGAGAATTCGCCATCAGGTTCTGGTTTGTGCGCACAAGCCAAAGTGTGCAATAAAGTTGTTTTACCTGCGCCTGATGGCCCGATCAGCGCAACCTGTTCACCAGGCGCGATAGACAAATTAATATCAAGCAAGGCGTTAGAGCCAGGGGCGGCATGATGGTGGACGTTGATACGAGTTAATACCAGCGACATGCTTACTTTAATAACCCGGCGTTACGTGCAGCAGCTTCTATTGCGGTGTAGTTTTCTGCTTTTGTTGGAATAAAACGTGTTGCTCGTTGCAAGTCAAGAATGATTTTTTCTTGCGGGTTGCGTGGGTCAAGCGCTAGAAAAGCATTGGTAATTTTTTCGCGCAAGGGTTTGGGCATGTCCGCGCGTACAGTCCAGTTGTAGTCGTAAAAACCGGGCGTGGTGTAAAAGACGTGCACAGCAGCGATGTCTACCTTGCCTTGGGCTATGAGCTTTTCCCAGACGGAATTATTTAATACGCCGGCATCCACTTTGCCGCCTGCCACTGCCGCAACGGTTGCATCATGAGCACCAGAAAACGCGATGCGTTTCATGTCGGTGTCAGGATTGATTTGAGCCGCGAGCAAAAATGAACGAGGCATGAGATGGCCAGAAGTCGAAGACTCTGAGCCGAACGTAAAGGTTTTGCCTTTCAGGTCTTGTAATCTTGTAATGTCTCTGCGGGTGGTGATGAAAACGGACTTGAATTGTTCATCTTCGGCTCGCTGAACAAGCGGGATAACTCGGTTATTGCTACGTATTTTCGCCTGTATGAAAGTAAATCCGCCAAACCAGACCAGATCAAGTTGGTTGTGGGTGAGTCCCTCAACAGCGGCTGCGTAATCAGTTACGGGGGTAAATAAAACCTTCATGCCGATTTTATTTTCCAGGTACTCACCCAGCGGTTTGAACTTGCGCTGAAGTTCTGTGGGTGACTCATCCGGGATGGCGGATACCCGCAAGACACTTTCTGCTTGCGCATTTTGCCCAGCCCAGAAGGAGAAGATCAAGCAAATAACCGATAGAGCATAGTAAATGTGTTGCCTGTTTTTTGTCACTGGAAATCGCATGGTGGCTCCTTGAAAATTGAGCGCAGCCAGAATGAATCAGGACTAGCAGACATGACGACAGGTCACGCAAGTGAATGCGTGGAAAAGCAATGACCGCGCGACGCATTCATGATTTGCATCGCTGCTTGAACGTGGCGGTAAAGCTTCGCACCTCGAAGATCTGCAGACCTGCACAAGGGCAGCGCGTTGATACGGTACATTCCATCTTTTCTGATCTCTGCCGGCTACACGCAGGCCGTCTGACCCGATTCACCCAAGGTGAAAAGGCGTTACGGCGAGCCAAGCAGAAACTGATTTGATAGCGGCGCCGAGCTTACCAGAAGTTCTGTGTGTGCAGGCTTGTTCGGGCTTGGGCGTTATAACTTTCTATTTACTGTGGGTGCGGGAAAGTGAGGCCGCGCCGCAAGCACATTGCGCGGCCAATGCGCTCAAGTGCTGCATCGCTTAAAAGCCGGGCTGCCATAGGAAGTAAGACGCTTTCTTCTTGTTGAATATGCTGTTCATGCTGATTGACCCAGGCCGTTACAATGTTTTCAGGTAACAGCACTTGCTCGCCTTGGGCGATGCGTGTCAAGATTTCATGCAGGCCTGCCCAGCCTGCATCAAGCGATTGATGATTGGCAGCCAGGGTGTTGATAAGGTCCGTCAGGCATACGGGGTCAGATCCGGCGACGGACTCGATCAGTGCAGGAAATAAATCCTCTTCTTCGTCTTGATGGTGCAAAGCGCCAGCGGTTTCAAAATAGCGAATGACTTGTTTGGCGGCCGTTTGTGCTTTTGCGTCAGTCCCTTGTGTCTGAATGTGCGCAGGCAAGCGCCGCAGGGTGGCACATTGATGGCGAATCCGGTCGTGACAGGCTGAGAGCATTTCCAGCGGGGATTCTGGTCCTGCAGCAGGCGTTGAAAATCCAGGGAAGTTTTTGTTCATGGGATTGGAGTGATGCTGATCAGGAGCATGCACGAGTCTGGTTTTAGGCAAGTATTCTGCAGCGAAAAACTAAGCTGACTTCAATTTTGCCAGTTGCGCGTGTAAAGCACGTTCAGCCAAATAGCGGGCGGTACAGTCGCGTGCAGTTGCCAAAACACCAACCAGTTGGTTGGACTGATTTTTGATGAGGCTAAAACGCATATCAACGTATGCTTTGCTACCGTCTTTGCGCAGACTGCGGGTGGTCATTACTTGGTCGCCCAGCAGTATCTGTTCAGCAGCGATTGCCTTGTGGTAACCGACCCAATGGGCAGCCCGCAGGTGCTCAGGAATAATGATGTCGAGTGATTGGCCGATGGCTTCTGTAGATGAAAAGCCAAAAATAGTTTGCGCACCGTCATTCCATAACTGGATATTGCCATCAAGATCAGCAAGGATAAACGCATCCGCTGTTTGTTCAATCATGGCTTGATATAAATTCATAAGCATTGTCCAAAAAGTCGGCGCTGGTGATACGGCGGTAAGTAATCCGGCTTGCCATTTTGACACGGCAAGCCCGGGTTGTAAGCGAGATGCTTGGTTTAGAATGAACCGCATGAACCAGACAGCCTCCCATTTGGCACAGGCGCCATATAAACCTTCACGTCAAATCCGCTTTGTGACAGCGACATCGTTATTTGATGGCCATGATGCGTCGATCAATATCATGCGGCGCATTCTGCAAGCGACTGGTGTGGAGGTGATTCATTTAGGCCACAACCGATCCGTGGATGACATCGTGACCGCAGCCTTGCAAGAAGATGTGCATGGCATAGCGGTCTCATCCTATCAGGGCGGGCATGTCGAGTTTTTCAAATACATGATTGACCTGTTGCGAGCGCGTGGGGGCGGGCACATTCAGGTGTTTGGCGGCGGCGGCGGGGTGATTGTGCCGAGGGAAATGAAAGAGCTGCACGCGTATGGCGTTACCCATTTGTATTCGGTGGAAGAAGGCCAGGCGTTGGGTTTGCAAGGCATGATCAACGACATGGTGGAGCGTTGCGATAAGGTCACCGCGCCTGTTGCAGCACCTGACTGGACGGCGTTGGAGCGAGGTGACCGGCGGGTGTTGAGCCAAACCATCAGCGTTTTGGAAAATGACCTTTGGACGGCGGAGGAAAAACAGCTGCTCTGGGAAAAAGCCGCTGCGGCCATGCTGCATCGCCCCGTACCCACCTTGGGCGTGACTGGCACGGGGGGCGCAGGTAAAAGTTCGCTTACCGATGAGCTGATCCGCCGTTTTCGCCTGGATCAAAACGATCGCTTGCGGCTTGCGGTGATTTCCATTGATCCATCGCGCAAGCGCACAGGCGGTGCGCTACTGGGTGACCGCATTCGGATGAACGCCATTGGACACCCGAACATTTACATGCGCTCACTTGCTACGCGTAATTTTTCGAGTGGTACCAGTAGCGAAATTTCTCGTGCGCTGCCAGCTGCGTTGGCGGCATGCAAAATCGCCGGTTTTGATTTGATCATTGTTGAAACCTCTGGCATAGGGCAGGGAGATGCTGCCATTGTGCCGCTGGTCGATTGTTCTTTGTATGTGATGACGCCGGAGTTTGGCGCGGCGTCGCAACTGGAAAAAATCGACATGCTGGATTTTGCGGATTTTGTCGCCATCAACAAGTTCGACCGCAAGGGAGCGGAAGATGCGCTGCGCGATGTGCAGAAGCAATATCAGCGCAACCACAACCGTTTTGCCGAACAAACCGAGGCAATGCCGGTGTTTGGCACCATGGCCGCACGCTTTAATGACGATGGTGTCACGGCTTTGTACCAGGCGATGTTGCCAAAGTTAGTGGACAAAGGTCTGGTTGTGCAGCCAGGCACATTGCCGCTCATCGCAGTGAAACACTCCTCTGCTGGTCGGGCGGTTGTGCCCCCCGAGCGGGCGCGCTATTTGGCAGATATTGCCGATACCGTGCGCGCGCATCATCGGCACGTGGGCGCCCAAGCCGGCATTGCGCACGAGCGGCAAGCCCTTGTCACAGCGAAAAATATTTTTCTGCAGAGTGACAAAAATGCGAGCGATTTTGACGCCTTGATTGCGACCAAGGACGGCCAGCTTACGCAAGACTCACGTGACTTGTTGGCTGCCTGGCCCGCCACCCGGGCGGCTTATGCGGGTGAGGAATTTGTCGTCAAGGTGCGGGATAAAGAGACGCGCACGCCCTTGGTGAGCACGTCGCTCTCTGGCACGCGGATTCGCAAAGTCTCGCTGCCACGCTTTCACGATGAAGGCGAGTTGCTCAAGTTTTTATTGCTGGAAAATGCGCCAGGCGCTTTTCCTTACACTGCCGGGGTGTTTGCCTTTAAGCGTGAAAACGAAGATCCGACGCGGATGTTTGCCGGCGAAGGCGATGCCTTTCGTACCAACCGGCGCTTTCACCGCTTGTCCGACGGTATGCCCGCCAAGCGTTTGTCCACCGCCTTTGATTCCGTCACGCTATATGGTTGCGACCCCGATTTGCGCCCGGATATTTACGGTAAGGTAGGCAATGCCGGAGTGTCGATTGCTACGCTGGACGATTTGAAAGCGCTGTATGCCGGTTTTGATTTATGCGATCCGGCAACTTCCGTGTCGATGACCATCAATGGTCCGGCGCCGATGATTCTGGCGATGTTCTTGAATGCGGCGATTGACCAGCAGATGGACAAGTTCCGCGCGCGGGAAAACCGTGCGCCAACGGCGGAAGAAGCACAGGCTGTGCGCGCCTTTGCCTTGAAAAATGTGCGCGGTACCGTGCAGGCGGATATCCTGAAGGAGGATCAGGGGCAGAACACCTGCATTTTTTCCACCGAATTCGCGCTCAAGATGATGGGCGACATCCAAGCCTTTTTTGTCGATCATCAGGTGCGCAACTTTTATTCGGTGTCTATTTCCGGCTATCACATTGCCGAGGCGGGCGCGAATCCGATTACGCAACTGGCATTTACCTTGGCCAATGGTTTTACCTTTGTTGAGGCTTATCTCGCGCGTGGCATGGCCATTGATGATTTTGCACCCAACTTGAGTTTCTTTTTCAGTAATGGCATGGATCCGGAGTATGCGGTGATTGGCCGTGTTGCGCGCCGAATCTGGGCTGTAGCGATGAAAAATCGTTATGGCGCGAATGAACGCAGCCAGAAAATGAAATATCACATCCAGACGTCGGGCCGGTCATTGCATGCGCAGGAAATGGATTTCAATGACATTCGCACCACGCTGCAAGCGCTTATTGCGATTTACGATAATTGCAATAGCCTGCATACCAATGCCTATGACGAGGCGGTCACCACGCCGACGGAGGAATCGGTGCGGCGCGCGATGGCGATCCAGTTGATTATCAACCGCGAGTGGGGCTTGGCGAAGAACGAAAACCCGAATCAGGGTGCGTTCATCATCGACGAGCTCACCGATTTGGTCGAGGAGGCAGTGCTGAAAGAGTTCGAGGCGCTGGCTTCACGCGGCGGCGTGCTGGGGGCGATGGAAACGGGCTATCAGCGCGGCAAGATCCAGGAAGAGTCGATGACTTACGAGCATCGCAAGCATGATGGATCGTATCCGATTATCGGCGTGAATACCTTTTTGAATCCACAGACGCTTGCATCGCAAGGCGAGATTGAACTAGCGCGCTCGACCGAGGAAGAAAAGCAGTCGCAACTGCAGCGCTTGGCAGTGTTTCATGCGCAGCATGCGGAGTCGGCTGACATCTGGCTTGGATGTTTGCGTGAAGCGGTGATTCAGGATGAAAATGTCTTCGAGGTGATTATGGATGCGGTGCGTCATTGTTCATTGGGTCAAATCTCAAATGCCCTCTATGAAGTTGGCGGCCAATACCGGCGCAGCATGTAAAAATTTATATCAGTTTTGAGTCCAGAAGGAGTAGCACAGCATGAGTATTAAAACGATAGGCATTATTGGTGCAGGTACGATGGGTAACGGCATTGCGCAATCGTGTGCGATGTCAGGTTTTGCTACAGTGATGCTGGACATCAATGATGCTGCGCTGGGCAAAGGTATGGCGACTATTTCGAAAAGTCTGGATCGCTTGATCAAGAAGGAAAAAGTGACCGAGGAAGAAAAAAGCGCGATTGTTGGCCGCATCAAGACCACTACTGATATGAACGATATGAGTTGTGTGGATTTGGTGATTGAAGCGGCAACGGAAAATGAAGGGCTCAAGCTCAAGATTATTCGTGATGTTGAAAAGGTCATTGCGCCGCAGACGATTATCGCCAGCAACACCTCATCCATCTCAATTACACACATGGCTGCAGCGACCTCACGGCCTGATCGGTTCGTGGGTTTGCATTTTTTCAACCCTGTGCCGGTGATGGCGCTGGTGGAAATTATTCGTGGCTTGCAAACTTCGGATGAAACACATGCGCGGGTTGAATCCTTGGCTCAAGCGTTGGGTAAATATCCCATCACGGTTAAAAATAACCCGGGGTTTGTGGTCAATCGTATTTTGTGCCCAATGATTAACGAAGCCATTTTTGTTTTTTCAGAAGGCCTGGCGTCAGCTGAAGCGATTGATGAAGGCATGAGGCTCGGCTGTAACCATCCGATTGGTCCTTTGGCTTTGGCCGACATGGTTGGATTAGATACGCTGCTCGCTGTGATGCAAGTGTTTTACGAAGGATTTGATGATTCAAAATATCGCCCTGCGCCATTGTTAAAAGAAATGGTCGGTGCAGGTTATTTGGGTCGCAAGAGCGGGCGTGGTTTTTACACCTACGCCTGATCGCAGATGACGTCGCTGGATGCTGTTTCAAAAGTCAGTGCTGATAAAGCAACTGATGAACCCACTGAGGAATCATCTGCACAGCTAGAAGTGGCAGGAAAGCAACCTGCCCGCTTCACTGCGGATGCGCTGCAAGACGGTCGAGGAAAAGAGGTTCGAGGAAAAGAGGTTCGAGGAAAAGGGGCTCGAGCAAAAGACACTCAGCCTTGCAGACCTGGACTTTCCGCTTTATGTCCCGAAGGGACGGCATCCCTTGGCGGGACGCGGGCAGGTCTCCTTGCCGTAACGGATGGTGGATGGCGGCAGTGGCGATAGCAGCTTCTGAATTGGACGTGCCAGCCAGTGCTGCATGCGGCCCGTTGGCCGGGTTGCGTGTGCTTGATCTCACACGCCTGTTGCCAGGCCCGATGGCGACATTGCATCTGGCAGATCAAGGTGCTGAGGTCATCAAGATTGAAGACACCGGGCTGGGTGATTATGCCCGTACCTTTGGCCCTGGGGCAGCTGAGGCCAATGCGGAGGGGAGTGACAGCCCGTTTTTTCGCATGTTGAATCGCAACAAAAAAAGTCTGCGTCTGGATCTTAAACAGTCTGCGGGGGTGCAGGCTTTTTTGCGTTTGGCAGAAACTGCAGATGTGATTTTTGAGAGTTTTCGTCCAGGGGTGGTCGATCGGTTAGGGATTGGCTATGACGCTGTGCGTGCTGTTAATCCTCGGATTGTGTACTGCGCAATCACCAGTTATGGTCAAACAGGCCCATGGGCTCACTATGCCGGGCACGATCTTAACTTTATCGCGATGGCTGGTCTGCTCGATCAGATCGGTACCCAGGGCAGCGCGCCTGCGATTCCGGGGTTTCAGATTGGCGACTTACTCGGCGGGAGCCTCACGTCGCTGGTTGGTGTGCTCACGGCGGTGATTGGCGCCAAGGCCACAGGCCAAGGATGCTATGTCGATGTGTCAATGGCCGATGCGCTGTTGGCGCACTCAGTGCTGCCTTTGGCGAGTGTTGCTAATAAGGATAATTTACCGCCGCGAGGTGAAGGTGACATGACGGGCGCGGCGCCTGGTTATGGCGTGTATCGCACGGCTGACGAGCGTTATCTTGCCATTGGTGCGATTGAGTCAAAGTTTTGGCGCCGGCTGTGCCATGCGCTCAACTTGCCAGCGCTGGCAGATTTGGCGCTGACTACGGCAGATGAGGCCTTGCATGCCCGTGAAGCGCTGGCAGAAGCGATCAAAGCGCAGCCGCTTGCGCATTGGGAGGCAACATTGGTGCCGCTGGATTGTTGTGTAACGCCCGTATTGCGGTTGGATGAAGC
>Ga0209066_10004329_pt1 | contig 15596 bp, 14 predicted proteins | sample All_14_2_FD_187198 | JGI IMG/M metagenome (GOLD analysis project Ga0209066, IMG submission 187198) | Freshwater microbial communities in response to fracking from Pennsylvania, USA - Allegheny Zone_MetaG_DW_15 (SPAdes) (version 2) ...
GGGGAAGGCATCGGTTCCGGGCTTACCGGCTCGGTCGTGTAAAAGAAAGGTCTCTTGGCGCGACCCAGCAATGACCTATGGTAGTGGGATGATCGACGAGCTTCTTGTTCTCGCCCGCGACCCGCAAGCCTGGGCTGCGCTCGCGACCCTGATCGTCATGGAAGTCGTGCTGGGCATCGACAACCTGATCTTCATCTCGATCCTGACCAACAAGCTGCCGGTAGAGAAGCGGTCCAGGACCCGGCGCATCGGCATCGGGCTGGCGGTGTTCCTGCGCCTGGGCTTGCTGGGCAGCGTCGCCTTCATCGTCCAGCTGACCTCGCCGATCTTTTCACTGTTCGGGCATGGATTTTCCTGGCGGGACCTCATTCTGATCGGCGGCGGCCTGTTCCTGATCTACAAGGCGACCAGCGAGATTCGCGATCATGTGGCGGGAGAGCACGAGGACGAGGAGCAGGCGGCCGACAGGGCCGTCCGCGTCACCGTCACGGGCGTGATCGGCCAGATCCTGATCCTCGACCTGGTCTTCTCGCTCGACAGCATCATCACCGCGGTGGGGATGACCGACGATATACCGGTCATGGTCATCGCCGTGGTCGTGGCGGTTTGCCTCATGCTCGCCGCGGCGGATGGGCTGGCGCGGTTCATCGGCAACAATCCGACCATCGTGATGCTGGCCCTGGGCTTCCTGCTGATGATCGGCATGACGCTGATCGCCGACGGCATGGGCGTGCATGTGCCCAAGGGCTACATCTACGCCGCGATGGCCTTCTCGGGGCTGATCGAGGGGCTGAACATGCTGGCGCGTCGCGCGCAGCACAAACGTCCGTTGCGCAAGCGTCCACGCTGACGCGCTGACAAGGCACGGCGGGGCGGGTTAGTCTTCCCGCCATGAAGCTCGAGAATCAGGTGGCCATCGTCACCGGCGCGGCGTCCGGAATCGGCGCCGCCACCGCCCGGCTGTTCGCAACCGAAGGCGCGAAGGTCGCGCTGGTCGACCAGGACGAGGTGGGACTCGCGAAGGTCGCTGCCGAAATCGGCGGCGGGACTCTCGTCATCCCGGCCGACGTCAGCAACAACGACCAGGCGCGGGCCGGCGTGGCGAAGGTCCTCGAGACATGGGGCCGCCTCGACGTCCTGGTGACGGCGGCCGGCGCCTCGTTCGGCGGCACGGTCGACAAGGTCGACGAGGCGACATGGGACCGCACCTTCGCGATCAACGTGAAGGGCACCTTCCTGTGGGTCCATCACGCCATCCAGCCGATGATCGCGGCCAGATCGGGCGCCATCGTCACGCTGGGCTCGCAGCTCGCGCAGTCGAGTCTCGGCACCAACGTGGCCTACATTGCATCGAAGGGCGCGATCGTTTCGTTCACCAAGACGGTCGCCGTCGATCATGCTGCCCAGGGTATCCGCATCAATGCCCTGATGCCCGGCGTCATCGACACACCGATGCCGGCGCGCTCCCTGAAGCGCCAGCCCGACCCGGAAGCCGCCCGCGCCTTCTGGAAGGTGCGCCATCCGATGGGGCGCATCGGCCAGCCGGAGGAAGTCGCCAAGGCGGCGCTGTTCCTCGCCTCGTCCGATTCCTCCTTCACCACGGGCTCGCTGCTGTTCGTCGACGGCGGCTGGACGGCACACTGACATGCCCAAGAAGCTTACGCCCGAGCAGGTCGAATCCTATGAGCGCGACGGCTATGTCTGTCCGGTCGACGCCTTCTCGACGGAACGCACCCGGGCCTGGCGGGACCGGCTCGAATCCTTCGAGCGCGCCCAGGGCCAGAAACTGACGCGCGGCCACAATTTCAAGCCGCATCTTCTCTTTCCCTGGGTCGACGAGATCGTCCATTCGCCCGAGGTGCTCGACGCGGTCGAGGACCTGATCGGTCCCGACATCCGCCTGTTCCATCTCAGCGTCTGGCCCAAGGATGCAGGTTCCGGCACCTATGTGAGCTGGCACCAGGATGCGACCTACTTTGCGCTGGAGCCCGCCTGCCACGTTACCGCCTGGGTGGCGCTCTCGGACGCGCCGGTCGAGGCGGGCTGCATGGAGGTCGTGCCGGGCTCGCACAAGCTCGGCCAGCTGCCGCACGCGGAGATGCAGGATCCCGAGAACCTGCTGTCGCGCGGTCAGGAGCTGGCGGGCGACTTCGACCGCAGCCGGACCGCCTTTATGCCGGTGAAGGCCGGCCAGTTCTCGCTGCATCACACGCATCTCGTCCACAACTCGCGGCCCAACCGCTCGAACGATCGGCGCATCGGTCTCGGCATCAGCTACATCCCGACTTACGCCCGCTGCACCTCCCCGACGAGGGTGAGCGCCATGCTGGTGCGGGGCGAAGACAGGTATGGGCACTTCGACGACGAGCGCCGGCCGGTCGAGGAGGCGGGGCCCGAGGAACGTGCCTTCCATGCCGAGGCGGTCGACCGGTTCCGGCGAATGAACACCGAGCAGACCGACAACAAGGTTGCGGTCGTCAAGAGGTAGGAATGCACACGATCAAGCTGCCGTACCACGACCGCTATCCCTATTCGCCGATCACCGAGCGCAGGGACTATTCCTGGCCCGAAGGCAAGCGGCTTGCGGTCTATCTCGGCCTCAACATCGAGCATTTCGCCTTCGGCGCCGGCGAGGGGCATCTGCTGACCGTCGCCAATCCGCCGCCCGATCCCCGCACCTTCGCGTGGCGCGACTACGGCAACCGGGTCGGCGTCTGGCGCTGCCTCGAACTGTTCGACGAACTCAACCTGCCGGCCGCCCATCTGATCAACACCACGGTGTTCGACTATGCGCCGCAGATCGTCGATGCGCTCAAGGCACGAGGCGACGAGTTCATCGGCCATGGCCGCACCAACGCCGAGCGTCACGGCGGCATGTGGGAGGCCGACGAGAAGCGCTTTCTGCAGGAGATCGGCGACTCCATCGAAAAGGCTTCGGGCCGGCGGCCGCGTGGCTGGATGGCGCCGTGGATGGCCTCGACTCGCGTCACGCCCGATCTCCTGAAGGAGACCGGCTACGACTTCCTGATGGACTGGCCCAACGACGACCAGCCGATCTGGATGAAGACGCGCTCGGGCCCATTGATGAGCATCCCCTATCCGATCGAGGTCAACGACAGTCCGCAGGTCCTGGTGCGCCATCACAGCGCCGAGGAGTTCCGCGACATGATCATCGGCCAGTTCGAGGAGCTGCTGCGGCAGTCGGCGAAGCAGCCGCTGGTCTGCGGCATCGCGCTCCACACGATGATCGTGGGGCAGCCCTATCGCCTGCGGGCGCTGCGTGAGGCGCTGTCGCACATCGCCAATCACCCGCAGAAGGACAAGGTCTGGTTCACGCGGCCGAGCGACATCTACGACCATTGCGCCGCGCTGCCGGCGGGCACGATGACCCCGCCGGCGTGACGTCGCGGTGACGCCGTGACGTCGACAGACCTCGCGGTCTGGCTGGCGCAGGCCGGCCTGCGCAACATTCCGCTGGAGGAGCTCGTCAACGGCTTCGGCCGACGCTTGAATGAAGCAGGTTTGAGGATCGAGCGCCTGTTCGTCGGCACGAATACGCTCCATCCGATGGTTCGGGCACGCAGCCTGATCTGGGACCCAGGCGAAGGTGTCGGGCGGCATTTCGAGTTCGTCCATTCCGAGATCGATTCGACGGAGATCCGGAGCAGCCCTTTCGCACTGATGCTGCGCGACGGCATCACCGAGCAGCTTCGCCGGCTCGATGGGGCCGACGATCTGGCCGGCGTCCCTGTGTTCGAGGAGCTGCGTGCCGCCGGGCTGACCGGATGGATCGGTTGGATCCAGTCGTTCGGTGAACTGGCGCTACAGGTCGGCAGCCTGACCGACGTCGATCATTCGGAGCGACTGGGGCTCATCGTCTCCGCTTCGACCGACCGGCGCGACGGCTTTCGCGACGGGGATGTCGCCTTCCTGCGCGAGGTGGTGCCGATCTTCGCCCTCGCCGTGAAGGCCATCAGCCTGCGGGGCATCGGCCAGGGCCTGCTCGCCGCCTATCTCGGCAACGATCCGGCGAGCCGTGTCCTCTCCGGCACCGTGCTGCGCGGCGAGGTACAGAGCGTCGAGGCCGTGGTGCTCTTCACCGACCTCAGGGGGTTCACCGCGCTCGCGGATACGATGCCCGGCCGTGAGCTGATCGCGCTGCTCGACGACTACTTCAACTGTATGGTCCAGCCTGTCGTCGCGCGCGACGGCGAAGTGCTGAAATTCATGGGTGACGGGATGCTCGCGGCCTTCGCAGTGGTCCTCGATGATCGTGCCGAGGTCTGCGCCGCAGCGCTGTCGGCGGCGGAGGAGGTGCTGGCGCGCGTCGAGGCACTGAACATCGAACGGCGCAACGCCGGTCAGCGTGTCACGTCGCTCGACATCTCGCTGCATATCGGCCGTGTCCTCTACGGCAATGTCGGCTCGGACACGCGGCTCGACTTCACGGTAATCGGCCCGGCGGTCAACGAGGCGTCGCGCATCGAGGCGCTGTGCCAGCCGCTCGGCCAGGCGCTGCTGGTATCCCAGGCCTTCGCCGAGGCGGCGACCGCGAGCCGCGACCGGCTGGTCTCGCTCGGCCGCCATCGCCTGCGCGGCGTCCGCGAGGAGACGGAACTGTTCGGGCTCGCGGGCTAACCCGCGTACACCGCGCTCTCGAAGGCGTGGAAGAGCGGCAGGGCCTTCGCGTCGGCGAAGGGCAGGATCTGGGTCATGTAGACGCCGCCCAGGCGTTTCCTGCGGTCGATCCAGTAGTAGGTGTTGGGCAGGCCCGCCCAGCAGAGGCTGCCCGCCGAGCGGCCGGTCGGCGCTTCCTCGTTGTTGATCAGGAAGCTCAGGCCCCACTGCTTGGTGACACCGGGGAAGAACTCGGCATCGTTGGACAAGGCCGGCGTCACGGTCTTCAGCACGGAGACCGTCGAGTCGCCCATGGCGTTGGTCGCCATCGCGTCGACCGTCTCGGGCTTCATCACGAGGTCGCCGCGCGCCGAGGTGCCGCCGTCCAGCACCATGCGCACGAACCTCAGGTAGTCGTTGGCCGTCGAGTAGAGGCCGCCGCCGCCCGCCTCGAATTCGGGCTCCTGTGGCACCTCGCGCTTGAGATCGGCGATCAGGCTGCCGTCTGCCTTGCGGTGATGGACCCGCGCCATACGCGTGCGCATCGCCGGCGTGAGGCGGAAGCCGGTGCTGTCCATGCCGAGCGGTCCGAACAGATCGTCGTGCATGACCTGGCCGAGTTTGCGGCCCGTGACGGCCTCGACCATCTTGCCGGCCCAGTCGATGCCGATCCCGTACTGCCAGCGCGCGCCGGGATCGAACAGAAGCGGCGTGGTCAGCGATTTGTCGAGGCCGGTGCCGATGGTCGGCACGTCCATGACCTCGCGATACCGCAGGATCTCGGGATTCCAGATGTCGTAGCCGAAGCCCGCGGTGTGGGTCAGCAGGTGACGCAGGGTGATGTCGCGAACCGGCTTGCGCAGCCGCGGTCTGCCTTCCGCGTCGAAGCCTTCCAGCACCCGGACTTCGCCGAGATAGGGAATCACGTCCTTCGCGGGCGCGTCGAGCTTCAGGGCGCCGCGCTCGACCTGCTGCATCGCGACGGCGCCGGTGACTGCCTTGGTCATGGAAGCGATCCAAACGACCGTGTCGGGCGTCATGTGGGCTTCCTGGCCCAGCACCGCCTTGCCGAAGCCGCCTTCGTAGATCGTGCCGTTTCCACCGGTCGCGACCGCCGCGACGCCGGGCACGTCGCCCCGTTGCACGGCCTCGTTCAGGAGAGAGTCGATGGATGTCTTCATGGCCTGGCTCCCGCAAGTCCGACCGTATCCAGGGCGAAGGCATAGGTGATCGCCACTTCGTCCAGCCGGGAGAAGCGGCCCGACGCGCCGCCATGACCTGCCCCCATGTTGGTGTGCAGGATGATTGGCCCGCCGCCTGTCATGGTCGCGCGCAGCCGGGCCACCCACTTGGCGGGTTCCCAGTAGGTGACGCGGGGATCGGTGAGGCCCGCCATTGCCAGGATCGCCGGATAGCGCTGTGCCGTCACATTGTCGTAGGGCGAGTAGGAGCGGATATGGTTGAAGGCTACCGCGTCGGTGATCGGATTGCCCCATTCGGGCCATTCCGGCGGGGTGAGCGGCAGCGTCTCGTCGAGCATGGTCGCGAGGACGTCGACGAACGGCACCTCGGCGATGATGCCGGCAAAGAGTTCGGGCGCCCGGTTGGCCACCGCGCCCATCAGCATGCCGCCGGCACTGCCGCCATGGCCCACGATGCGTCCGGCCGACGTGTACCCGGTCTCGATCAGGGCCCGGCCGGCTGCGACGAAATCGTCGAACGTGTTGGTCTTCTTCTCGCGCTTGCCGTCGAGATACCACGACCAGCCCCGGTCCGAGCCGCCGCGGATATGGGCGATCGCATAGACGAAGCCGCGGTCGACCAGCGACAGGCGGTTGGCCGAGAACGAGGCCGGCATCGACATACCGTAGGACCCGTAGCCGTAGAGCAGCAGTGGCGCGCGGCCGTCGCGCACCAGGTCGCGGCGATGCAGGATCGACACCGGCACCTCGGCGCCATCGTGCGCAATCGCCGTGATGCGCGTCGTGACGTAGTCGGCGGGGTCGTGGCCGGAGGGGATTTCCTGGCGCTTGCGCAGGGTCCGCTGTCGGCTCGCCATGTCGTAGTCGTAAACCTCCGAAGGGGTCGTCATCGACGAATAGACGAAACGCAGGGTGGTGGTCTCGAATTCGTAGCCGCCCGACATGTCGAGCGCGTAGGCGGCTTCTTCGAAGGCGATCGCGTGCTCGTCTGCGGTCGCGAGATCGCGGATCACGATCGAGGGCAGGGCATTGGTGCGCTCCAGCCGCGCGAGATGGCCGGCGAAGAGCTCGATGTCGATGATGTAGGTGCCCGGCCGATGCGGCACCAGCTCGCACCAGTTCGTCGGGTCGGGTGCGGCGAGCGGCGCGATCGCGATCCTGAAATCGATGGCGCCACCCTGGTTGGTGAGGATGAACAGCTCGTCGCCGCGATCGGCCACGCTGTAGCGCACACCCTTTTCACGGGGCGCGATCAGGCGCGGCTCGGCATCGGGCGAGGAGAGATCGATCAACCGCTCCTCGGTCGTATCGTGATCGCCGCCCGAGACGATGCAGAAGCGCCCGCTGGCGCTTTCGGCGATGCGGGTGAACCAGCCGACATCCTTCTCCTCGTAGACCAGCACGTCGTCCGCCTGCGCCGTGCCCAGAACGTGCCGGTAGACTTTCAGCGGACGATGGTTTTCGTCGACCCGCACATAGAAGAAGAACGAGCCATCGCGGCCCCAGACCACGCTGCCGCTGGTCTCCGTCAGCATGTCGGGCAGGTCCTCACCCGTATCCCAGCGCCGGACGCGCACCGTATAGAACTCGGAGCCCAGCAGGTCGGCGCTCCAGGCTTCGAGGCGATGGTCGGGCGAATGCCGCGTGCCGCCAAACTTGAAATAGGTCGACTGCTTCGCCAGGGCGTCTCCGTCGAGGATCGTCTGCATTTCGCCGCCGTCGCGCGGCGTACGGCCGATCTGCTGGTGCTGGCCGCCCGCGCGGAACTTCCACAGATAGGCGAAGGGTCCGTCCGGCGTCGGCACGCCGGCATCATCCTCCTTGATGCGGCCGCGCATCTCCGCGACCAGCGTCTTCTGCAAGGCCCGCGTGGGAGCGAGTCGTTGCTCGGCGTAGGCATTCTCGGCGTCGAGGTAGGCGCGGATCTCGGGATCGAGCAGCGATGGATTTCGCAGCACCTCCTGCCAGTTCGGATCCTTGAGCCAGGCGTAATCGTCCGTGATCGTCACGCCGTGCAGGGTGCGCCGCGACGGGTGCCGCGGCGCGAGAGGGGGCTTCATCGCGGGGCTCAGTAGTTGCCTTCCTTCGCCGGCCCCTTGGCCGGCGCGGCGGCGGCGCCACCCAGCAGGCCGCGCATCTCGGCGCCCTTGGTGTCCCACCAGTCGGCCAGGATGCGGACGTCCCAGCCGATGCAATAGTGCTTCACGCCCATGTCGAGATACTTGGCGGCTTGGCTGGGATCGCGCAGCTCGACCCGGGGATGCAGGCCTTTCTTCAGGGCGGTCTCGATCGTCTTCTTCTCGGCGGCGAGCACGTCCGGATCGCTGTACTGGCCGGTCCTGCCGATGCTCATCGAGAAGTCCGAGGCGCCGAACTGCACCATGTCGAGGCCGGGCACGTCGAGGATGCGGTCGAGATCGTCCACGCAGGACTTCTTCTCGACCATGATGGCGATCACGACCTCGTTCAGCGCGTCGACATAGGCCGGCGTGCCGCCGCTGCGGACCGTGCCGACGTCGCGCCGCATCCCGACGCCCAGCCGCCCGCGGCCGCGCACGCCCTCAGCCATCGTCGTCTCGGCGCGGACCGCGTCGACCGCGGCCCTGGCGTCCTCGACCGAGCGGATGTCGGCGAAAAGCACGCTCTGGAAGCCCGAGCCGATCGCCCGCATGGCCTGGTGCGTGTACTGGGTCTGCTCGATCTTGATCATGCCCGACATGCCCATCAGCTCGAAGGAGCGGCCGAGATTGTCGAGGTCGTGCATCGTGAAGGGCGCGTACTCGGCGGTGAATTCCACGTAGTCGTACTGTTTCGAGTGACCGATCAGCTCGACCAGGGTCGGCCAGGCCGACAGGATGTGCGTGCCGAGCGTCGGCTTGCCTTCGTTCAGGCGTTCGCGAAGCGGATTGCGGCTCATATGTTCCCCCGGGATGATCGTTCGGGCTAGTGTGGCACCTTGTGCAGGGGGAGTTCCATGTTTCCGACGAGAGATAAACTGACAATCTGCTTCGCGCATGCGGCATACCAGATGAAGGCGCGGTTCGATGCCCGGAATACCGGCATCAACAGCTTTCAGGTGCGCAGCTACGACGAGTTCGTGCAGAGGGTCGGCGAGGCCGACGTCGTCTCGGTCTCGGGCATGTGGAAGAACGACATCATCCCGCACGCCACGAAGCTGAAGTTTGTCCAGTCGATCAGCTCCGGCATGGACCAGTACTCGAAGGAGATGCTGGGCGCCAAGGGCATCCGCCTCGCGAGCGCGGCCGGCGTCAACGCCCGCGCCGTGGCCGAGCATGCACTGGCCCTCATCCTGGCCGTCTATCGCCGCCTGCCCGAGGCGCGGGACAACCAGCACAAGAAGGTGTGGCGCGGCATGCTGGGCGATCTCACCCAGCGCGAGGACGAGCTGGGCGGCAAGACGCTGCTGATCGTCGGCATGGGTCGCATCGGCAGCCATCTCGCCAAGCTTGCCAAGGCCTTCGACATGAAGGTGATCGGTATTCGGCGCGATCCGACGGCCGGCACCAACGGCGCCGATGAAATCCACGCCATGGACGACCTGGTGAAGCTCGTCCCGCAAGCCGACATCGTGGCGCTGACCTGCGCGCTCACGCCGGAGACGACGGGCCTGATGAGCGCGGCGGCGTTCGCGGCGATGAAGCCGTCTTCGGTGTTCGTGAACGTCGCCCGCGGCAAGGTCGCGGACGAGGCTGCGCTCATCAAGACGATGGAAGGCAACAAGATCTGGGCCGCGGCCCTCGATGTCACGGCCGAGGAGCCGCTGCCGGCGCCATCGCCGCTGTGGGCGATGCCGAATGTTTTCATCACCCCCCATACGGCTGGCGAAACGCGCGCCTACGAGGACAACGTCATCGACATCCTGATCGAGAATCTCGATCGCCTGTGGCGCGGTGAGGCTACGCTCCGCAATCAGGTTCTTTAAGTCGACTTACCCTTCGCAAGAAGGACGGATCAGTCCTTGTCCTTCTTGCCGTTGCCCTGTTGCGGCTGGGGCTGCTTCTGCGGTTGCGGCTGCTCGGCCTTGGGCGGCTGAGCGATCTGCTGTTGCGGCTGAGGAGCGGGGGCGCGGGTCTCGCGTTCGCGCGGAGCCTGCTGCTGCTGTTGAGCCGGCTGACGCTGCGGCGGCGGCGCCTGCTGCTGTTGGGGCTGAGGGCGCGGCGGCTGAGCCTGCTGTGGCTGCTGCGGCTCGGCCCGCGGTTGCGGAGCGGCCTGACGAGGCGCTTCCTGGCGTGGCGCTTCCTGACGGGGCGCCGCTTCCGGCTTGGGCGTGGGCTGGGGAGCGACCTGTCGCGGTTCGTCTTCCTTGCGTGGCTGCGGTGCGGCGGTGGGCTTCCGCGGCTCCGGAGCTGCCTGCTTGCGCTCTTCCTGGCGAGAGTCGTTCGGCTTCTGCGCATCCTGCTGCCCGGGTGCCTGGCGCTGCTCGTCACGCTTTGCGGGAGAGGCGGCGGGCGAGGCGAGTTCCGGCTTGGGAGGCGCGGGCGCAGCTTCCCTGGACTGGTTGCCTGCCGGCGTGCCGGGTTCCTGCTTCTGGGGCGTCTGCTTCGCCTGATCCGACTCAGGCTTGTTATTGGTGTCTTCCTTGAGCGCCGGCGGAGCGGCGCCTTGGCGCGGCCGCAGCGCCGGGGTTGCCTTGTCGGCGCCAGCAGCGGACGTGGCACCGGCGCCGGCCTTGCTGTCGGTGGAGGCGACCTTCGGACCCGGAGCGGCCTTGCGTTCCGACGCTTGGGGCTTGGCGAGCGTCGGCATCTCGGCGGCTTCGGTCTTCGCAGCCGCTACGGTCGGCGCGGCGCTTTTGGCATTTCCGGCGCGCTTTGGATCGGGCTCGTCGGGTTTCGGGCCTTTGGCATCCGCCTTGGACGCGATCGAAGCCGTGGGAGACGGCGGTGCGGAGACGGGCGCCACGGCAGCCTTGGCAAGCCTCTCGGCCGGCACGTTCAGGACCGCACGCTGGACCGGCTGCGACCGCACGAAGGCCTGCGAGGGCACGACGGTCGCGAAGCGCTGGTTGGCAAGTACCGAGTTCTGTCCCGCGATGAAGGCCTCGCGACGCTGCGCACGCTCCCAGCGTTCCTCAAGGTCGCGTTCCTGGATGCGGGCCGCGCGGTTGATGCGCTGATAGTAATCACGATTGGTCGAATAGGGCGGGACATAAACTTCGCGCGGGCCCAACGGGAACCAGCCTACCGGGCCGGTATTGCGGCCCTGGTTGCCCAGTTGGGCGGCCAGTTCGAGGCCGCCCACGAAGGCGACCAGCGCCGGCGCGTAGACCGGACGTTCCTCGCGCTGCGGCGGGACCCAGACCCAGCGATTGTTGCTGTTGGCCCAGCGCCCGTAGTGATAGGGCGCGAAGCCCCAGGGCTGCTCGTCGATCCACGTCCAGCCCCACGGCTTCACGTAGGACCAGTGACCGGTGCGATAGGGTGCCCATCCGGCCGGTGTCGACCGCGGCACCCAGACCTGCCCGTAGCTACCGTCGTTGACCCAATTGCCATAGGCGTTCAGGTCCTCGTAACCGGTCATGCCCGCGGGCAGATACTGCGGCGGCTGTTCGTAGACAACCTGGCGGTCGCGCGCGGCCCATGACGCGGCTGGCGCCGGCGGCGCGGCGCGCACGGTCTTGAGCTGCATCGACGAGCCGTCGCCGTAGACCTCACCCACTTCACCGGGGCGCACCGCCAGGGTCTGGCCGTTCAGGCCCTGGATCTGCGCCGCGCCGGAACGGACGCCCAGTCGGGTGGGATCCTGCTGCGATCCGGCTTCGACGTAATAGTCGCCCTGCTGCTGGAGCGAGATAGTGCCGCGCGCGGTGACGATTTCGTAGGGCTGGGAAGTGTCCAGCTGAGTGGACTTCACATCGAGGCGGCCCTGCGCCAGTTGCAGGCGCACCTGCCGGTCGTCGATCTGCGTCATGTCGAGCTCGGTCGCGCCATCCATGCGGATGCGGGTGCCGGCGAGCGACACTTCGCTGCGGGAATTCGGTTCCGTCCAGAGCGCATCGCCAGTCGTGAGTGGCGTGTTGACGATCGCCCGGGTCCAGCCGTTTTCTTGGTCGTCGTGGAAGGAGACGGTGCCGTCGACGAAGGCGAGCCGGCCGACGCGGGCGGGCGGGTCGTTCTGCGTCTGCGCCATGACGGTACCGGCGATCAGCGAGACCCCGACGACTCCCGCCAGGAGCTTCATCGTGCTGCGTCCAAACACTTCGCCCATCCGGAACCTCCTGCTAGGCTAGGTTTCGAAAACGTCCAGCGGCCCGGCCGGTTGCGCGGGATGACGGAAACACAGGGAGAGAGATGATGAGTGTCGCGGACCCGCATCGCGTGATCCTGACGGGCGAGAACCCGTTCCTTCGCCTCAGCGACAAGGACGGCGATCCCAATTCGACCGACGCCAGCTACTGGCGCATCCTCTTCTGCCCGGCCGGCCCCGGTCACGTGCTCTATCTCAAGAGCGAGCTGACGCACGGCCACTGGCGGATCTATTCCGACAACATCGCGATGGCGCGATGGCTGCAGCAGACCGTGCAGGGGATGCTCAATCCCGAGCTGAAGGATCTGTCGATCCCGGTGATCGACGCCGATTTCAGCAAGTCGGGCGACCCGCGCTACTTCTGGACCGAATACGTGTCTGCCGCCGATGCAGAGATCGCGCTGACCTGGCACGATATCGGCGACCCGCTGCTGATCCACACCGAACCCAACAAGGATCCGAACCCGCGGCCCTACGGCGTCTGCACGGTGCTGGTCCCGGCGCTGTCCGGCCGGCTGACGCTCAACGGTCAGCAGGCCCGCGGCAAGCCGTGGCCGCGCGAACGCGAAGGCCGCCCCTTCAGTACCTCGGCGCTGGCCTTCTCGGAGAGCTGGACCGAGCCGCGCTGACGATCGGTGGCAAGGCCTACGGCGCGAATCCGTAGGCCTTCGCGAGTTCGGTGTAGCTATCGCGGCGGACCTGTTCGTCGTGGGTCCAGGTGACGACGGCCATCTCGTCGACGCCGACACGTTCCTTCAACTCGGTGATGCGTGCGGCAACCTCGGGGCCGGTGCCGACGAAGGAATCCTTGCGGAACTGTTCCATCTTGGCCGCCTCGTAGGCGGTGACCGGCGCCTGGGCGGCCTCGTCGGGGGGCAGCAGCGGGCCCAGGATGTTCTTGTCGCGGTTGATGCGGCTCAGTGCCCGCGACGTGAAATGGTACTGCGCCTTCTCCATCGTCTCGGCGGCGAGCGCCCAGACGCAGAGGGCGGAATGCGGCTCGGGATGGCGCGCGCTCGGGCGGTAGTTCTTCTTGTAGAGATCGATGGCGCGCTCGCCGCCAGCGCCGTCGCTGAAGAACCAGGCGTAGCAATAAGGCAGGCCGAAAAGGGCCGCGACCTGCGCGCCGTAGTCCGAGCTGCCGAGGATCCAGACCTCGGGTGCGGTCGGGCTTTGCGGAAAGGCCTTCACCGTTGCGAAGGGATGGCGTTCGACCAGCGGTTCGTTGTGGACCCAGGCGATCAGGTCGCGCACGTCGGCGGGGAAGTGTTCGGGCCGTTCGTTGGCCGCCGGATTGAGCGCGAAAGCGGTGCGGCCGTCGGACCCCGGCGCGCGGCCCAGGCCCATGTCGATGCGGCCGGGCGCCAACGCGTCGAGCACGCGGAACACCTCGGCCACTTTGAACGGCGAATAGTGCGGCAGCATGATCCCGGCGCTGCCGATGCGGATGCGCTCGGTCGTGGCGGCGATCGCGGCCATCACGATCTCGGGCGCGGTCCCGACGATGGTCGGGTGATTGTGATGCTCCGACACCCAGAAGCGCTCGTAGCCCAGCGCCTCGCAGTGCCGGGCGAGCGACACGGTGTTGCGGATCGACTGGTCCTGAGGCCGGCCGGAAACGGCGATCGACTGGTCGAGGACGGAAAGGCGGAAGGGACGCGACATCGGCTGGAGATGGGTCCTGCGGCCTATTCCGGCAAGGTCGCGATCATGTAGAGGGTCTGCAGTTGCTGCGTCGGCCGCGCATTCTTGCCGAAGACGTCGCCGAAGATCGTGGCGATCTGCCCAGACCGGTAGATGTGGCTCAGCGCCCGGTCGACGGCGAGGCGAAACGGGCCTTCGCCGAGCTTCATCGCCAGGGCGAAGGGTTCGAGGCTGAGATAGGTGTTCGCCAGCAGAATCCTGGCCGCGTCCTTGTGGTCCTTGATCATCGCGGTGAGCATCGCGCCGCCGGCGAAATAGGCGGCGATCTCTCCCTTCTCCAGGGCCGTCATCGCCGCCGTGAAGTCGGTGAAGGGCACGATGGTGGCTTTGATCTCCAGCGACGCCAACGCCTTGCGCAGCTCTTCCTCGGTCAGGGTGCCGGCGACCGCGCCGACCTTCTTGCCGGCCAGGTCCTGCATGTCGCGCGGGCCGTCGTTGCGGATGGCGAAGCTGGTGCCGTCGACGAAGGTGGTGATGGAGAAGTCGACCACGGCACGACGGTCGAGCGTCTCGGTGAGGGAATCGCAGAGCAGGTCGATCTTGCCCTGCTTGATCATGTCGAGGCGGTTCTCGGTCGTGACGGGCACGAACTCGACCTTGAGGCCCGGCAGCTTGAGCTGCTGGGCGATGTCCTTGGCCACGGCTTCGCAGAGCTGGACCATGAAGCCGGCGGGCTGACCGTTGGGCCCCTTGTAGGCGAAGGGATGGGCGTTCTCTCGGAAGCCACCGCGCAGCACGCCGCTCTTGGCGACGTCGTCCAACGTTCCGGCCCACGCGCCGCCGGCCGTCAGGAACCCCATCGTCAACGCAAGACCGCTCAGGAATCGCTTCATCTCGTTCCTCTTCGAATAACGGCGAAACAATCCGATATTCGGCCCGTTGCCGCCACCGGAAATCCGGAGGACCTCATGGTGCGTTCGAAGAAGCCGGCTCCCGCATCCCGCGTCACGGGCATAGACCACATCTCGATTCGGGTCAGTGACTATGAACGGTCGAAGGCTTTCTACGGCGGGCTGTTCGCGTTCCTGGGTTTCGAGGTCTCGGACGAATATCCCTCGACCATCGGCTGGACCAATGGCAGCACGCGGTTCTGGATCGCCCCCGCCGAGGGCCGCAGGACGCACCGGATCGGCGATGTCGGTCTGCACCACTATGCCTTCCAGCTGCGCAGCCGGAAGGACGTCGACGCGCTGCAGGCCTATCTCGAAGGTCAGGGCGTGCGCATCGTCGATCCCGCCGGGGAATATTACGAGGACTACTACGCCGTCTTTTTCCTCGATCCCGACGGGTTGAAGCTGGAAGGCATGAGATACGGCGAACTGACCGCAAAGCGGAAGCGAAAGTCCCAGAAGAAGAAGGGCTAGGAGCGGTCGTTGCGCTTGTGGCGCGCCGCCCTGCGGGCCAAACTCCGGCCCGTTTTTCTGGACCCCGGAGGACCGCCAATGTCGATCGCCACCGCCGAAATGAAGACCCAGGCCCAGCCGGCCAATACCTACAAGCCCAAGGGCATGCTGATCGGCGGCAAGTGGGTCGAGAGCGCGTCCGGCGCCCGCATCACCATCGAGAATCCCGGCAAGCGTACCGCCGTCGCGGAAGTGCCGCGCGCCGCCGAAGCCGACGTCAACGCCGCCGTCGAGGCGGCCGAGAAGGCCTTCCCCGCCTGGAAGAACGTGGTGCCGCGCGAGCGCGGAAAGATCCTGCTCAAGATCGCCGAGGTGCTCGAGGCGCGCAGCGAAGAGATGGCCCGCACCATCGCGCTCGAAACCGGCAACGCGCTGCGCACCCAGGCCCGTGGGGAGGCCAAGC
>Ga0209066_10004330_pt1 | contig 15594 bp, 13 predicted proteins | sample All_14_2_FD_187198 | JGI IMG/M metagenome (GOLD analysis project Ga0209066, IMG submission 187198) | Freshwater microbial communities in response to fracking from Pennsylvania, USA - Allegheny Zone_MetaG_DW_15 (SPAdes) (version 2) ...
CGACGAACGGTCCGACCGTGACGCTGCGTTCCGTCACGACGACGGGAAGGTGCGGCACGTCGCGGTTGAGCCAGTGCAGGTGGTCGGCCGGAGCCAGGACCCAGTCGGCGACGAGCACGACGAGCGCCGCGTCATCGGGGGCGGTGAGGGCGTCGGATGCCGACAGCAGCCCCGCGATGCTGCGCGCGAGGGCGGAATCGCCGAGCACGCCCGCTCTCCCGCGCGAGGGAGCTTGCTGCCCGACGAGCATGGGGGCGAGGGTCGCGAGCAGTTCGGCGGCGCGCCCCGCCTCGACGCCGGCCGACTCGGCGAGCATCGTGAAGCCCGACTCCGACACCCCCGCCGCGAGGGCCGCGAGCAGCCGATCCTCCCCCTCCGCCACCTCGTCGAGGACGACCACCGGCACGTCCGACCCGAACTGCACGCTCGTCGGCGTGCGCCACAGCATCGGCAGATCCCCGACGAGTCTCAGCACCATCCCGCCAGGATGCCCACGCTGAGCGACCCGCACCGCCCGTCATCCACAGCTCTCGTGCGTTTCTCCGGAGCTTTCCCCTCGACCCGACCGCGATGCCTGCGACGTCGGCGTACTCGTCCTGAAGCTCCGGAGAAGCGCACGGAAGCTCCGGAGAAACGCACTCGGGCCCGGGCATCACCGCGCGAAGAGCGGGCGGGTCAGTCTTCCCGCGGACGGTCCCCGGTGCTGTCGTCGAGCAGGTCCCGGAGGGCCTTGTCGACGTCGTCGGGTTCGGGAGCCGGACCGGTGAGGCGGGCGACGAGCGCGGCGGGGGCGTCGATGTCGGCGTCGCTGGGCACGACATCCGGGTGGGCCCACAGGGCGTCGCGGCCGTCGGCTCCGACGGCTTCGTGCACGGCCTGCCACATCGCGGCGGCTTCGCGCAGGCGTCGCGGGCGCAACTCGAGCCCGACGAGGGTCGAGAACGCCGACTCGGCGGGCCCGCCGGCGGCACGGCGGCGCCGCACGGTCTCGGCGATCGCGCCGGCGTGCGGCAGGCGCGTCGTCGCGGCGGCGGTGACGACATCCACCCAGCCTTCGATGAGCGCGAGCATCGTCTCGAGCCGGGCGAGCGCGGCGAGCTGCTCGTCGGACTTCGGCGGGATGAGCGCGCCCGACGTCATCGCGGCCCGCAGTTCCTCGGGATTCTGCGGGTCGAAGTCGGCGGCGAGCTCTTCGAGCCGCTCGGTGTCGATGCGGATGCCGCGGGCGAAGTCGGTGATCTGGGTGAGCAGGTGCAGGCGCAGCCACTTGGCGTGCCGGAACAGCCGGGCGTGGGCGAGTTCGCGCACCGCGAGGTAGAGCCGCACCTCGTCGGCCGGGATGTCGAGGCCGGCGCCGAACGCGTCGACGTTCTGCGGCACGAGGGCGGCCTGCCTGCTCTCGCCGTCGAGCAGCGGGATGCCGACGTCGCCGCCCGAGACCGCTTCGGCGGCGAGCTGGCCGACGACCTGGCCGAGTTGCATCGCGAACAGGGTGCCGCCGATGTTGCGCATCAGTTTGCTCGCGCCGCCGAGCATCCCGCCGAGCTCGTCGGGGGCCTGCTGCTCGAGCACGTCGGTGAGGGCGTCGGCGATCGAGTTCGCGACCGGTTCCGCGAGCTGGGTCCATACGGGCATCGTCGCGTCGGCCCACCCGGCGCGGGTAAGCAGCACGGGTTCGGTGGTCAGGCTGCTGATGCCCGTCGCTTCGTCGAGCCAGAGCGCGGCGACGTGGAGGGCCTGCTCCATCGAGCTGCGTTCGGCGGGGGTGGCGGGCACGGCGGAGCGTCCGGCGAGGGCACGGGCCTGCTCGGTCGCGAGGCCCCAGTTGATGCCGTCGCCGCTGTTCTGCAGCGCCTGCTGCAGTTGTCCGATGAGCCGTTGCACCATCTCGGGGTCGTCGGGGAGCCCGGCCGCGCTCGCGAGTTTCGCCGGGTCGAGGTCGGTGTTGCCGCCGAGGAAGTCGCGCAGCATGTCGCGGAATTCGTCGGCGCCGTCGTCGCCGTCCCGGTCGCGCTCGTCGGGCGTGTTCTCGGCCATGACGACTACGCTAGCCCGAGCATCTCGGCCCCGGCCGGGGTGCTTCTGCGCCCCAAGCGAACACGAATGAGGATGCGGTGTCGCTGCCCGATTCGCCCGAGTGGTTCGACGCCCGCCCCGCGGCTCGCACCCCGTGGCCGACCTATCTCGGTCTCGGCCTGCTCGTCGTCGCCGCCCTCGGCACCGCGGCGTTCGCGACGGCGCCGTCGCCGTATGTCGTGGAACGCCCCGGGCCCGTCTTCGACACCCTCGGCGAGGTCGAGAACGCCGACGGCGACCGCATCCCGCTCATCGAGATCCCCGACGAGACGACGTACCCGACGTCGGGCGAACTCGACCTGCTGACCGTCTACATCGGCGGGTCGCGCGAGAACCCGCTGACCTGGCTCGAGGTGGCTCAGGCGTGGTTCGACCCGAGTCGCTCGGTGCTGCCGATCGACGCCGTCTACCCCGACGGCCGCACCGAGGAGGAGGCCGACGAGCAGAGCGCCGCCGCGATGGCCGGTTCGCAGCAGGATGCCGTCGCCGCCGCCCTGACCGAGCTCGACATCCCCTATGAGAGCGTGCTCGTCGTCGGCGGCGTCATCGACGGCACCCCGGCCGACGGGGTGCTCGAAGCCGGCGACGACCTGCTCACGGCCGACGGGACGACGCTGACCGATGTCGACTCCCTCCGGGACGTTCTCGCGGCCGCGGGGGTCGGCGGTTCCGTCGAACTCGGCATCCGGCGCGGCGGGTCGGAGTCGACAGTGCGCGTCGTGCCCGCCGCCTCGGAGGAGGACGGCTCGGCCGTCATCGGGGTGTACCCGGCGTCGCGCTACGACTTCCCGATCGACGTGCGCATCCAGTTGGAACGCGTCGGCGGCCCGAGCGCCGGGATGATGTTCGCTCTCGGGATCTACGACAAGCTCACGCCCGGCGAGCTCACCGGCGGGGAGCACATCGCCGGAACCGGCACGATCACGGGGTCGGGGGAGGTCGGCGCGATCGGCGGGATCGTGCAGAAGATGTACGGGGCGCGGGAGGCGGGCGCCGACTGGTTCCTGGCCCCCGAGACGAACTGCGGCGAGGTCGTCGGACGCATTCCGTCGGGCCTGGAGGTGTTCGCGGTCACCGACCTCGAGGAGGCGATCGCGGCGGTCGAGGCGATCGCTGACGGCGACACCGCGCAGCTCGCCCTCTGCGAACGCTGAACATCGCCCGGGTATCTCGCAGCACTCGCCCCGTAAGCTCAGGGCTGATCCGAAGGAGCCGCCGTTGTCGACGACCCGTCCTGAGCCCGCCGCCCGCCCCGCCCGCAGCCGTACCCGCGCCGCCCTCGCCATCACGGCAGCCGTCGTCGCGGTGCTCGTGATCGCGTTCTTCGCGTTCTCGGGCTTCTACAGCGACGTGCTGTGGTTCGACCAGCTCGGCTTCCTCGGCGTGCTGACCACCCGCTGGACCTGGATCGCGGCGATGTTCGCGATCGGGTTCGTCGCGATGGCCCTCGTGGTCTGGGCGAGCATCGCCCTCGCCTACCGGGCGCGCCCCGTCTACGCGAAGCTCAACTCGCAACTCGACCGCTACCAGCAGGTCATCGAGCCGCTGCGCAAGGTCGCGATGATCGGCATCCCGATCGTGCTCGGCCTCTTCATGGGCGTCTCGACGGCGACGCGCTGGGAGACGGTGCTGCAGTTCCTCAACCGCACGCCGTTCGGCCAGGCCGATCCCGTGTTCGGGCTCGACGTCGCCTTCTACCTGTTCGAGCTGCCGCTCTACCGCGGCATCCTCGCCTACGCCTCCGCGGTCGTGCTCATCGCCGGGCTCGCCGCGCTCGCGACCTCCTACATCTACGGCGGCATCCAGGTCTCGGGGCGCGAGGTGCGCATCACGCGCCGCGCGCGCATCCAGCTCGCCGTCACCGCTGCGATCTACATCGCGCTGCAGGGCGTGAGCATCTGGTTCGACCAGTACGCGACCCTCACCGATCAGAAGGACATCATCACGGGAGCGTCGTACGCCGACGTCAACGCGAGGATCCCCGGCCTCGCGATCATCGCGGGGATCGCGGCGCTCGTCGCCGTGCTGTGCCTCGTCGCGGCGATCATCGGCCGCTGGCGGCTGCCGATCATCGGCACGGCGCTGCTCGTGGTGTCGGGACTCGTCGTCGGGTCGATCTACCCCGCGATCATCGACCGGCTGCAGGTGCAGCCGAGCGCCGGGCAGCTCGAGGCGCCGTACATCCAGCGCAACATCGAGGCGACCCGGGATGCCTACGGCCTCTCCGACATCGAGGTGCGGCCCTACACGGCCGAGGCGACCGCCGAGGCCGGAGCGCTGCGCAACGACGCCGAGACCGCCGCGAACATCCGCATCCTCGACCCCGCGCAGGTGTCGCCGACGTTCGCCCAGCTCGAGCGCGTGCGCCAGTACTACCAGTTCGCCGACCACCTCGACGTCGACCGTTACGCGATCGACGGGGTGACTCAGGACACCGTCATCGCGGTGCGCGAACTCAACCAGGACGCCACCGCCTCCTGGTACAACAACACGCTCGTCTACACCCACGGATACGGTGTGGTCGCCGCCTACGGCAACCAGCGCGACGCGCAGGGCCAGCCGCAGTTCCTCGAATCGGGCATCCCGTCGACGGGCGATCTCGGCGAGTACGAGCCGCGCGTCTACTTCGGTGAGCAGTCGCCGCTCTACTCGATCGTCGGCGGACCCGAGGGCTCGACCGACGACATCGAGATCGACTACCCCCGGGGGTCGGGGTCGAGCGAGGCCAGCGAGAGCAACGCCTACACGACGTTCGCCGGCGACGGCGGCCCGAAGCTCTCGGGTCTGTTCACGCGCCTGGTCTACGCGATCAAGTTCCAGGCGGAGGAGATCGTGCTCTCCGAGCAGGTCAACGACGACTCGCAGATCCTCTACAACCGCGACCCGATCGAGCGCGTGCGCGAGGTGGCGCCGTACCTGACGCCCGACAGCGACGCCTACCCGGCGATCGTCGACGGGAGCATCGTCTGGATCGTCGACGCCTACACGACGAGCAACTCCTACCCGTACTCGCGTCTGCAGTCGCTCTCGAACGCGATCGTCGATTCGAACACGCTGCCGCAGCCGTTCGCGATCGACGACATCAACTACATCCGCAACTCGGTCAAGGCGACGGTCGACGCCTACGACGGCAGCGTGACGCTGTACGCGTGGGACGAGGAAGACCCGGTGCTGCAGACCTGGTCGAAGATCTACCCGGGCACGATCACGCCGAAGAGCGAGATGAGCGACGACCTGCTCGCGCACGTGCGCTACCCGGCCGACCTGTTCAAGGTGCAGCGCACCGCGCTGCAGACGTACCACGTCACCGACCCGATCGCGTTCTACTCGGGCACCGAGGCGTGGTCGACGCCCGACGACCCGACGAACGCCGCCGAGGTCGCGCAGCCGCCGTACTACCTGACGATGCAGACTCCCGGAAGCGAGAGCCCGGCGTTCACGCTGTACTCGACCTTCATCCCGCGCACCACGGGGGATAGCCAGAACATCCTCACCGGATACCTGACGGCGAACTCGGATGCGGGCGACGACTACGGCAAGCTCACGCTGCTGCGACTGCCGTCGGAAGACACCGTGCCGGCTCCCGGCCAGGTGCAGAACCAGTTCACCTCCGACACGGTCGTCGCGAACGAGCTCAACCTGCTCGAACGCGGCGGCGCGACCGAGGTCATCCGTGGCAATCTGCTGACGCTCCCCGTCGGCGGTGGCCTGCTCTACGTGCAGCCCGTCTACGTGCAGTCGACGAGCACGACGAGCTATCCGCTGCTGCGCAAGGTGCTCGTCGCGTTCGGCGACGACATCGCGTTCGAGGACACCCTGGATGCCGCGCTCGACTCGCTCTTCGGCGGCGACTCCGGGGCGGATGCCGGCGACGGCGATGTGCCGGTCGAGCCGATCGATCCGGAGGATCCGGAGACTCCGACCGATCCCGAGACGCCGACCGAGCCGGAGACGCCCGGCACCGTCGACGAGGCAGCCCTCCAGGCCGCGCTCGACGACTACCGTGAGGCCCTCGACCGGCGCACGGCGGCGTACGCATCGAACGACCTCGTCGCGGCGGCTCAGGCCGATGCCGACATGCAGGCCGCGATCGAGCGCGCGTTCGCCGCGTCGGGAGGCTGATTCGGCGAACCACTCGAGCGAGTGCTAAGCTCGAACCTTGTGACGCGGGGTGGAGCAGCTCGGTAGCTCGCTGGGCTCATAACCCAGAGGTCGCAGGTTCAAATCCTGTCCCCGCAACGAAACGAAGGCCCCGGTCGAGAGATCGGGGCCTTCGCCAATCCCGCGGTCAGGCGCGATCGGCGCGTCGGGCTTCACCCAGTCGCGCGTGACGGTCGCGAACGCGAGAGCGCCGTGCCGCATCCCGGGCTCGCGCACGAGCCAGTTCACCGCCATGCCTGAAGGATGCGCGGTGGGTTGGCGTCGGCGGCGTCGGGGATCTCGATGTAGGCGTGCCCGCGGGCGTCGCGCGGCTGGCCACGCAGGATGTTGACGAGCGCGAACATGCCGGTCTCGTCGCTCATGAGCGGGTGGTCGCGCACGTCGTCCGGGTCGTCCGTACCCCCGACCCTGGCCGAGCAGCGCGACGGTGTCGCCGGGCCGCGTGCGGGTCGCCCAGCGGGTCGCGACCCTCTCGTTGCCGTGCACGATGAAGTCGATGTCGAGCTCCAGCTGCGCGGGACGGAACTCGCGCACCGTGTAGTTGCGCATGTGCGGATGGTCTACGCGGACGCGTCGCGGGGGCGCTCGACGGCTTGCGGATCGGCCGCGATTCCGAAGAGGGTCTCGAGCGCGCGCTCGAAGTCCTCGAGGCGTCGTTCGGCCGCGTACTCGCGGGCGCGTACCGACGGACCGTGCAGCAGCACCCCGGCGAAGTGCCGCAGGGCGGCCTCGGTGCGCGGATCGTCACCGCCGCGTGCCCGGGCCCGATCGATCTCGGACTGCAGCACGGCTTCCACGTGGCGGCGGAGCGCGACGACGGCCGGCGCCGCGAGACGGTCGGCTTCGAACGCTGCGGCCGCGTTGCCGACCGCTTCGTGGGCACCGGGGCCCAGCTCGGGCAGACTCGCGTGCCGCCCGATGAGTTCGAGGTCGAGCAGCTCGACCCCGGCGAGGGCACCGACCGCGGGCTCGACGTTGCGCGGCAGTCCGAGGTCGATGATGAGGCGAGCCGAGTCGTCGGGAATGTCGGCGGGCGTCACGACATAGCGCGCCGTGCACGTGATGACGACCTCGGCATCCCGCAGCGCGGTGCGCAGGTGGCGCTCGGCGCGCACGCCGTAGCTCGCGGCGAAGCGCTCGGCGCGCCCGGTGGCGGAGAAGACGCGGATGTCGGCGGCGCCGCGCGCCTGCAGAGCCGCGACCGTCGTAGCGGCATAGCTGCCGGTACCCACGAGCAGCACGCGCGTGGCCGACCAGTCGGCGACCCGGGAGTCGGCGAGATCGAGGGCGAGGCGCGCGAGCGAGCGGCCGGCGGCGGCCAGGTCGTTCTGCGCCCGAGCCTCGCGGGAGGCGTGGGCGGAACGCTGGAAGAGCAGTTCGAGGCCACTCGAGGTCGTACCCGCCATCCGGGCGTCACGAAGCGCGCGCTGCACTTGCCCAGTGATCTCTTCCTCCCCGAGCACCATCGACTCGAGGCCGGAACTCACGGCGAAGAGATGCTTCACGACCGCCTGGCCGATGAGGGGCACCCCGGTCGCGCGTAGAGCCATCGCGTCGTCGCCGACGTGTGTCGCCAGGGCATCCACGATCGCCTCGACCGCGAGTTCGCTCGCCGCGGTAAGCGGGTCATCGAGTTCGAGGTACGCCTCGAACCGGTTGCACGTGCTGAGCACGATCGCTCCGCGCACGAAGTGCTGGCGGGAGATCAGGTCGGCGGCGGTCGTCGACGCGACCCGCGAGATGCGGTCGAGGACGTCGAACTCGGTGGTGCGATGATTCGCCGTCAGACAGAACAGCACCCAGGAATTCTACATAGGGTAGAAGTGTGTCGCTCCCCGAAGATCATCCGCTCGCCAACGGCCGTGCCGCGGTCGCCCCCCTCGTGCGCGCGGCGCGCGGTGAGCGCCCCGCGGTACGGCCGGTCTGGTTCATGCGGCAGGCCGGTCGGTCGCTGCCCGAGTATCGCGAACTCCGCGCGGGGTGCGAGATGCTCGACGCGTGCCTCGACCCGGACCTCACCTCCGAGATCACCCTGCAGCCCGTGCGTCGGCACGGGGTCGACGCGGCGGTGTTCTTCAGCGACATCGTCGTGCCGGTGCTGCTCGCGGGCGTGGCCGTGCGGATCGTCGCCGGTCGCGGCCCGGTGTTCGACGAGCCCGTGCGCACGGCGGCCGACGTCGCGCGTCTGCCGCGACTCGAACCCGACGCGCTCGCCCCGATCTCGGCGGCGGTCGCCCTGACCGTCGCGCAGCTGGGCGCGACCCCGCTCATCGGATTCGGGGGTGCCCCCTACACACTCGCGTCGTACCTCGTCGAGGGCGGCCCGTCGAAAGAGCAGTTGCGCACCCGAGCCATGATGCACGCCGACCCGGTCGCCTGGTCGACCCTGCTCGACTGGTGCGCCGACGTCACCGGGGCCTTTCTGCGCGCTCAAGTGCTCGCGGGGGCGAGCATCGTGCAACTCTTCGACTCGTGGGCCGGGTCGCTCTCGCGTGCCGACTACGAGCGCTCGGTGCTGCCCCACTCCCGCCGTGCCCTGTCGGCGGTCGACGGACTCGACGTGCCGCGCATCCACTTCGGCTTGGGAACCGGTGGGTTCCTCGACCTCGTGCACGCCGCGGGGGCCGATGTCGTCGGGATCGACTGGCGGCTTCCGCTCGACGAGGCGGCGGCGCGCCTGTCGGGCGTTCCGTTGCAAGGCAACATCGACCCGGCGCTGCTCGCCGCCCCCGCGCCGGTGCTCGATGCGCATGTCGCCGACGTGCTGCGCCGCGGCAACGCCGCACCCGCGCACATCGTCAACCTCGGACACGGGGTGCCGCCCGAGACCGACCCGGGAGTGCTCACGCGTCTCGTCGAGGTCGTGCATGCCGCCACCTGACGACCGGGTGCTCGTGGTCGGCGGCGGCGTCGCCGGTCTCGTCATCGCGCGGCGACTCGCGCTCGCCGGCCGCGCGGTCAGCGTGCTCGAGGCGACCGACCGGCTCGGCGGAACCCTCGCCCCGACGACGCTCGCGGGCAGCGAACTGGATGCCGGGGCCGAGTCGTTCGCGACGCGCGGCGGGGGCGTCGCGACGCTGCTCGCCGAACTCGGACTCGACGGCGACGTCGTCGCCCCCGAGCCGGCGACCGCCTGGGTGCAGCGCGCCCGGGGCGGTGCCGTGCCGTTGCCGGCGTCGGGGCTGCTCGGCATCCCCGCCGACCTGCGCGACGTCGACGTCGTCAACGCGCTGGGCGCGCAAGGCACCGCGCGCGCCCAGCGCGACGAGTCGCTCGGCCCCGAGGTCGGGGCGGACGCCGTGACGCTTGGTGAGCTCGTCGTCGCGCGCATGGGCGAGGCCGTGCTCGAGCGGCTCGTTGCCCCCGTCGTGCGCGGCGTGTATTCGCGCGAAGCCCACGAACTGACCGTCGAGGAGGCGTCGTCGACCTTGCGGTCGGCTCTCGCCGAGCACGGCACGCTCGCCGCCGCCGTCCGGTCGGTGCGCGACGCCGCCCCGGCGGGGGCGCTCGTCGCGGGAATCCGGGGCGGGATGTTCCGGCTCGCCGCGTCGCTCGTCGCCGAGTGCGAACGGCTCGGCGTCGAACTCGAGACGGGAGCGACCGTCGATGCCGTCGCGCCCGACTCCCTCATCGTCACCGGGACGCGTCGTGCGGGGGAGGTCGTACTCACCGCGTCGCGTCCCGGTGCCGCACCCGGGCGGGCGGTGACGCTCGTCACCCTCGTGCTCGAAGCCGCGGAGCTCGACGACGCGCCGCGCGGGTCGGGTCTGCTCGTCGCCTCCGGTTCGGTCGTGCTCGCCCGCGCGCTCACCCACCTGACAGCCAAATGGCGGTGGGTCGCTGACGCGCTGCCCGGGCGGCACGCGGTGCGCCTCTCGTACGACGCGCCGCCCACCGACCCGGTTGCCGCCGCGCGGGCGGACGCAAGTGTGCTGTTCGGACTCGACCTGCCCGAGCCCCTCGAGGCGACGGTCCGCACCTGGACGCGCCCCGCGCCCGACGTGCTCGGGTTCGCCGGCCCGCACGCGGGCGAGGCGGTCGCCGGCACCGGGCTCGCTTCCGTCATCCCGCACGCCGAGCGCGTGGCCCAGACCCTGATCGATTCGCGCCTCGACCCGGGGCGGGAGAGGATGACACCGTGACCGACGGCTCGACCTACTTCACGCTCTGGGCGGTCTTACGCCGCACGCGGGTGACTCCGACGCCCGGCCGGGAGATCGCCGCCGCCGTCGCCGCACTCCCGGAGGGGGTGCAGGTTCGAGGCGTCTACGACGTCTCCGGACTGCGGGCCGACGCCGACCTCATGCTGTGGCTGACCGGGCCGACCGCCGACGTGCTGCAGAGCGCGCTGCGCGACCTGCGGCGAACGGCTCCGCTCGAGGTGCTCGACCCGACCTGGAACGCGCTCGGTGTGCATCGCGACGCCGAGTTCACGCGCGACCACCTCCCGGCGTTCGCCAAGGGGTTGCCGCCGAAAGCCTGGCTCACGGTCTACCCGTTCGTGCGTTCCTACGAGTGGTACTTGCTTCCCGACGACGAACGCCGCGCCCTGCTCGGTGAGCACGGTCGCGCCGGCTCGACCTTCCCGCAGGTGCAGGCCAACACCGTCGCGAGTTTCGCGCTCGGCGACTACGAGTGGATTCTCGCGCTCGAAGCCGATGACCCGGTCGACCTCGTCGACCTCATGCGCCACTTGCGCGCGACCGGGGCCCGCCGCCACGTGCGTGAGGAGATCCCGTTCTTCACCGGGCGGCGCATCGAGTGGGACGAGATCGGCGAGGTACTGCGATGACCGCGGTGCTCGGCGCTTCGCCGGCCGCCGCCGACGGCCCCGAACACGTGACGGTTCCGGTCGCCTACGACGCCATCCTGCTCGCCGGCTTCGGCGGACCCGAAGGCCAGGACGACGTCATCCCCTTCCTGCGCAACGTCACGCGCGGTCGCGGCATCCCCGACGAGCGGCTCGAGGAGGTCGCGCACCACTACCGCCACTTCGGCGGGGTGAGCCCGATCAACGACCAGAACCGCGAACTCAAGGCCGCACTGGATGCCGAACTCGCACGTCGCGGCCTCGACCTGCCCGTCTACTGGGGCAACCGCAACTGGGACCCGTACCTGGCGGATGCCCTGCAAGCTGCCTACGACGACGGGCACCGCACCCTGCTGACGATCGCCACGAGCGCGTACTCCTCGTTCTCGTCGTGCCGGCAGTACCGCGAAGACATCGCGATCGCCCTCGAGAAGACCGGACTCGAGGGCAAGGTCGCGGTCGACAAGGTGCGGCAGTACTTCGACCACCCCGGATTCGTCGAACCCTTCGTCGAGGGCGTCGTCGCGGGGGTGCGGCAGCTGCTCGCAACGCTCGGAGCGGATGCCGACGCGGCCCGCGACATCCGTCTGCTGTTCGCGACCCACTCGATTCCGACCGCCGACGCCGAGCGCAGCGGACCGCGCGACCGCGACTTCGGCGACGGCGGGGCCTACGCCGCCCAGCATCTCGCGGTGAGCGAGCTCGTCGCGTCCGAGGCCGCGCGCATCCTCGGCGTCGAACGCCTCGGCTGGGATCTCGTCTACCAGTCGCGTTCGGGGCCGCCGAGCCAGCCGTGGCTCGAGCCCGACATCAACGATCGTCTCGCCGAACTTCCGGGGGAGGGTGTGCGCGCGGTCGCGATCGTGCCCGTCGGCTTCCTCTCCGATCACATGGAGGTGCTCTGGGACCTCGACACCGAGGCGCTCGAGTCGGCGGAGGAGGCGGGGCTCGCCGCCGTGCGCGTGCCGACGCCGGGGTCGCACGGGCGGTTCGTCGCCGGACTCGTCGACCTCGTCGAGGAGCGTCTCCGCGGCACGTCTCCCGAGGAGCGCCCTGCGTTGACCGGCCTCGGGCCGTGGTTCGACGTCTGCCGACCCGGCTGCTGCGAGAACGTCCGGGCCGGGTTCAAGCCCGCCGCAGCAGGGGTCGCACCGTGAGTCAGCTTCGCCTGGGAACCCGCGGCAGCGCCCTCGCGCTCGCCCAGTCGCAGGCGATCGCCGAACGGCTCGGCGCCGAGGTGGTGATCATCGAGTCGGAGGGCGACACGTCGACGGCCTCCCTCGCCGACCTCGGCGGCACCGGCGTCTTCGCGACGGCGCTTCGCACCGCGCTTCTCGACGAGAGAGTGGATGTCGTCGTGCACTCGTTCAAGGACCTCCCCACCGCCCCCGCCGACGGGCTCGCGATCGCCGCCGTGCCCGCCCGCGCCGACGCGCGCGACGCCCTGTGCGCGCGCGACGGACTCACTCTCGACACCCTCCCCGAGGGGGCCCGCGTCGGCACCGGCTCGCCCCGCCGTCGTGCCCAGTTGCTCGCCCGCCGCCCCGACCTCGAGGTCGTCGACATCCGCGGCAACGTCGACACGCGGCTGGCACGGGTCGGGTCCGACGACGCCGACCGCCGCCTCGACGGCGTCGTGCTCGCCGCCGCCGGCCTCGACCGGCTCGACCGGCTCGACGCCGTCACTCACTCCTTGGAGTTGGCGTGGTGGCCGACAGCTCCGGCGCAGGGTGCGCTCGCGATCGAAACGCGGGCCTCCGACCCGAGGCTGGCGTCGAAACTCGACCACGCGCCCTCCCGACTCGCCGCCGAGGCCGAGCGCGGGGTGCTCGCTCGGCTGGAGGCGGGCTGCGCGGCCCCCGTCGCCGCGACGGCGTTCCTCGAGGACGGCATGATGTTCCTCTCGGGCCGGGTCTACGCGCCCGACGGCTCGGCGCAGGTCACCGCGTCGCACGCTCTCTACGTGTCGGATTCCCGTGACCCGGCGGGCGAGTTGAGCCTGCGCGTCGCCGACGAACTGCTCGCCGCGGGTGCCGCCGACCTCGCGCCGCTCACGGGAGCGGGTTCGTGAACGCCCCACCCGTCATCCGCCCTCGCCGACTGCGGGCGACCTCCGCCTGGCGCCGACTCGTCGCCGAGACGCGCGTGCATCCGGCCGAACTGATCCTTCCCCTCTTCGTGCGCCAGGGTGCGGCGGAGCCGCTGCCGATCGCGTCGATGCCCGGCGTCGTGCAGCACTCCCTCGACTCGCTCCGAGCCGAGGTCGCCCGAGCAGCCGCGGCCGGCATCGGAGGCGTCATGCTCTTCGGGGTGCCCGAACATCGGGATGCGACCGGCACGGGAGCGACCGACCCCGACGGCATCCTCAACGTCGCGACGCGCGTCGCCGTCGCCGAGGCGGGCGACGCGCTCGTCGTGCAGACCGACCTGTGCCTCGACGAGTTCACCGACCACGGACACTGCGGGGTGGTCGATCAGCACGGGCGTGTCGACAACGACGTGACGCTCGTGCGGTACCGCGAGATGGCGCTCGCGCAGGCGGAGGCCGGCTCCCAACTGCTCGGGCTGTCGGGGATGATGGACGGCCAGGTCGCGGCCGTGCGTGCCGTGCTGGACGCCGCGGGCCGACAGGACGTCGCGATCCTCGCCTACGCCGCGAAGTACGCGTCCGCGTTCTACGGCCCGTTCCGCGACGCCGTCGAGTCGCAGCTGCAGGGCGACCGCCGCAGCTACCAGATGGATGCCGCCAACCGTCGCGAAGGCGCCCGGGAGGTCGCACTCGACGTCGCCGAGGGAGCCGACATCGTGATGGTGAAGCCGGCGATGTCGTATCTCGACGTGCTCGCCGACGCCGCGGCGACGGCGCCGGTTCCGGTGTGGGCGTACCAGGTTTCGGGAGAGTACGCGATGATCGAGGCCGCCGCCGCGAACGGCTGGATCGACCGCGAGCGGGCGATCGACGAGAGCCTCATCGGCATCCGCCGCGCCGGCGCGGCTGCCGTCCTGACCTACTGGGCGGTCGAGGTCGCCGAGCGATGGGGCCGCGCGTGAGCGTCACCAACGAGCGGGCCGCCGCCGCCGCCCGAGCCGTGATCCCCGGCGGGGTGAACTCTCCGGTGCGTGCCTTCGGATCGGTCGGCGGCACGCCGTTGTCGATCGCATCGGCCGCGGGGGCGACCGTGACGGATGTCGCGGGGCGAGAGTACGTCGACCTGGTCGCGTCGTGGGGGCCCGCGCTGCTCGGGCACGCGCATCCCGAGGTCGTCGCCGCCGTTCGGGACGCTGCGACGCGCGGGCTGTCGTTCGGTGCGTCGACCCTGGGCGAGACCGAACTCGCCGAAGCCGTCATCGCCCGCCTCACCGTGCGCGGGGTGCCCCTCGTCGAGCGGTTGCGGCTCGTCTCGACGGGCACCGAGGCGACGATGACCGCCATCCGGCTCGCCCGCGCGGCGACCGGGCGCGACCTCGTCGTGAAGTTCGCCGGGCACTACCACGGGCACTCCGACGGCCTGCTCGCCGAGGCGGGCTCGGGACTCGCGACCTTCGCACTGCCGGGTTCCGCCGGAGTGCCGACCGCGATCGCGGCGCAGACGCTCGTGCTGCCCTACAACGACCTCGACGCCGTGCGCGCGGCCTTCGCCGAGCATCCCGGTCGCATCGCCGCCGTCATCACCGAGGCCGCCGGCGCCAACGCCGGCGTGCTCGCGCCGCTCCCCGGGTTCAACGGCGCCCTCGCCCTGCTCACTCGGGAGCACGGTGCGCTGCTCATCCTCGACGAGGTGCTCACCGGCTTCCGGGTGCATTCGGCCGGCTGGTGGGGGCTCGAGGCGTCGGGTGTCACCGGCAGCACCGAATGGGCCCCCGATCTGGTGACCTTCGGCAAGGTCATCGGCGGAGGGATGCCGCTCGCGGCGCTCGGCGGACCCGCGGCGGCCATGGACCTGCTCGCCCCCGCGGGCCCGGTGTATCAGGCGGGAACGCTCAGCGGCAACCCGCTTGCGGTCGCCGCGGGCCTCGCGACGCTGCGACTCGCGACTCCCGACGTGTACGCGCACGTCGATCGCGCCGCCGACGCGGTCGCGGTCGCCGTGCACGAGGCGCTCGACGCCGAGGGGGTGGCCCACGTCGTCCCGCGCGCCGGGTCGCTGTTCTCCCTCGCGTTCCGGGTGGGCGACGTGCGCGACTACGCCGATGCGCGCGACCAGGAGGCGTGGCGCTACCCGCCGTTCTTCCACGCGATGCGCGAACAGGGGATCGCGCTGCCGCCCAGCGTCTTCGAGGCGTGGTTCCTGACGGCCGCGCACGACGACGACGCGCTCGCGCGGATCGTCGCCGCGCTCCCGGGGGCCGCCCGCGCGGCGGCGCGGGCCACCGCCGCGACCTGACGTCAGCCCCGCATCGCGACGCCCTTGCGCCAGTACCCCATGAAGGCGACCTGCGACCGGTCGATGCCGAGGTCCTTCACGAGGTGACGGCGCAGCGTCGTCACGACGCCCGACTCGCCCGCGATCCAGAAGTACGAGTCGGAGTGCGCGGTGCCGGCGGCG
>Ga0209066_10004331_pt1 | contig 15593 bp, 11 predicted proteins | sample All_14_2_FD_187198 | JGI IMG/M metagenome (GOLD analysis project Ga0209066, IMG submission 187198) | Freshwater microbial communities in response to fracking from Pennsylvania, USA - Allegheny Zone_MetaG_DW_15 (SPAdes) (version 2) ...
CGCCGCGACGACCCGCGCCCAATAGTCGCCCTTCCACAGGGCGAACCCGCAGACCAGCAACGCGATGCTGAACGATATCCAGGGCGCAAAGGTCTGATACACGGCATGGCCTCGACGCGAACTGGCGGGAGACCATGCCGTAAGCTTCACTGATAGAGAAGGCCAGGATCATGCGGCGCGGCCGCCGTCGAGCGCACGGAAGCCGCCCGTGCGCGGCACGTCGTCGGGCTTGTCCATGTCCCCCACCGACACGGTCCGGCAGCCGATCTGCTCACGCACCGTCTGCAGCCCGGCGTGTGCGCGGACGATGGTGCGTCTGGCCGAAAGGATGTGCGCCAGGGTCTGACCCAGGTCTTCCACCGCGTCCTGTCCGATCACCGCCGACAGGTTGGCTTCCAGACGCAGGCTCGGCAGCAGGCCGACCAGCTCGGCCGTCTCGCGCAGGGCCGCGTCGATCGCCGCCTCGGCGCGCATCAGTTTCTGGGCCCCGGCGCGGGCCGCATCGATACGTTTCATGCAAGACTCTCCGGTCGCGCGAAGGTCATCCGCGCGTTCAAGATCTGGATCTCGGGGATTTCGCCCGGCCCCTGGCGCCCTTTTTGAACCTGATGACGTCATCAGGATCGGGCGCAACGGGCGCTAAATCAGATGTTTAGCGGACGGGCGGCGGGCTCCAGCCCTCGCGGAACCGCTGGAGGGCGTAGAGGAAGTCATGGGCTCCGGAGGTCAGGGCGCCGAGCAGAAGTCCGCCCACGATCGCCAGCCCCACGATCAGACCCAGCCATTGCAGGGGAGTCAGGTCATCGCGCCAGCTCCTCCCTGCTCGTTCCGCAGCGGCCGGTCGTCGGCCAGAAAGGCCGTCGCCGCCAGCACGCGCAGCAGCAGCTTGGCGGGCGGATCGCCCGCCGTCTGCGACTTCCTCAGGGCCGACACCGTCTCGGAAACCAGCTGGCCCCGCTCCGGCGTTCCCGCCAGCAGGGTCAGTCCCTCTTCCAGGGACTGCCAGCTGGCGATGAAGAAGCCCGAGGCCTCCTGGCGCATCCGCGCCGTGTCTCGGGTCTGGTTGTCGTTCATGGTCGTTCCCACCTGTCCGGTGAGAAGAGACCCGCGTCGGGGCCAAGGCTAGGTCGCCCGATTGCCTACGGTAGTCATTGCCGGGGTCGGTCGCCTCCCAGGCCATGAAGGCCAGGGCCGCGTCGCGGCGGCTCATACCCGACAGACGGCGGCGCGCGCTGAGAACGTGCATCTCGACCGTCTTGGGCGACAGGCTGAGCAGACGCGCGATTTCCTTGGACTGCAGATGGCCGGCGATCAGGCGCAGAATCTCGCGCTCACGCGGAGTCAGACGCTCAAAGCCGCCAGTATCGCCGGGTTGCACCATGCCGATAACATGCGGCCAGCCCAGGCTGACGTCCAGCGCAAGCGGCGCGCTGGACGTCAGCCGACTAGACTGTCGCCGTGAAAGGCAGGCGGGCGGTGGCCTTGCTGGTGGCGGCCAGCATGGCGTTGGCCACAGCGGGGGCGATAACCGGCGTACCCGGCTCGCCCACGCCGCTGGGCGCCGAACCGGAGGGCACGATATGGGTCTCGACGGTCGGCGCCTCGTTCATCCGCAGGACGCGATAGCTGTCGAAATTGGTTTGATCCACCGCGCCGTCGGTCAGGGTGATCTCGCCAAACAGGGCGGCCGAGAGGCCATAGCAGGTGCCGCCCTCCATCTGGGCGGCGATCTGATCGGGCGAGATGGCGACGCCGCAGTCGATGGCGGTGACAACCCGTCCGACCCTGGGTTGCCCCTCGACCAGCTTGACCTCGGCGATCTGGGCGACCACCGAGCCGAAGCTCTCATGCACCGCCACGCCCCGGGTCCAGCCCGCAGCCGCCGTGGGTCCGGCCTTTTCGACAGCCAGGTTCAGCGCCGCCAGGTGGCGGTCGGCGCCGGCCTTGGCATAGAGCGCCCGGCGATACTCGACCGGGTCCTTGCCGGCCTTGCGCGCCAGCTGATCGATGGTGTGTTCCATGACGAACGCGGTGTGGGTCGCGCCCACCGAACGCCACCACAGCACCGGCACGCCCACCTCAGGGCAGGCCAGCTGGGCGTCGACGATCGGGGTAGCCTTCAGATAGGGCGAGCCGGCCGTACCCTCGATGGCGGTCTGATCCGGGCCTTTGCCGCCCATGGGCGAGCCCTTCATGATCGACTGGCTGACGATGCGGTGACGCCAGGCGGCCGGATAGCCATCCTTGTCGAGGCTGATCTTGACGGCGTGCACGACCAGCGGCCGGAAATAGCCGGCGCGCTGGTCGTCCTCGCGGGTCCAGACCAGCTTCACCGGACGGCCCTTGCCGATCTTCTTGGCGATATGGACGCACTCGGCCGCATAGTCGGACTGGAAGGTGGCGCGCCGCCCGAACGAGCCGCCGGCGAACAGGGTTTCGATCTCGACCGAGCCCGGCAGGGTGCCGACAATCCTGGCGGCGTTCATCTGGTCCAGGGTCTGGCCCTGCGAGCCGAAGGTCAGCTTGACCTTGTTGCCGTCCACGGCCGCGACGCAGTTCATCGGCTCCATGGTGGCATGGGCCAGATAGGGGAACTCGTAGGTCGCCTCGAACACCTGGGCGCCCTTGGCGTTGGCGATCACCGCCGCGTCGCCCTTGGAGTCGAAACCTTCCCATTTCAGGTCGGTCGGCCCCTTGCCGGCGGCGATGTCGCGGAAGGACGACGCGATGGTCGACGAGCTGCGCTTCTCGGCCTTGTCCTCGTTCCACTCCAGCTTCAGCGCGTCGCGGCCCATCCGCGCGGCATAGGTGTTCTGGGCGACCACGGCCACGCCGGTCGGGATCTCGAACACGTCAACCACGCCCGGCACCTTCTTGGCCTCGGCGGCGTCGAAGCTCTTGACCTTGCCGCCAAAGCGCGGGGGATGGGCGACCATGGCGGTCAGCATGTCCGGCAGACGAACGTCCTGGGTGAAGCGCGCCGTGCCGTCGCTCTTGGCTTGCGAGTCCTTGCGGCGCACCCGGTCCGTGCCGATCAGGGTGAAGGTCTTGGGGTCCTTCAGGGCCGGACTGGCGGGCGGGGTGATCTTGGCGGCGTCGGCCAACAGCTCGCCGAACCCGGCGGTCTTGCCGGACTTGTGGCTCAGAACACTGTCCTTGACGGCGATCTCGGCGGCCGGGACGCTCCATTTGGCGGCGGCGGCCTGGACGAACATCGCCCGCGTCGCGGCGCCGGCCTTGCGCAGTTGATCCCAGGAATTGGAGATGGCCGAGGAGCCGCCCGTCAGCTGCACGCCCATGCCGCCATTGGCGTAGAGCTTGGCATTGGCCGGGGCCTGCTCGACCCTGACCCGCGTCCAGTCGGCGTCCAGCTCTTCGGCGACGATGGCGGCAAGGCCGGCATGGTTGCCCTGGCCAAATTCGACATGCTTGGAGATCACCGTCACTGCGCCGTCGGCGGCGATCTTGATGAAGGGCCCGAAGGCGCCGACCTCGACCTTGGAACCGGCGCTCATGATCTCGGCCGGCGAGCAGCCGACCAGCAGGGCCCCGCCAACCAGGGTCGCGCCCACCACGACATCGCGACGGCTGACGCCGTCCTGGGCGATCAGCTTGCTCAGGGGACCGTTCATCGGCCGGCTCCTCGGCTGGTGGCGGCGGTGATCGCTTCGTCGATATCGGCGTGCGGCGCGCCCATCACGGCCGCAGGGGTCGGAGCGAGGCCGGCGGCGTCCTTGATGGCGGCGCGGATGCGCTGATAGGTGCCGCAGCGACAGATGTTGCCGCTCATGGCCTCGTCGATCTGCTCGTCGCTGGGCGCCTTGTTCTGTTCGATCAGGGCGGCCGCAGACATGATCTGGCCCGACTGGCAGTAGCCGCACTGCGGCACGTCGTGCTTGACCCAGGCCTGCTGCAGCGGATGCGCGCCGCCCAGACCCTCAATGGTCGTGATCTTGACGCCGGCCAGGCCCTCGATGGGCGTGACGCAGGAGCGGATCGGCTGGCCGTCCACATGCACGGTGCAGGCGCCGCACTGGGCGACCCCGCAACCGAACTTGGTTCCCGTCAGGCCCAGCTCGTCCCGCAGGACCCACAGCAGGGGTGTCGCGGGATCGGCCTGGACCGTCACCGCCTTGCCATTCACGTCGAGAGTCGCGGCCATCTGTATTTCGCCTCCAGCCGAGCGCAGGCCGGGACGCGACCCTGCTCATGTCTCAAACCTAACACCGTTCACACTGACCGAAACCCGCAAATTTTCTCGCCGGCGCCACTGTTTCGCGGCGCGGTTGAAACAGATCGTGCGAAACCCGTCGTCGGGTGATGACAAGGGGCGCGGAGCCACCGCGAACCGCTTATGCTGGGCTGGCCGCCTGCTTCGCGGCCGCTGCCCGCCAGGAGTTCGCCGTGCGTCGCCTTGTGCTTGCCTTGACCGTGGTCGCCCTGACCTTTTCGGCCTGCGCCTCGGTGACGCCCGGTCCGGCCATTACCACGCCGATCGCCTATGGCTGCGCCAAGGGCAAGACCTTCAGCGCGACCTATCCGGCCAACGGCCGGAAGGCGATCGTGACGGCGGGCGGCGTGACCAAGGCCCTGCCGCTGGCCCGGTCGGCGTCCGGCGCGCGCTACGCCAAGGGCCCATTCGAAATCTGGGGCAAGGGCGACAGCGCCCGCCTCACTGGCTTTCCGGGCGGACCCTATGACAATTGCCAGACCCGCTGAGGGGACCACCTTGGACAGCTTTCCCGCCTATTTCCCCTTGGCCGGCCGCAAGGTGGTGATCGCCGGCTCCGGCGACGGCGCCGACAACAAGGCTCGCCTGTTCGAGGGCTCGCCCGCGACCCTGGTGCGTATCGACGGCCACGCCGCCTTTCTGCCCGGCTCCTATGCTGGTGCGGTGCTGGCCTTCATCGCCAGCGAGGATGAGGTCTTCGTCCAGGCCGCCGCCGCCGCCGCTCGCGCAGCCCGGGTGCTGGTCAATGTGGTCGACAAGCCGGCCCTGTGCGATTTCAACACCCCGGCGGTGATCGACCGGGGCGAGGTCGTGGCGGCGGTCGGCACCGGCGGCTCGGCCCCCGTGCTGGCCACCATGCTGCGCAACAGTATCGAGGCCCAGGTGCCAGAAGGCGCCGGCCGCGTCGCAGCCCTGCTCCGCAAGTTTCAGGATGAGGTGCGTAAAACCCTGCCCGCCATGCACGAACGCCGCGCCTTCCTGCGCGACGCCACATCGGGCGAGGCCGCCCAGGCGGCGATGTCAGGCGACATGGAAACCGCAGGGCGCCTGTTCCGCGAAGCCCTGGCCAAGGGCTCGGCCCGCAAGGGCCGCGTGCGCTTCGTCGCCGGCAAGGGCCCCTCGGACCTGCTGACCCTGCGGGCCGTACGCGCTTTGGCGGCCGCCGACGCCCTGGTCTTTGACGCCGACGTGGATCCGCAGATCCTGACCATGGCCCGCCGCGACGTCGAGCGGATCGCGCCCGAAGACGCCAGCGCCGACCGGCTGATCCAGCTGGCCGGCGAAGGCCGTCAGGTGATCCGCCTGATCACCGGCCCCGTTGAGCCGGCGCTGGTCCAGGCCCTGACCTCGGCCGGCGTCGCCGTTGAGGTCCTGCTCTCGGCGCCGGCTGGCTGATTACACCTCGTCCAGCGGGCGGCCGTTGGTTTCTGGCAGCAGAAACAGGGTCGTCAACACGCTGACCAGGGTGAAAGCCACGGGGTACCACAGGCCGGCATAGATGTTGCCCACCGCCGTGACGATGGCGAAGGCGAAGAACGGCACGAAGCCGCCCACCCAGCCCGTGCCGATGTGATAGGGCAGCGACAGGGCCGTATAGCGCACCCGGGTCGGGAACAACTCGACCAGGCAGGCCGCCAGGGGTCCGAACAGGGCCGTCGCCGCGATCACGAACACCAACAGAACGCCGAACATGCCCAGCGTGTTCATCCGGGCCGGATCGGCCTTTGCGGGATAGCCGGCCTGCGCCAACGCCGCCTTGATCTTCGCCTCCGTCGCGGCCTTGACCGCCTTGGTCTCCTCCTTCGACAGGCCCTTCGCGCTGGGCGAGGCGATCGCGACGTCGCCGACCTTCATCACCGCCTGGGTTCCAGCCGGAGCCTTCTGGTTGTCATAGGAGACGCCGGCATTGGCCAGCGCGCTCTTGACGATGTCGCAGGATGAGACGAACGCCGCCTTGCCAACGGGATCGAACTGCAGGGCGCAGTCCTTCGGATCAGCGATCACCGACACCGGCGACCTGGCCGAGGCTTCGGCCAGGGCCGGATTGGCGGCGCGCTCCAGCAGGTGGAAGCCCGGGAAGTAGAAGGCCAGGGCCAGGGTCATGCCGGCCAGCATGACCGGCTTGCGGCCCACCTTGTCCGACAGCCAGCCAAAGACGACGTAGAAGACGGCGCTGACCGCCGTGGCCGTCATCATCAGGGCGTTGATGGTCACCGGATCGACCTTCAGGAACTTCTCCATGAAGGTCTGGCTGTAGAAAAAGCTGGTGTACCAGACCGCGCCCTGGGCGCACATCATCGACAGGAAGGCCAGGATCACCAGCTTCATGTTCTTCCACTGGCCAAAGGCTTCAGCATAGGGCGCCTTCGAGGCCTCGCCCTCTTCCTTCATCTTGGCGAAGGCCGGGCTTTCCGTGAGCTTCATCCGCATCCACACCGAGATGCCCAGCAGGCCGATCGAGACCGCGAACGGGATGCGCCAACCCCAGGCGTCGAACGCCTCGACGCCGACGACAGCGCGGGTGGCCATGATCACCAGCAGGGCGCCGAACAGGCCAAAGGCCGCCGAGGTCTGCACCCACGAGGTCGACCAGCCGCGCTTGTTGCTGGGCGAGTGCTCGGCGACATAGATCGCCGCCCCGCCATACTCGCCGCCCAGGGCGAAGCCCTGCAAGCAGCGCAGGATGATCAGCAGGATCGGCGAGATGATTCCGGCCTGCGCATAGGTTGGCAGGAAGGCGATGGCGAAGGTGGCGCCGCCCATCAGCAGCACCGTGGCCAGGAACGCGCCCTTGCGTCCAGCCTGGTCGCCGATCTTGCCAAACACCAGCGCGCCCAGCGGCCGGAACGCGAAACCGACGCCGAACAGGGCCAGGGCCGCGATATAGCCGGCGGTTTCAGGCAGACCGGTGAAGAAGGTCTTGGAAATGACCTGGGCCAGGCTTCCGAAGATGAAGAAGTCGTACCACTCGAACGCCGTCCCGGCAGACGAGGCCGCTACGACGGTGCGCATCGACGCGCCTTCTTCCTGGGTCGTCTGGTCAGTCATGCTGTTCCCCCTGGCGCCGTTCGGCGCTCTTCGACGCCAGCTTTAGCGTGGTTCGACGGCGGGGGAAACTCAGGCGACAGCGGTCTCTGAACACGCGCCGCGACCAGCCAGGCGAAGGATTTCGGCGATCAGAGCCGACGGCGAAATCGGCTTGGCGGCGACCCCGTCCATGCCCGCAGCGCTGTAGCTGGCGCGCTGGTGCGCCATGACATTGGCGGTCAGGGCGATGATGGGCGTGCTGGACGACGGGCCCGCCAGCCTCCGGATCCGGCGGGAGGCTTCCAGTCCGTCAATGCCGGGCATCTGGACATCCATCAGCACCAGATCGAAGCGGCCATTTTGCGCGGCCTCCACGCCAGACAGGCCATCGTCCGCCATGTGAACGGTCGCGCCCAACTGCTCCAGGATTCGCGAAGCGACCAGCTGGTTGGTGGAGTTATCCTCGACCAGCAAAATCCGCAGGCCCGCCAGGATATCCGCCGGGTCCCGCTCGATCGGCATCGGAGCTTTGGCGGCTGGCGCGGCGATGGTGAGGGTGAAGCGCGAACCCAGGCCCGGTTCAGACTGAAACACCACCTCCCCGCCCAGCATTTCGGCCAGTCGGCGGGTGATCGCCAGGCCAAGGCCGGATCCGCCAAAGCGCCGGGTGGTGCTGGCGTCGCCCTGCTCGAACCGTTCGAAGAGTCGCGCCTGGGCCTCCCTGGGCACCCCGACCCCGGTATCGATGACGTCGAAGGCGATCTGGGCCCCGGACGGCGCCTCGAGCCGCCGCGCCCGGACGGTGACCGAGCCCTGCAGGGTGAACTTCACCGCATTGCCGATCAGGTTGAACAGCGCCTGACGCAGCCGGGTGGGATCGGTGTCGATCCAGCCGAGGTCTGGCGCGTCGATCTCCAGGGTCAGGCCCTTGTGTTCAGCCTGACTGGCCATCAGCCTTACGACGCCGCTCAGCAGCTCGCGCGGATCGACAGGCTCGCAACTGATCTCCAGCCGTCCGGCCTCGATGCGCGAAATGTCGATCACATCGTCCAGCAGGGTCGACAGCATCTGACCGCAACCCAGGGCCTCGTCCAGCAGCTGGGAGGCATCCCCCGGCAGGCCCTGCCGCTTCAGCAGGTGCATGACGCCCAGCACGCCATTCATCGGCGTTCGAATCTCGTGGCTCATATTGGCCAGGAACTGGGCCTTGGCCTCGCTGGCCGCCTGGGCGGCGCGCTCGGCCTCGACGAGCGCCAGCTCGGCGCGCTTGGCCTCGTCGATGTCGAGGATCATGCCGAACGCCTTGCGGGCCCTGCCGGCCGCATCGTTTCGGACCTCGTGGAAAATGCGCATCCAGCGCGCCTGTCCCGACGCGGTGATCAGGCGCGCATCCACCGATTTGGCCCCCCAGTCTCCCGTAAGGCGCCAGCTGTCGGCGGCGGCCATCAGGGTCGCGCGGTCATCGGGATGGATCATCGGCCAGACGGCTTCGCGAACGTCTGTGTAGTGGATTTTCCGACCCAGCATGCGGTGGAACTCGGGCGAACCCCAGAAACCCTGGCCCGCATGGTCGATCTCATAGACCCCCGCCCGGGCCGCGCCCAGGGCGATCCGCAACCGGCGCGCGTTGACCTGCGCCTCGCGCCGGGCGTCCGCCAGGGCGGTGACGTCGTCCATATAGGTGATGACGCCAGCGATCGCGCCGGTCGCGTCGCGCCAGGGGCGTGCTTCCCAGCGCAAGGTGTGCTCGACACCCTCCGCGTCGCGAAGGCGATCTTCGCGGCGGGTCACGGTCTCGCCGGACAGCGCCCGGGTGACGGCCGAGACAAACCGGCGGCGCCCGCCATGGGTCAGCTCCTGCAGCGATTTGCCGATGACCTCGGCCTCGCTCGACTTGAAGACATCCAGGAACCGCGGACTGGCCAGGCGAAGCCTCAGATCGAGGTCATAGACAGCGACCGCAAAGGGCGCTTCCTCGACCAGTTGCCGGGCCCGGCGTTCGCCCCACAGGGCCGCATCGCGACTGCGGACCACATCGGTGATGTTCTGCGAAATACCCTTCAGGGCGAACAGGCCGCCATCCACCGGTTCGGCGCGAAAGGTCGAGCGCAGGGTGAACCACTGGCCCGCGCGGCCGCGCAGCCGGAACTCCACGGATCCAGACGCGCCGGTTCGGACAGCGCTCTGAAAGATGCTGAACACCGCCTCGCGCTGGTCGTCATCCAGCCGGGCCAGAAAGGCGTCTATGGTCTCAAGATCGGCGGGGGACAGGCCGGTCGCGGTCAGGGCGTCGGGCGTCCAGTCGATGCGCTCGGTCAGGGGGTCGTAGGCCCACAGGCCGACACCCGCCGCCTCGGCGAGGATCTCCCGGGTTCGGGTGGCGGCCACCTCAAGCGAGACGTCGTGCAGCGTGCCGACCATCTCGCCGTTGGGACCCCGCCGCGAGCGACCTTCAAGCCAGACCGTGCAACCGGACTTGCACAGCACCCGCAGCCGATTGACCGCAAAGCCGGTCTCACGGATCCGGCGACCCGTGTTGATCAGCTCGGCATGGCTGTCGGGATGGACAAACTTGATGCTGGGCTGGCCGACCAGCTCTGCGGGCGTCCAGCCCGTCAGGGCTGTCCAGGCGGGATTGACCACCGAGAACCGTCCCTCGGGCGTGACCACGGCGAACAGGTCATTGGCGTTCTCGAAAAACCAGCGCGCCGCTTCCGCCTCGCCGAAAGACGAGGGCGCGAGCGGAGTCGCGTCAGGTGACGAGGATGAAGGCATCAGGGCTCCGGAAGATCGCGAACGGATCGTGGGGGCCATTGGTAAACGTATGGTTGGCGTCGGACATCATTGTTCGTCGAGCGCGGTCATCGAAGGGCGGTCTCAGACCTCCGCCCATTGCCGCAGCAGATTATGATAGGTCCCGGTCAGGCTGAGGATCGACGGATCGGCCGCCCCCACCGTCTGGGAGAGGCGCTGGATGGCGACATCCATGTCCAGCAGCAGCGAACGCCTGGCGTCGTCGCGCACCAGGCTCTGGATCCAGAAGAAGCTGGCGGTGCGCGTTCCCCGCGTCACCTCGGTCACGTGATGCAGGCTGGAGGCCGGGTAGAGGATCAGGTCGCCGGCCGAGAGCTTCACCGCGTGGCTGCCATAGAGGTCGTCGACCACCAGTTCGCCGCCGTCATAGTCCTCGGGTTCGGAGAGGAAGAGCGTGGCCGACAGGTCGGTGCGCAGGGTCTGGCCGGTGACCGGATCGCGGCGCACCGAATTGTCGATATGGTCGCCAAAGCCCATGCCCTGGCCGTAGCGGTTGAACATCGGCGACAGGATCGTCCGGGGCAGGGCCGCCGAGACGAACAGCGGATTGCGTTCCAGCGCCGCCAGGATGATCGCCCCCACGGTCCTGGCCGCTTCGCCCGCCTGCGGCAGCTGCTGGTTCTGCTTGGCCATCGCGGCCTGGAAGCCCGAGGTCATGTTGCCGTCGACCCAGGGCGCGGCGTCCATGATCGCCCGGCACTCGGCGACCTGGTCCTTGGTCAGAACCTCGGGGATCTGCAGCATCATGGTCGAAGGTTCCCCAGAGCTCGGGTTGAGGTCGGACATGAAGGCGCCCCGTCCGGCATGGGCCTGCCGGACGGGGCGGACGTCAAGACTGGGAGGGGAGTCTCAGTACTTGACGTTGACGGTCAGCATGGCCTGACGCGCCGGCGCCGGGTCGGCGTGGTGGACGCCGTTGGTGCGCAGGATGTAGCGCTCGTCCGTCAGGTTCTGCACGTTCAGCTGCAGGTCCACCTTGTCGGTCAGGGCCCACGAGGCGAAGGCGTCGTAGCGGGTATAGGCCGGCGCATAGACCTTGTTGGCCCCGCCGCCGGCCCCGCCCTGGTTGCCGCCGAAGCTGTCGGAGACATAGTAGGCGCCGCCGCCCAGCGCGATCTTGCGGGTCACGCGATAGGTCGAAAACAGGCTGAAGCTGTGCTCGGGCGTGTTGGCCAGCGGATCGCCCTGGTTGACGTTGTTATAGGCGCCGCGCACCAGCTCCGAGTCCATATAGGTATAGCCGCCAAAGACCTGCCACTTGGGGGTCAGGTTGCCCGAGGCGCCCAGCTCGACACCCTGGACCTGGGTCTCGCCGACCTGGGCGTAGAGGCCCGCCTCGATCTGGATCTGGGCGTTCTTGCGTTCGGTGCGGAACACCGCGCCCGACAGGGCCAGGGTGTCGTTGAACAGGTTCCACTTGGCGCCCAGCTCATAGCTGGTGGTCTCTTCCGGCTTCAGCTGGGTGGTGGCCAGGTTGCCCGTGCCCACCGAGCCCGAGGTGCTCTGGTCGCCGCCGGCGATGCCCGGAGGCGTCGAGGAGGTCGAATAGGAGGTGTAGAGGCTGCTGGACGGGGTGGGCTTGTAAACCAGGCCGACCTGATAGTTGAAGAAGTCCCAGCTGGCCTTGGCCACGCCGGTATAGGTGACGCCGGTGATCACGCCCTTGGCGCTGGTGGCCCGGACATTCAGCCCGCTGGTCGAATAGTCGTCATAGCGGGCGCCCAGATTGACCAGCAGCTTGGGGGTCAAGGTGATGGTGTCGAAGGCGTAGAGCGCGGCGGTCTTGGTCACCGTACGGGCCAGCGGCGCGCGGGTGATGACGCCCTCCCAGGCGTCGCCCGGATTGGGGGCGTACAGACGCGTGCAGTCGCCGACGCCCGCCGTGGTGGTGGTGTTGGTGAAGCCGGTCGGGCAGGCCGAGCCGGCCGTCGTGTAGATCACGTAGCTGGCGTTTTCATTGACCTCGCGCGACAGCTCGACGCCCACATTGAAGGCGTTCTGGATCGAACCGACGTCGAACTTGCCGGTGAAATCGGTGACCGCCGCGATCGTGGTGGCGGGGTTGTAGCGGGCCTTGGTTCCGCGCTTCATCCACCATTCGCCGGCCACGAACTGGGCCGCGCCGCCGTCGCCGGGGTTGCTGACCACATAGTCGTTGACCGTCTTGGAATAGCGCACGGCCTGGCGAACCGAGAAGTCGCCATTGATCTGATGGTTGACCACCAGGGTGGCGATATCGGCCTTGGTCTTCATGAAGTCGCGCGCCGACAGGCCGTAATAGGCGTCGGGGGACACATCCAGGATGCCGTCGGCCGGACGGGTGCGGTTGTCGGTTCCCGCCACGCCCCAGGTGCGCTTCGAGGCCAGCGGGATGCCGTAGTCGGGGTCCTGCTCGGTGTCGAGGTGGTAGTAGCTGGCGGTCACCTGGGTGTCCGTGCCGATGCCGAAGGCCAGGGACGGCGCGACGCCCCAGCGCTTGAAGTCGACGCTGTCGCGGCCGGGCGTGTCGCCTTGCGTGTACATCAGGTTCAGGCGGAACGCCGCCGTCTCGCCAAAGGCGTAGTTGGCGTCGGCCGTGCCGCGCACATAGGCGTCGGTCCCGCCGGCGATCGAGCCGCGCGCAAAGCTGACCGGCTTGGGCGACTTGGAGCCCAGATTGATGCTGCCGCCGCCCGAGCCCCGGCCGCTATAGACCGAGTCCGGACCCTTGATGACTTCCACCTGTTCCAGGTTGAAGACCTCGCGGGTCTGGCCGCCCGCGTCGCGGATGCCGTCGACGAAGACGTTGTTGCCCGAGGCCTGGCCGCGGATGAACGGACGGTCAGCCAAAGGCTGACCCCCTTCCCCCGCGCCGAAGGTGATGCCCGGCGAGGTGCGCAGGATGTCCTGCAGCGAGGTGGCGGCGGTCTGCTCGATGATCTTGCTGGAGATCACCGTGATCGAGCGCGGCGTGTCGACCAGCGGCGCGGTGTACTTGCCCGACTGCATGTCGGTGGCCTTCTTGCCGTCGACCTTGACGCCCGTGACTTCGGTGGCGTCGTCGGCGACGGTCGAGGCCGTGGCGGTCACGACGGGCGCGTCGATCTCGGCAGCCCCAACCTCGGCGGCCTGGGCCAGGCCCGCGCCGAGGGTGAGGCCGGCGACGCCGGCGACGGCGGCCGCGCCCAGAGCGCGACGTTGACGGCTGATGATGCCCCCTGCATTTGGGCTGCGAGTGGTCGAGTTACGCATAGAAAATCCTGTCCCCAGCAGGGCGGCGATCCCTCGCGGCCCCTCCTGATATTGCGAAGCGTTCTTAGCGACGCCGTTGCAAGGACGCAATGATAATCATTCTCAAAAATGATCTGGAGTTGGCGGCCACGGCGCCGCGACCTCGCGCTTGCGCTTGCGCTGCGATGGCGATGGGAAGGGCGCGGAGCGTCCGGACCACGTCCGGAGATTAGATAGAATAACCGTTTCGACGAAGCCGGGCGCTCCGCGTCATCGTTATCCGCCAGCGTCCCGCCAGGTGGCCCTGTTCAGGCCTTAGCAGAACCCGAACCGCCCTGTTTCCAGAACGGCCCGGCGGTCGAAGCGCGAGGGCCTATGGCATCTCCCGCGTGTCTCTCCGTCCACGCCGACGGCGGGCGGGTCCCGCAACGCCGGGATCCCCGGACACGCCTCAGTATCCCCCTGAAGCCCAGTCCCGCTCGATCACCCCCCGCCGCCGCAATGGTCGCTGGCCTTGCGCCCTTTCCTCGCGACGAGGTGGGATGATTATGCGGGATGTTTCAGCGCGTCTGATAAGTTTGCTGGACGCCCATGCCGGTCCCCATGCCTTCGACCCTCTCCCGGAGGGAGAGGGAGGGACCCACGCTTGCGTGGGAGGGTGAGGGGTTACGCCGCAAACCGTTGTCGCACCTGGGATCCTGCCTTGTCCGGAAGGGCTTCGCAAACCCCTCACCCTCCCACCGCTACGCGGCGGGCCCCTCCCTCTCCCTCTGGGAGAGGGTTGCAGATCCCCATACCCATCCGGGGACGGCGCGATCCCAATCCCCGTGGTCGAGGAGGTGGCCCAGTGTAGCTTGCGCCGTCCACGCGACTGGCGATCCGCATGGCGACCGAGGCGCGGCGGTAGTCGTACACCCGCCGTAATCATTAGACCCACCGTCATTCCCGCCCTTGTGGCAGGAACCTCTCATACCGTCGCAGGTGCGGGAGGGGCCAAGTGCGCGCGCACTTCGCTGGCGTCTCACGTGTCAGCTGACCCAGGGGTTCCCGCCACTTGGCTTGCCCTCGGGCCGGCAAAGCCGGTCCCAAGGGGCGGGAATGACGGATGTGAGGGGGAGCTGACACTCACCCCGGCCAACACAGCGCCTTAAATCCTTGGAGGCGAGCTTGCTCTGGGGTCAGGCCGTGTCAAGGACCGGCCTCCGGCCGGCCGCAGCGCGGCGGCCCTCCGGGCCGTCCTTGACACGGCCTGACCCCAGAGCTCCAATTCCACCAAGGGTTTCAGGGCGGGGCATGCTTTCGCCTCCCGATCACGGGCGGCAGGCAAGATGGGTTTGAGAAAAGTACCGAGGATTTTCTGGCCGCCAATCAGCATAGCGGTGGTGGCGAGCCTGATCGCGTTGAGCGCCCTATTTCTCGGTATGAGGAACACCCGCCCGATTTCTACTTCGATCGATCTTCGGGCAAATGCGACGACCTTGGTCGAATTCAGAGCTTCAAATGACGTCCAATACGTCGTCGAAATCGAGATGGACCAACAGACCGCGAAACGCCTGTTTCCCTGCGCCGTCGATCTCGGTGTGCGTACTTACGCTCAGGAAACGCCATGTCCCGGCTTTCCGCTCGAGCTTGAATTCCAGTGGAAAGAGGATGGCGTCGCAGGACCTCGTTCGACGTACTCGGCCAGAGAGCAACGCGGGGGCCGCTATGGCGGCCAAGAGACCTACAGCCTTTCCGTGGACTATCGGACTCTGAAGGCGGGGCGCCGGTATGCCCTTTCCGTAAGGCCCACTGTCGACGCGACCTTTCTCCTGCAGGCCAACCCGCGTCTTGTGGTCAGGGTTTCTAGCCTGGATCTGAAAGAGGAAATGGTCTCCCGCTTCTTGGCGCTGACTCTAGCCGCCGTTCTCATCGTATTCGCTGCAATCTGGGCTGCCTTGGCCCAACTTGCGCGCTTTCTCCAAAGTCGGCAGCGCGAGGCAAAGGCGCGCTAACCCCCAAACGCAAAACGGGCGGCCCCTTTCGGAGCCGCCCGCTGCATTCCGTCCGGAAACCCGGGCTGAAAAGGCTTACGCCTCTTCGGCCGCCGCTTCCTTCTTGGACAGGTCTTCGCCGGTTTCCTGGTCGACAACCTTCATCGACAGCTTGGTCTTGCCGCGATCGTCGAAGCCGAGAAGCTTCACTTTGACGATCTGGCCTTCCTTCAGCACGTCCGACGGCTTGGCGACGCGTTCGTTGCTGATCTGGCTGACGTGGACGAGGCCGTCCTTGGCGCCGAAGAAGTTCACGAAGGCGCCGAAATCGACGACCT
>Ga0209066_10004332_pt1 | contig 15591 bp, 14 predicted proteins | sample All_14_2_FD_187198 | JGI IMG/M metagenome (GOLD analysis project Ga0209066, IMG submission 187198) | Freshwater microbial communities in response to fracking from Pennsylvania, USA - Allegheny Zone_MetaG_DW_15 (SPAdes) (version 2) ...
GGCTCAGCACGGCGCGGCGCCGCGCCGTGCTGAGCCAGGCCAACACGGTGAGCTTCCCGTTCCGGGTGATCGAGATCGTGCAGATGGGGCGCAGCCCGTGGCTGCGGTCGGCCGAGCTCGCCGATGACCAGGCCGCGGTGCTCGAGGCGATCCGCGCGACCGACATCGAGCACCTGCTGGGCCGGCGGTTCACGAGCCTGAGCGGGGGCGAGCAGGCGCGCGCATCCCTCGCCCGCGTTCTCGCCCAGCGCACGCCGATCGTCTTCCTCGACGAGCCGACGGCGGCGCTCGACCTGCGCCACCAGGAGGACGTCATGCGGGTCGCGCGCGGCCTGGCCGCCGATGGCCGGGCGGTCGTCGTGGTCGTGCACGACCTGTCGCTGGCGGGGGCCTACGCCGACCGCATCGCCCTGCTCGACAACGGGCGACTCGATGCCGTCGGCACGCCGCACGAGGTCATGACGGCCGACCGGGTGGGGCGAGTCTACGGGCTCGCGGTGCGGATCCACCGCGTCGGCGACAGCGAGCGGCCGATCGTGCTGCCGCTGCGCGACTGACTGGGCGTGGCCGACCCGACACCATGGGTTCTGACCATGTCGAGCAATCCTCCACACGCTGCCGCTAGGCTGGATGTGTGATGCCGGTGTGGGGGTGGCTGCTCATTGCGGCGCTGACGATCGGGCTCGGGATGCTCGCGCAGCGCCGCGGCTGGATCGACCTTCGCGGCGACGGCCGCCGGGGCGGCACGGGCGCCGGTCTCGTCGGCATCGGCGACGAGGTCTTCAACCCGACCCGCCACGAGGCTGCGCTCGAACTCGACCGGCAGACCTCCCTGCCCGCCCCGGCGCCGATTCCCGGCGATGGCGCGCTCGGCGTGCCCCGCATCGAGAGCGACCCCGATGGGGGCGAGGGCTACCGCGGGAGGATCCGGCTGTAGCGGCGGCCGCGCCGCCGAGCCCCCGGCTAGCGGGTGGACAGGTCGGCGTACTCGGGGTGCCGGCGCATCCACATGACGACGAAGCCGCAGACCGGCTGCACCCGGTCGGTGGTCGTGGTGCGCAGCTCGTCGAGGATTGCGCGCACGACCTCGCCGCCGACGCCTTTGTTGCGCATGAGCGGCGGAACCTCGGCGTGCAGCAGCCGCATCGTCGACCCGAGGCGGTCGTAGGCGATCCAGCCCTGCAGCTCGTCGCCCTCGTAGACGGCATAGCGCTCGGCATCGGGCTCGTGGGAGACGGTCAGGCTCATGCCCGGCACCCTACCCGGTCAGCCACGGCCGCGCGCCGCCGGGGCTACGCGCTTGCGCGCTCGACGATCGACGTGGGCATGAGGTGTTGCCGGGCGACCGGCCGGCCCTCCAGCAGGTCGAGCAGGATGCGCGCCATGCGCTCCCCCTGCTCGACCGACGGCTGCCGCACCGTGGTGAGCGGCACCTCGCAGGCGAGGGCGGCGGGCGAGTCGTCGAACCCCATGACGGCGACCTGCTCGGGTACGGCAATGCCGCGCTCCCGCAGCACGGTGACGGCACCCATGGCCATGAGGTCGCTCGCGACGAAGATCGCGTCGAGGTCGGGGTGGGTGGCGAGCAGCGCGCGGGTCGCGCGCATCCCTCCGGCGAGGGTGAAGTCGCCGTGCACGATCGCGTCGGGCGTGAGCCCCGCATCCGTCATCGCCTGCCGCCAGCCGGTCAGCCGGTCGAGACCGGCGGGCATGTCGGCTGGTCCTGCGATCGTGCCGATCCGGCGGTGCCCGCGCTCGATCAGGTAGCGCGTGCCGTCGGCAGCGGCAGCGACGTTGTCCACGTCGACGTAGTAGCTGTCGGTGGACACGGGGTCGGCGGGGCGACCGCCGAACACCACGGGGATGCTCTCGCCCAGCTCGACGAGCACGTGGTCGTCGGTGTGGTGCGAGACCACGAGGGCCCCGTCGACGTTGCCGCCACGCAGATAGGCGACGGTCGCGTCGAATCGTCCGCTCGCGCTCGCCAGGTGCAGGGTGAGCGCGTAGCCGGTGTCGTCGAGGGCGGTCGAGATGCCCTGCACGATGGCCGCGAAGTAGGGGTCGCCGAAGAAGCGCGTGGTGTCCTCGGGGATCACGAGGGCGATCGCCATGGCGCGCCGGTTCGCGAGCGAGCGCGCTGCGCGGTTGGGGGTGTAGCGCAGCTCGGCGATCGCGGCCGTGACGGCCGCGACCGTCTCCTCGCTCACGCGGGGCGAGCCGTTGACCACGCGCGACACCGTCGCCCGCGAGACGCCGGCCCGCTCGGCCACCATCTCCAGCGTCGGAGCGACGCGGGTGCTCGCTCCATCCGCTGTCATGGGGGAATCCTACGGGCGCGACTCGAGCGTCGGCGGCACGCTGCGGCCCGCGATGATCTGCTGGTACAGCCGCCCGCTGCGCTTGACGGTGCGGGTCTGCGTCTCGTAGTCGACGCGCACGAGTCCGAATCGCTTGTCATAGCCCCAGGCCCACTCGAAGTTGTCGAGCAGCGACCAGTAGAAGTATCCGCGAACGTCGGCGCCAGCCTCGATCGCATCGACGACCGCGTCGACGTGCAGCCGCAGGAACTCCGCACGCTCCGCATCGTCGACGTATCCCTCGGCATCGGGGGCGTCGGTGTAGGCGGCACCGTTCTCGGTGACGTACAGCACGACGCCGGCGGGCCGCGTGTAGTGCTCGTCGACCCGCAGCAGCAGCCGGGTGAGGCCCTCGGGCTGCACCTCCCAGCCCATCGCCGTGACGGGCAGCCCCCGCGGGTGGGTAAAGACGCCGTCGCCGGCCGGGAACGGCGACAGCTTCGGTCGCTCGGAGGGTGCGGCACTCGTGAGCGGGGCATCCGCCGGCGGATGCGCGCTCACCGCATCCCCGTGGTAGTAGTTCACGCCCAGCGCGTCGATGGGGGTCGCGATCGCCCCCAGGTCGCCCTCCTGCACGGGCAGGTGCAGCCCGCGCGCGGCGAGGTCCTCCACCAGGTCGGCGGGGTACGCGCCGCGGAAGATCGGGTCGAGGAAGAGCCGGTTGTGCTGCGCGTCGATGCGCCGCGCGGCGTCGAGGTCGGCGGCGTCGTGCGGGTCGACGGGGTCGGCCACGGTCATGTTGAGCGTGATGCCGAGGTCGAGCGACGCATCCAGCGATCGCAGCCGCTGCGTGGCGAGGCCGTGCCCCAGCAGCAGGTGGTGGGCGGCGTCGAGGGCTCGCTGCGGGTTCTGCTCGCCGGGCGCGTGCTCGCCGCTGAGGTAGCCGAGGAAGGCCGAGCACCACGGCTCGTTGAGGGTCGTCCAGTGGTGGATGCGGTCGCCGAGCGCAGCATGCACGTCGGCGGCGTAGTCGGCGAAGCGCAGCGCCGTGTCGCGCTCGGGCCAGCCGCCGACCTCCTGCAGCGCCTGCGGCAGGTCCCAGTGGTAGAGCGTCAGCCACGGCGTGATGCCCGCATCGAGCAGCTCGTCGGTGAGGCGCCGGTAGAAGTCGAGGCCGGCGGGGTTCGCGGCGCGGCCATCCGGCTGCACGCGCGCCCACGAGGTCGAGAAGCGGTAGACCTGCACGCCGAGCTCGCGCATGAGGGCGACGTCGTCGCGGTAGCGGTCGTAGTGCTCGCACGCGCGCTCACCGCTCTCGCCGCCGACCACGGCGCCGGGGATGCGGCTGAAGGCGTCCCAGATCGAGTCGGCGCGCCCGTCGCGGTGCGTGGCGCCCTCGATCTGGTACGCGGCGGTGGCGACGCCGAGCAGCAGCTGCGGCGGAATCGGGCGCGCGGCAGCGTGCGCCCCGGTCGTCGGGGCGGGGGTTGTGGCGGTCATCCCTTGACGGCTCCTTGCATGATGCCGCTCACGAGGTGGCGGCCGGCGACGGCGAACAAGATCAACAGGGGGATCGTGCTGAGGATAACTCCCGCCATGACGATCGAGTAGTCGACGAAGTAGTTGCTCTGCAGCAGCGAGAGCGCCACGGGCAGCGTCGGGTTCTGCCGGTCGAGCACGATGAAGGGCCAGAAGAAGTTGGTCCAGGTGGCGATGAAGGTGAAGAGGGCGAGCATCGCCGCGGCCGGGCGTGCGGCGGGGAGGGCCACCGACCAGAAGGTGCGGATCATGCTCGCTCCGTCGACCCGCGCTGCTTCGATGAGCTCGTAGGGCAGGGCCTGGCTCAGGTACTGCGTCATCCAGAACACCCCGAACGCGCTGACGACGGCGGGCAGGATGACCGCCCACAGCGTGCCGGCGAGCTGCAGCTGGCTCATCACGATGAACAGCGGCACGACGCCGAGCTGGGTCGGCACCGCCATGGTGGCGATGACGAAGACGAGGAGGCCGGCGCGGCCCCGGAAGCGCAGCTTGGCGAAGGCGAACCCGGCGAGCGTCGAGAACAGCACGACGGAGGCCGAGACCACGGTCGACACGATGATCGAGTTGCCGATGGCCTTCCAGAAGTTGACGCTGTCGGCCTCGAGCACGGCGGCCGCATTGGCGAGGAAGTTGCCGCCCGGCCACCACACGATGTCCTGCTGGTTGATGGTCGAGGCGTCGCCCGAGCCGATCAGGAACGACCAGTAGAGGGGGAACATCGAGCCGAGCAGCACGGCGGTGAGGAAGCCGTAGCCGAGCCAGCCGGGACGCTGGCCGTTGTCGACCCGCCGGCGGCGGGAGGGGCGGGCGGTCTCGAGAAGTCCGTATCCGGTGCTCATGATGCCCTCGCGATCGAACGGGTGATGGCGACGTTGATGAGGCCGACGATGATGATGATGAGGAAGAGCAGCCAGGCCACCGCGGCCGCGCGGCCGAAGTTCAGCTGCCCCCAGCCGAGGTTGTAGAGGTAGATGGTGATGGTCATCCACTGGCCGCTCGCGCCGCCCTGCCCGGTCTGGTCGTAGAGCCGCGGCTCGTCGAAGATCTGCAGGCCGCCGATGGTGGAGGTGACGATGACGAAGATCAGGGTCGGGCGCAGCTGCGGAATGGTGATGGAGAAGAATTGCCGGATCGTGCCGGCGCCGTCGATCATCGCGGCCTCGTAGTAGTCGCGCGGGATCGCCTGCATGCCGGCCAGGAGGATGAGGGCGGTGTAGCCCGTCCAGCGGAAGTTCACCATGGTGGCGATGGCCACGTGGCTCGGCAGCACCTCCGAGTGCCAGCCGATCGGGTCGATGCCGAGGTCGCTCAGCACGTTGTTGATGAGCCCGTACTGGTCGCCGAACATGTTGCTGAAGATCAGGGTGACGGCGACGGGGGCGACCACGTAGGGCAGCAGCACTCCCATGCGCCAGAAGGTCTTGGCCCGCAGGTTGCGGTCGAGCACGGCCGCGATCAACAGGGCGAGCAGCACCTGCGGCACGGCCGAGATCAGGAAGATCGAGAAGGTGTTGCGCAGCGCGATCCAGAACGGCGGGTTCGAGAGCACGAACGCGAAGTTGTCGAAGCCGACGAAGTCGCCCTGGCCGCCGATGAGGTTCCACTCGTGCACCGAGACCCACGCCGTGTAGACGAGCGGGAAGAGCCCGGTGATCGCGAACAGGATGAAGAACGGCGAGATGTAGAGGTAGGGCGAGACCTTGACGTCCCACCGCGAGAGCGTCTGCGAGAAGGCGATGCGGCGCACGGAGCGCTCCGTCGTCGGAGCCGACGGCGGCGTGAGCGGCGCCGGCGCCGGTGGGCGCGGGGCGGTGGTGGTCATGGTGTCTCCTCGGCGGTGAGGGAGTGGCGTGCGGGGTGCGGGCGCGGGATGCGGGGCTGAGGGTGCCCGGGGGCCGCAGGTGGGCGGCCCCCGGGCGGGTGGTGGATCTAGAGGGCGTTGACGTCAGCGACGAAGAGCTCCCACGAGCTGTCGATGGTGTCGGTGCCGTCGACGTCGACCCGGGTGAGCGCCCGCTGCAGGGCGTCGTTGATCGGGAAGTACTTCACGCTCTTGAAGGGCGCGACCTCGATGGCCTGCGAGCGCTCGATGAGGATCTGCCCGACGGGCGCGTCGTTGAAGTACTCGTTGGTGGCCTCCTGCAGCTCGGTCGACTCGTACGCCTCGACCTGGCTCGGGAAGGTGCCGGCCGCGGCGAAGGCGCTCATCTGCTGCTCAGGAGCGGTCAGCCACGCGGCGAGCTTCTTCGCCTCCTCGATGTTCTGGCCCTGGGCCGGAACGGTCAGGTAGGAGCCGCCCCAGTTGCCGCCGCCGCCGGGGAAGACGTTCGCGACGTCCCAACCGGTGACGTCGGGCGCGTTGCCCGAGATGACGCCGAGCATCCAGCCCGGGCAGAGCATCGTGGCGAAGGCGCCGTTCGAGAGACCGGCGAACCAGTCGTCGCTCCACTGGCCGAGGTGGGCCGAGAGGGTCTCCGAGGCCGTGAGCACCTCGGTGTAGATCTGCTTGACCTCGGGGTTCTCGGTGGCGATGACGGTGCCGTCAGCCTCCTCGTAGGCGTACTCGACCTGGTTGATCATGCCCTGGTAGATCGCGCCCGCGGCGTCGAACCAGGCGGCACCCGAGGCGTCGACGTACTGCTGGCCGACCTCGAAGTAGCGGTCCCAGTCGCCCTCGAGCAGGGCGGCGACCTCGTCGCGGTCGGTGGGCAGGCCGGCGGCCTCGAACAGGTCGGCGCGGTAGCAGACCGCCTGCGGGCCGATGTCCGTGCCGTAGGCGACCAGGCGGCCCTCGGCGTCGGTGGCGGCGGCGGTCTTCCAGTCGACCCAGCGGTCGGCGACGGCCGGGTCGCTGAGGTCGGCGAGACGGTCGCTGTATTGCATCATCTCGGCGAACCAGTCGACCTCGACGGCCTCGATGTCGGCGAGGCCGCTGCCGGCGCCGAGCTTGGTGAAGAAGTTGTCGCGGGCCTCGTTCGACGTGGCCGCGCGGTTGTGCACGATCGTGATGCCGGGGTTCTCGGCCTCGTACTGGGCGAAGAGCTCGTCGGTGTAGCCGAAGTCGTTGAAGGTGGCGACGGTGAGGGTGATGTCACCACCCTCGGCACCGGGGTCGGTGGCCGTGCTGCAGCCGGTGGCGATCAGGGCGACAGCGGCGGCGCCGGCGATGGCGGCGCTCGCGGTGGTGCGACGTGAACGGTTCACGGTTCACTCCTTTGTGTGCGTGGGTGGTGGATGAGAGCGCTCTCATTGCGAGGCCATGAGAGCGCTCTCACATTGCCGGGAACACTACGCAGGTCGGAACTGGGAAGTCAACACGTGTTCCATAATGGAATGAAATGGCTGGTCAGAGCATCCTTCTGTGCCGCCATCTCGGGGGGCTAGGCTGACGGGATGCTGCGCTCGAGCCTCGCCGCCCTCCTGCTCGGCGTGCTCCTCGTGGGCCTCGCCGCGTGCGCGGTCGAGCGCGAGCCCCTCGTGCTCGACCCCACTCCGTCCGCCTCCGCGACGCCCTCCGCGAGCGCGACCCCGACGCCTACCGCTTCACCGACGCCGACGCCGACCCCCACCTTCGATCGGGCCGCGCGGTCGATCGAAGACCCCGCGAGCGCCTGGGTCGTCGTGAACAAGCTCCGCCCGCTGCAGCCGGCCGACTTCGTGCCCCCGAACCTCCGCGTCGCCCGCATCGCCGCGACGCAGCAGCTCGAGATGCGCGACGGCACGGCCACTGCCGCCGAGGCGATGTTCGCCGACGCGGCCGCGGCCGGGGTGCCCCTTCGGCTCAACAGCGCCTACCGCAGCTTCGAGAGCCAGACCCGCATCAACCGCCAGCTCGTGCAGCAGCTCGGGCAGGAGCGCGCCGACATTGCGAGCGCGCGGCCCGGCCACAGCGAGCACCAGACCGGCCTGGCCATCGACGTCGGCGCACTGTCGGGCATCTGCGAGCTGGACGCCTGCTTCGGCACGACGCCGCAGGGGCGCTGGCTGGTCGAGAACGCGCACCGCTATGGGTTCATCCTGCGCTACCCCGACGGCCTGACCGCGATCACGGGCTACGCCTACGAGCCCTGGCACTGGCGCTACGTCGGGGTCGAGCTCGCGACCGAGATGCACGAGACGGGCGTGGCGACCCTCGAGGAGTTCTTCGGCCTGCCGCCCGCGCCGACGTACGCCGGCTGAGGCGCGGAAGCTCGCGCGTCGCGAGCGCGGGGCTCAGGCGCGCGCGGCCGTGACCAGCGCGTCGACGATCCGCTCGACGAGCGGCCGCGGGGTGGCGAGGACGACCCGCACGTGGCCGGCGCCCGCGGCGCCGCACGCCCGCCCGTCGGTGACGGCGAGCCCGGCCTTCTCGCGCAGCGTCGTGGCGGGGTCGTCGCCGAGACCGAGGCGGGAGACGTCGAGCCAGGCGATGTACGTGCCCTCGGGCATCCGGTAGCCCACCTCGGGCAGCCCCTCGGCGAGCAGGTCGCGCAGCGCGCGGCGGTTCACGTCGTAGTAGGCGACCGTCGCCTCGAGCCAGTCGCGGCCGTCGCGGTATGCGGCCGTGTTCGCGATGACGCCCAGGATGCTCGCCCCGTGCCCGGCCATCGGCCCCAGCTTCTGCCACACCTCGGCGTCGGCGTCGTTCGTCAGGATCAGCTGGGCCGCCTTCGCGCCCGGCAGGTTGAAGGCCTTCGAGGCGCTCGTGACCGTGATGCTGTGGCTCGCCGCCGCGGCGCTGACGCTCGCGTAGGGCACGTGCCGTGCCCCGTCGAAGACGATCGGTGCGTGCACCTCGTCGGCGAAAACGCGGGCCCCGTGCCGCTCGACGACCTCGGCCAGCGCCGTCAGCTCGGCGCGCGTGAACACGCGCCCGCCCGGGTTGAGCGGGTTGCACAGCACGACCAGCCCGGCGCCGGCGGCGAGCTCGTGGTCGATCGCGGCGAGGTCGAGGGCGGCCCGCCCGTCGACCTCGGCGAGCGGCACCTCGATGACCGCACGGCCGTGCCGCTGCGGAACGGTCAGGAACGGCATGTACGCCGGTGTCGGCACGATGACCGCCGACCCCGGGCGGGAGTAGTGCTCGATGGCCACGTCGAGGCCGCTGATCACGTCGGCCAGATGGTGCACCCGGCTGCGCGGCACCTCCCAGTCGTAGCGGTCGCGCATCCAGTCGCTCGTCGCGGCCGCGTGCGCGGCGGCCACCGGGCGCGGCAGGTAGCCGAGCTGCCCGGCGTCGATCGCCGCATGGAGCGCGGCCGTCACGGCGGGGGCCGTGCCGAGATCGCTCTCGGCCACCCACGCGCCGATCGCGCCCGGGAACATCGTCCACTTCATCGAGCCCTGGGCGCGCAGCTGTTCGGGAGTGAGCGCGTCCCACCGGGCGAACAGGGCGGCGCGGTCGGCGCTCGACTCAGGCGAGCGCGGCATCGACGATCTCCTTCGCCTCGGCCTGCACGCGGCGCAGGTGCGCCTCGTCGACGAACGACTCGGCGTAGATCTTGTAGACGTTCTCGGTGCCGCTCGGGCGGGCGGCGAACCACGCGCGCTCGGTGGCGACCTTGACGCCGCCGATGCCCGCGCCGTTGCCCGGCGCCGCGCTGAGGCGGGCCGTGATGGGGTCGCCCGCGAGGGCGTCGGCCGTGATGGCGGCGCCGTCGAGCTTGCTCAACGCGGACTTCTGCGCGGGGGTGGCGGTAGCATCCACCCGCTCGTAGACGGGCGCGCCGAAGCGGCTCGTGAGGTCCGCGTACAGAGCGGACGGGGTGCGGCCGGTGACCGCGGTGATCTCGGCGGCCAGCAGGGCGAGCAGGATGCCGTCCTTGTCGGTCGTCCACGCGGTGCCGTCGCGCCGCACGAAGCTCGCGCCCGCGCTCTCCTCGCCGCCGAACGCGACGGAGCCGTCGATGAGACCCGGCACGAACCACTTGAAGCCGACCGGCACCTCCCACAGCCGGCGACCGAGCGAGGCGGCGACGTGGTCGATCATCGTCGACGAGACGAGGGTCTTGCCGATCGCGGCGTCCGGGCGCCAGTCGGGGCGGTGCCGGTAGAGGTAGTCGATCGCGACCGCGAGGTAGTGGTTCGGGTTCATGAGCCCCGCGTCGGGGGTGACGATGCCGTGCCGGTCGGCGTCGGCGTCGTTGCCGGTGAGCAGGTCGAAGTCGTGGCGGCGGGCGACGACGCTCGCCATGGCGCTCGGGCTCGAGGGATCCATGCGGATCCTCTCGTCCCAGTCGAGCGTCATGAACGCCCAGCGCGGGTCGACGGTCGGGTTCACGACGGTCAGGTCGAGGCCGTACCGCTCGGCGATGAGCGCCCAGTAGCTGACGCTCGCCCCGCCGAGCGGGTCGGCCCCGAGGCGCAGCCCGCTCGCGCGCACGGCATCGAGGTCGAGGATGCTCGCGAGGTCGGCCACGTAGTGCTCGCGGTAGTCGTACCGCTCGGGCGCTGGCCGCGCATCCCGCCGCACCGCGCGGTTACCGCCCGCGATGAGGATGTTGGCGCGGTCGGCGATCCAGCCGGTGGCGTCGCTGTCGGCCGGGCCGCCGTGCGGCGGGTTGTACTTGAAGCCGCCGTCGCGCGGCGGATTGTGGCTGGGGGTGATGACGATGCCGTCGGCGCGCGCGGCCGGGGTCGGCACGCTGCCGGTCACGTCGCCGGCGTTGTAGCGGATGATCGCGTGGCTCAGCGCCGGCGTCGGCACCCAGTTGTCGTTCGCGTCGACGAGCGCCGTCACGCCGTTCGCCGCGAGCACCTCGAGCGCGGTCTGCAGCGCGGGGGCGCTGAGCGCGTGGGTGTCGGCGCCGATGAACAGCGGTCCGCCGATGCCCTGGCTCGCCCGGTACTCGACGATCGCCTGCGTGATCGCGGCGATGTGGGTGTCGGTGAAGGCGCCGTCGAGGCTCGAGCCGCGGTGGCCGCTCGTGCCGAACACCACGCGCTGGGCGGGGTCGTCGAGGTCGGGCACCCGGTCGGCGTACGCGCCCAGCAGCGCGTCGAGGTCGATCAGGTCGGAGGGCTCTGCGGGAAGACCGGCACGGCTCATGGGCCCATCCAACCACCGCACTTCGGAGCAACGACGGAGACACCGTGTGGAACAGCCCGACTAGGGCGGTTCGCTCGTGTGGAACGGGCTCGTCTCCGTCGTTCGTCCGAGGGGGGATGCGCGCCCGTAGACTGCCGAGCGTGACGAGTCAGCCTGCCCCGACCCCGGCCTACAGCTACCTGGGCCCGGCCGGAACCTTCACCTGGCAGGCCCTCGGGCAGGTGCCCGAGGCGGCCGGCGCCGAGTGGCACTCGGTCAGCAACGTCGGGGAGGCCCTCGACGACGTGGTTGCCGGCCGCAGCGTCGCGGCGATGATCGCGGTCGAGAACTCCGTCGAGGGCGGGGTGAGTGCCACCCAGGACGCGCTCGCGACGATCCCGGGTCTGCGCATCGTGGGGGAGTACCTCGTTCCGGTCACCTTCAGCCTGGTCGCGCCGCGCGGGGTGACCCTCGCCGACGTGCGGGTGGTGGCGGCGCATCCCGTCGCCTACGCGCAGTGCCGGGGCTCGCTCGAGTCGATGCTGCCGAGCCACGGCCACCTTCCCGCGGCGTCGAACGTCGCCGCGCCGCTGAGCCTGCTCGAGCCGGGCTCGGTCGCTCAGGCGGCCATCGCCCCGCCCGGCATCACCGAGCTGCACGACCTGGTCGAGCTCGCCGCCGGAATCGGCGACAACCCCAACGCCGTCACCCGCTTCGTGCTGGTCAGCCGCAGCCGCGCGATCCCGCCGCGCACGGGCGCCGACAAGACCAGCATCATCGCCGAGCTGCCCGACGACGCCCCCGGGCGGCTGCTCGAGATGCTCGAGCAGTTCGCCACCCGCGGCGTCAACATGAGTCTCATCGAGTCGCGGCCCATCGGCGACGCCCTCGGCCGCTACCGCTTCGTCATCGACCTCGATGGGCACGTGCACGACGAGCGCGTCGCCGACGCCCTGCTCGGCCTGCGCCGCTTCAGCCCCAACGTTGTCTTCCTCGGCTCCTACCCGCGCGCCGACGCCCGCCAGATCGAGGTGGTCTCGCAGTACGGCGACGAGGTCTTCACGGATGCCCGCGACTGGTTGCGCGCGATCCTGAGCGGCGAGCCCGAGGTCGGCGAATAGGACCCGCCCCTACGCCCCGCGCGGCACCCGCACCACGAGCGCGGCCGGGGCGACCCGCACCGCGATCGCCGTGACCTCGCCCATGGCCTCGCCGTCGATCTCGAACTCCTCGGCGCGGTCAAAGCGCAGGGTCATGCGCCGGCCCTGGAAGTAGCGCAGGGCGCGCACGCGCTTGTCCGCGGCCATGATGCGGCGACCCATCTTCGTGCGCTGCAGCACGCCGTTCTCCCACGCGACCGCGTAGCCGACGCGCATCCAGCCCCAGAGGTTGCGCGGGCGCATCGCGACGACGTCGAGCAGGCCGTCGTCGATCGCGGCCTCGGGCAGCAGCAGCACGCCGCCGGGCAGAGTGCCGCAGTTGCCGATGAGGAGGGTGTGCACGGTCGTCGCCCGCTCCGGGCTGCCGTCGAGGGTGTACCGCACGCGCACGGCGTCGACGTCGCGCACGATGCGCGCGGTCGCCTCGACGTAGGCGAGCCAGCCGACGCGCCTCTTCAGCTCGGGGTTGGTCGCGCTGATCATCTTCGCGTCGAGACCGATGCCGACCATGACGACGAAGGCGTGCCGCTCGCGCGCCCCGCCCGCGCGGGTGATCTCCGCGAGCCCCACATCGATGGCGTGGTCGACGCCGGTGAAGGCGGTGCTCACCGACTCGGCCATCCGGCCCATGGGCAGGCTGAGGTTGCGCGCGAGCAGGTTGCCCGTGCCCGACGGAACGAGGGCGAGCGGGATGCCCGAGTCGAGCATCCCCTCGGCGACCGCCCGCACGGTGCCGTCGCCGCCGGCCGCGATGACGACGGTCGCACCTGCCGCGACGGCCTCGCGCGCCCGGCCCTGGCCGGGGTCGTCGACGCTCGTCTCGAGCCAGAGCGACGGAGCCCAGCCGGCCTCCTGCTCGGCGGCCTCGACCGCCGCACGCAGAGCGGTCTCGTCGACCTTCACAGGGTTGACGATCACCGCGGCACGGGCGCGATCGGGTGCGCCGCCGGGGCTGGTCATGGCGCCAGGGTAGAGCATCGCGCCCAGCGCGCGCCGAGGTTCTCTCGCCCTCTCTCGCCCCTTCTGAGCCCCCGGCGTCAGCCCGTGCGCGTGCCAGACTAGAGGCGTGATCGACCCCCAGCTGCTGCGCGAGAATCCCGACATCGTCCGACGCTCGCAGCGCGCGAGGCGAGCGGATGCGGAGCTCGTCGACGCCGCCATCGAGGCCGACCGGCGCCGGCGCGAGGCCATCGCCGCCTTCGAGGCCCTGCGCGCCGAGCAGAACGCCCACGGCAAGCTCGTCGCGGCCGCGCCGAAGGAGGAGAAGGCCGCTCTGGTCGCCCAGGCGCAGCAGCTCGCTGCCGACGTGAAGTCCGCTCAGGCCGTGGCGACCGAGGCCGAGGCGCGCTTCGAGGAGGTCGCGGGGGGCATCCCGAACGTCATCATCGACGGCGTGCCGGAGGGCGGCGAGGACGACTTCGTGACCCTGCGCGAGGTCGGCGACAAGCCCGTCTTCGACTTCGAGCCGCGCGACCATCTGGCGCTCGGCGAGCTGCTCGATGCGATCGACATGCCGCGCGGCGTGAAGGTCTCGGGGGCGCGCTTCTACTTCTTGAAGGGCGTCGGCGCCCGCCTCGAGCTGGCGCTCATGAACTACGCCCTCGACACGGCCCTCGAGGCCGGGTTCGTCCCGCTGATCACCCCGACGCTCGTCAAGCCGGAGGTCATGCGCGGCACTGGGTTCCTCGGCGCGCACGCCGACGAGATCTACTACCTGCCCGATGACGAGCTCTACCTGACGGGCACGAGCGAGGTCGCCCTCGCCGGCTACCACGCCGACGAGATCGTCGACGTGAGCGGCGGCCCGCTGCGGTACGCCGGCTGGTCGACCTGCTACCGCCGCGAGGCCGGCAGCTACGGCAAGGACACCCGCGGGATCATCCGGGTGCACCAGTTCCAGAAGCTCGAGATGTTCAGCTACATCGCGCCCGACGACGCCGAAGCCGAGCACGAGCGCCTGCTGGCGATGCAGGAGGGCATGCTGCAGTCGCTGGGCCTCGCCTACCGCGTGATCGACACGGCCGCCGGCGACCTCGGCTCGAGCGCCGCCCGCAAGTTCGACGTCGAGGCCTGGGTGCCCACGCAGGGCGCCTACCGCGAGCTGACGAGCACGAGCAACTGCACGACCTTCCAGGCCCGGCGTCTCGGCGTGCGGTTCCGGGGCGAGGGCGGCAAGACCGCCCCGGTCGCGACCCTGAACGGCACGCTCGCCACGACCCGCTGGCTCGTCGCCCTTCTCGAGACGCACCAGCGCGCCGACGGCTCGGTCGTCGTGCCCGCCCCGCTGCGCCCCTACCTGCGCGGCCTCGAGGTGCTGGAGCCCGTGGGATGACCGGGCAGGACCTGACAGCGCAGCGCCCGGCGGGCACGAAGCTCATCGCCCTCGACATCGACGGCACCGTGCTGCACGAGGACGGCACGCTGCCCGACGCGGCGCTCGCCGAGGTGCACCGCCTGCGTGACGCCGGCCACGAGGTCATGCTCGCCACCGGCCGCTCGGTCGCCATGACCCTGCCCGTGCTCGATCGGCTCGACATCACCCCGGCCTATGTCGTCGCCTCGAACGGCGCGATCCTCCTCAAGCGCGACCCCGACGCCCCGACCGGCTACCGGCGTCACCACGTCGAGACCTTCGACCCGACCGAGGTGCTCACGAGCATCCGGCCGCACCTCAAGCACGCAAATTACGCCGTGGAGGACGAGACCGGCCTGTACCGCTACACCGGCTGGTTCCCCGACGGGGCGCTCGGCGCGGTCAGCGAGGAGGTGCCGTTCGAGCAGCTGTGCGCCGAGCCCGCCACCCGCGTCGTCGTCATCTCGCCCGGACACGCGATGGACGAGTTCCTCGCCGCGGTCGAGCTTATGGGCCTCCACCAGGTCAGCTACAACGTCGGCTGGACGGCGTGGCTCGACATCGCGCCCGACGGCGTGAACAAGTCGACGGCGCTCGAGCGCGTGCGCACGGCCCTGGGCATCCCGGGCGAGGACGTCGTCGCGATCGGTGACGGGCGCAACGACATTGAGATGCTCTCCTGGGCCGCGGCTCTGGGTGGCCGTGGCATCGCGATGGGGCAGGCGCCGGAGGAGGTGCGCGCCGTGGCCTCTGAGTCGACGGCGCGCGACACCGACGACGGACTGGCGAAGGCCCTCGCGACGGTCTGACCGGATGCTCGGGAGTGCGGCCCTGTCGGATGCTCATCGGGGCTTCTTGGGCAACGCATAGTCGCCCCATCCGGACTCGGTGAGGCCTCGTCGGCTAGACTGGAGGACTGATGTCCAAGGAGGGCTGTCCGAGCGGCCGATGGAGCCAGTCTTGAAAACTGGTGGGCAGCAATGTCTCGTGGGTTCGAATCCCACGCCCTCCGCTCGTGACCACCCGATGCTGAGGGGGTACCCATGTCGGAGCCGGTCCGCGATCGCGCGACACGCTCGCTGCCGACGGCGGCCGTCCGTCACGGCCGGCAGCGCCGTTCGCGCGCCATCACGACGATCCTGACGACCGTCGCCGCCGCTCTCGCGGTGGTCATGGTGAGCACCGTCTCCGTCGGGGCGATCACCGTCGCGCAATTCAACGCCAACATTGACG
>Ga0209066_10004333_pt1 | contig 15590 bp, 7 predicted proteins | sample All_14_2_FD_187198 | JGI IMG/M metagenome (GOLD analysis project Ga0209066, IMG submission 187198) | Freshwater microbial communities in response to fracking from Pennsylvania, USA - Allegheny Zone_MetaG_DW_15 (SPAdes) (version 2) ...
CTTCATGGAGGTCCAGGTCATGCGGACCTTCGTCAACTTCCAGCCCGGCGAGACGCGCTCCTGCATCGGCTGCCACGACCCGCGCGACGGCTCGCAGATGCCCGAACGGCCGCTGGCGATGCTGAAGCCCGCCGCAGCGATCCGGCCACAGCCCGGCGACGCCGGCCCGCGCCCGCTCCATTACCCGGCCGACGTCCAGCCGATTCTGGACCGCCACTGCGTCAAGTGCCACAGCGGCGACGCGCCGAAGGGCAACCTCAGCCTGACCGGAGCCTTCACGGAGCACTTCAGCGAATCGTACGAGAACCTCCTGCGTAAGGGGCTCGTCCCCTTCATCCAAGAGTGGACGGGGCCACGGGCGGACAAGGGCGGCCCGCTGTACGTGGGCAACGGCAGCATGATGCACGCCGCGGCCGTGCCGCCCTACACCTACGGCTCGCACACGAGCAAGCTGATCCAGACGCTGCTCAAAGGACATCAGAAAATTCGGCTGGAGCAGGCGGAGCTCGTCCGCCTGGCCACCTGGGTCGACGCGAACGCCCCGTTCTACGGCTCGTATTTCGGCCGCCGCAACATCGTCGCCAAAGACCGGCCGGGCTTCCGCGCCGCGCCGACGCTGGCTTCCGCGCGCGGCGTTCCGCCGCCACCCGTGACCGCGCCGCCGATCCCGTCCGAGCTGTTGACTGCATGGCGGCGCGGCGCTGAAACAAACGATGGGGGTAACTCGGGTAGGGCGGTTTCCCCGAAACCGCCGCGGACGCCTCGGGGAGACGTCCCTACCGTTGAAGTTAGGGTCGAGAGCTTGCCGGAGCGCTTCGACGGCAAAACGTTCGTCAAGGGCGCGCCCGCAGGCGAGCAGGAGGCTGTTTCCGTCGCCCTGTGGGTGCGCGCGGACGAGCTGAAGAACCGTTGGACCCCGCTGCTCTTCACGGACGGGAGAGACACCTCCGCGCTCCACTTCAGCCTGCTCGAAGACGGCTCGCCGAACCTCGCGATCAACGCGGGCAGCGAAAACTGGAAGCACGTGCGGGCGGACGCGCCCGTGAGAACCGGCGCATGGCACCATGTCGCCGTGGCCTGCGATCCCCGCCTCGATGGCGAGGCCCGCTTCTACATCGACGGCAAGCCCGCCGGCGTCAAGCGGCTCGACCTCGGCGTCCCGCTCGCGCTGGCCGCCTACCGGCTCGGCGCGTGGAGCGCGTGGGAGAACGCGCCCGCCAACAATTTCCACGGCTCGCTCGACGACGTGCGCCTCTACCGCGGCCTGCTGACCGACGCCGAGGTCGCAGCGCTCGCGCGGGACGGTGTGAGGACGCCCGACTGATCGACGCCCGATGCCCGGACCTTTCCCCGGGAGTCGAGCGTCGGAAGTCGGGAGACAGAAAATTAAAGGAGACAGGCGATGAAGACAAACGTTACGTTTAGCAGACTGGCAGTGATCACAGGCGTATGTGTCGGATGCGTTCTCGGGTCGCTCGCCGCGCCGCCGGTGACGGACGGGCTGAAGTTCTGGGTCGACGCCAGCGACGCGTCGACAGTGACCACCAACGCGGCCGGTCTTGTCGAGCAGTGGAACGACCTCTCGGGGGCAGGCAACCATGTGGCGCAGACCGACAGCACAAAAAGGCCGGTCTTCAATCCCGCCGGACTGGACGGGAAGCCCTCGCTGTCGTTCAACTCGACGAACGTCCTTTTCAAATCAGGCTCGCTGCTCTGCTACAGCAACCACACGGCGTTTCTCGTGGCGAAGGCGACCTCGCATACGGAAAACGACATGCTGGGCAGCGGCGGAACGGGTGCGGGCGATATCCTCATCATGCATTATAGGCAGGTAAATTTTGTTTTCCGCGGCCACTATTGGGGTGTCTCGGGCGTCGCGACCAAGGACAGTGCCATCAACACCGCGGTTTCGGTCCCGCTGGTGTATGCGCAGCGCATGAGCGGCACGGCGTTGGAGCTGTTCAGAAACGGAACGCGGGACGCGGTACAGCCGTTCTCAAGTTTCTCGCCCAACAAAAAAGGCATCGTTCTCGGCTACCGATCGACAGGGGGAAGCAGCGGCAAATGCTTTGCAGGAGAGTTGTCGGAGGTGCTGATCTACGAGCGGGCGCTGAGCGACGCGGAGCGGGCACAGGTGGAAGAGTACCTCGTTGAAAAGTGGCTCGGCGACTACGGCCCCGCTCAGCCCACACCCGTGACAACAGGCTTGAAGTTCCGGGCGGACGCTTCCGCAAGTCAAACCGTTCTGACCAACGAGGAGGGGAAGGTCATCCAATGGCTTGACCTCTCCGGCAACGGATATCATCTCCAGCAGCGGTTGACCGATACCCGGCGCCCCGTCAGCAGTCCCACCGGGCTGAACGGGAAACCCTCGCTCACCTTCAACGGGTCAAACGTTCTGGTGACCACCGTCAGCCCCATCAATTACAGCAACCACACCGTCTTCGTGGTGGCGAAGGCGAGGGACAACACCACCAGCGCATGGGGCAACGATCTGGTCGGCTCGAATATGGGTGATGTGAACGGTTTTCTTCTGACCATCCGTTACGGGTATTACACCGCCACCTACTGGCCCACCAACAATGCCACCTCGGTCATCGTCACCGGCAAAACGCCGGTCACGTTCGCGCCAACCCTCTATGGACAACGTTTGGACGACGCCGGAATGGAGATATTCCGGAACGGGTTGTCGGACAACACCGAAACGGTCGGTCCCCGGACCAACGTCTTGAACGGCGTCTCGGTGGGTTATCGGGTCGAGGCGGTCAACAGCGATTACGGGTTCATCGGCGAAATTTCAGAGGTGCTGCTCTACGACCGGGCGCTCAACGCCTCAGAGCGGCAGCAGGTGGAGACCCACCTGACAAACAAGTGGTTCACGGTTCCGGTTGCCGACGGTCTGCCCGTGACCCGCAACCTGAAATTCCGCGTCGATGCCAGCGACGCGGCCTCGGTCGTGACCAACGAGCTGGGCAAGGTGTCCAAATGGTGGGGCCGGGGCGAAACCGGGTATTACGTCACGCAAACCACGACGAACAAGCAGCCGACCTACAACCCGCACGGCCTCCGTTGGCGGCCCTCGCTCTCGTTCAACGGCACCAACGTGATGGCGCTCCCCTTCAACGCGATCAACTACAGCAATCACACCGTCTTCGTGGTCGCACAGGCCGCCAGCGGAAGCGGCGCCAAAGACTTCCTGGGAAGCGGCGGCACGGGCGTCGGCGACATCCTGCTGATGAACTATAATAACAAATACCGCGGACACTACTGGGCGACCACCAACTCCGCCGTCCCGATTTCGATCACCAGCGTTTCCGATACGGTTCTGACGCCCGTCATTTACAGTCAAGCGTTCAGCGACACGGGGTTGCGGATCTATCGGAACGGCACTCTGGACAATTCGAAAACGACGGGGCTCTCCTACACGAACGTCCTGCGCGCCGTCACCTTGGGCAGCCGCTCGGCGGGCGGGGGCGACTACTTCGTCGGCGAGATGTCGGAGGTGCTCGTTTACGACTGCGCGCTGACCGATGAGGAGCGGCAGCAGGTGGAGGCTTATTTGTATGAGAAATGGCTGCGGGACCGGCGCGGCACGCTGATCCGGATGTTGTGACGGGGACGACCGCCCGACGCCCGGGCTTCTCCCGGAAGTCGAGTGTCGGGCGGCGGGCGTCCCTGATCGATGGTGGTTGAGCGGCGGGATTTTTAGTATGCTTCCCTGTACCTGTACAGTGGACGCAGCGATGATGTTTAAGGAAAAACAGGGGGACCGATGAGAATGAGAAATGTGATCATGATGTTGGCACTGGGGAGTGCCTGGACGGGATTTGCGGCGGATGCCGTACAGGGATCGGTCTGGGATTCGGGTCAACTGAAAACCGCGGCCGTGGCGCCGGCGGGCCTTCGGGCCGTGACCGACAAAACGCTGCTGCTGTCGGGGCGGCACGCCCTGCGGATGGACTCCGCCTGCCTGCCTGAGCGGCTGGAGCGCTTCTCGGTCAGCGCCTGGGCCAAGCCGGACTCCTTCGACCGGTACAACGAGCTGTTCCGCATCGAGGCGCCCGAGGGCCGCGTCCTCTTCGCGTTCCAGGAGAAGGGGTCCGTGCTGGCGCTGGGGCTGGACGTCAACGGCGTCTACCGCGAATGCGACGCCCGGATCCGCCCCGAAGCCGTGCTGGACGGCTGCTGGCACTTCGCGGCCGCGACGTTCGACGGGCGCGAGATGCGCGTCTACCTCGACGGCGCGCTGATTGGCCAGCTGCCGCATGCCGGGACCGCCCGCGTCGCGCGCGCGGCGGGCTTCGTCGGCTCGCACGGCGGCAGCGGCGAGTTCTTTCAGGGCGGTTTGGACGACCTGCGCCTGTATACCGACGCGCTGACGCCCGACGCGCTGACCGCGGTTTTCAAGGCCGGGGCCGCACGGCTGACGGCGACTGCGCTGACAGCTCTGCCGGCGGAGTGGAGGCCGCTGCTCCAGGAGCGGCCCACCTTCACGGCGACGCTGACGGAGGCCCGGCGCGCGCTCGCCCAAAGCGCGCGCGCCTGCCCGCCTGAAGTCCGAAACCTCTTCGCGAAGACCTTGTCCGCCCGGTTCCCCGACGAGTGCGCCACCTATGCCCGGCTGTACAGCCAGGCGGCCGCGCTTTTCCTGTCGTTGCACGACCTCGCCCCGCTGAGGGCGCGGCTGGCCGACCAGCTCGAGTGCCTGACCGAGTACATGCCTCTGACGGAGGGGCAGTGGGCACGGTGTCCGGCGGCCGAGCGGAAGCGGTGGCAGGAGCTGAAAGCGTGGGCTGGAGCGATGGAAGCCCGCTTGGCGGCGGGCGGCCCGGACGCCGACGCGGTGGTCCTCGACGCCGTGACGGCCGCTTGGCCGGAAGTCCCGGAGCGCCCGACCGCGGCCGAGCCGGTCGCGCCCTACGTGCGGCCCGAGACGCCGCAAGCCCGAACCTATACGGCGGACGAGGCGCGGCAGGCCATCGAGGCCGACTGGCTGTTTCAGGTCAACGGCACGCCCAACCTCGCGCAGGAGATCGCGCGGACGCGCGCCTTGGCGGCGCGGCTCTGTCTGCCGGGATACGAGCTGGACAGCATGGCCGTGGCGGCGGCCCAGCCCAACCTCCCGGCGGAGAAAACGAAAGAGCTGTACCTCTCCGTGCGCCGCGTCCGCCGCGCGCTGATGCTCGGGAATCCCGTCGTCAACTTCACCCGGCTCCTGCTGGTGGACATGCCCTACCCGCAAGGCCGCGAGTGGCCGCACGAGACGCGCCACCGGCTCGGCTACATGGCCGTGCCCGGCGGGCAGCTGCTCGTGGTCGACGGCCTGTCGCTGGCCGGCACCGTCCGCCGGCTGATGCCGCAGGCGCCGCTGCACGGCAGCTTCTGGCGGCCGGACCTGTCGTTCGACGGGCAGCGCGTGCTCTTCTGCTTCAAGCCGCACAACGAGAAGGCCTTCCACATCTACGAATGCAACCTGGACGGCACCGGGCTGCGGCAGCTCACCTCCGGGATCTTCGACGATTTCGACCCCGTCTATCTGCCCGACGGCCGGCACTATGTCTTCTCCTCGTCGCGCGGCCACACCTATGTGCGCTGCATGCCCCCCACCAACGCCTACAACCTGATGCGCGGCGCGTTCGACGACGGCGACCTCTATTTCATCTCGGCCAACAACGAGCCGGACTACCTGCCTTCCGTGATGAACGACGGCCGGATCGTCTACACGCGCTGGGAGTATACCGACAAGCCGCTGTGGCGCTGCCAGAGCCTCTGGACGGTCAACCCCGACGGCACGCAGCCCAACACCTTCTGGGGCAACCAGTCGGTCTGGCCGGACCTGCTGAAGGACGCGCGCGCGATCCCCGGCAGCCGCCGCGTGATGTTCACGGGCAGCGCGCACCACAACTGGTTCTCGGGCTCGATCGGCATCATCGATCCGGACAAAGGCGCGAACTTCCCGAACGGGCTGACCAAGGTGACCGCCGAGCTGCACTGGCCCGAGAGCGGCAACGGGCCGGTCGACCCGGTCGAGTCGCCCGACTATCTGGCCTACGGCAAGTTCGACTCGTATCAGAACCCCTATCCGCTGAGCGAGCGGGACTTCCTGGTCTCGGCGCGCCGCAACGGGAAGTTCGCCCTCTACCTGATGGACACGGACGGCAACCGCGAGCTGGTCTACGAAGGCACCAACCACATTTTCCACGCCCAGCCGATCCGGCCGCGCACCGCACCGCCCGTCGTGCCCGACCGCGTCAAGTGGCCCACGAAGGCGGAGCGCCTCAGCCCCGAAGGCGGCACGATCTACAGCGCGAACGTCTACCACGGCGCGCCGGCCGCGCTTCAGGGCAAGGCGAAGTTCATGCGGATCCTGCACATCGAGCAGAAGACCTACACCTACTGGAACCGGCGCCCCGCGCTCTCCACCGGGCCCGTGGTCTCGCTCTTGCAGTCCGACGGCGTGAAGCGCGTCCTCGGCACCGTGCCGATCCACCCCGACGGCTCGTGCTGGTTCACCGTGCCGTGCGGCGTGGCGCTGCACTTCCAGCTTTTGGACGAGCAGCACCGGGCGCTCCAGACCATGCGCAGCTTCGCCAACGTCATGCCGGGCGAGAGCCGCGGCTGCCTGGGCTGCCACGAGCAGCACAGCCGCGCGCCGCACATGGGCGCCGGCCCGTCGAAAGCGGTCCAGGGCGTGCCCGACGCGATCACGCCCGTTCCGTGGGCTTACGACACCGGGTTCACCTGCGCGCCGGAAGGCTGCGCGACGCTCGCGCAGGCGCTCGATGCGGGGTTGCGCAAAGCCGCGCAGGCGGCACAGCCGAAAACCGCCTATACGGAGCGGTTCGGCACTTCGGTCAGTTACCTCAAAGACGTGCAGCCGGTGCTGGACCGTTATTGCGGCAAGTGCCATCAGGGCGAGGGCGAAGCGCGCAAAAAGCTGGACCTGACCCTGCGCGGCTACGAGCCGTACATGACGCTGATCGGCAAGCCCGGCTGGGGCCGGACCAACTCCGTTCCCGAGAAGCTGCCGCCGGGATATGATCTGGCCGGCACACTGCATGTCGAAGCCTACAGCACCGTCGACCCCGCCGCCTACCGCACGCCGGAACCCATGACGCGCCTCTCTTACACGAGCAAGCTGATCGCGCTCGCCTCCAGCGGCAAACACCACAACGTGAAGGTCGACCCCTTCAGCCTGCTGCGGCTGACGCTCTGGGTCGACACGATGTGCCCGTATCTTTCGGACGAAGACATCCGCGCCGAGGAGGACCCGCAATTCCAAGGCTGCGACTGGCTCTCCATCCGGCCGCGCTTGAAAACCGCGCCGATCTTGATCCGCCCCGGGCCTTTCAGCGCGGACGCGCCGGGAATCGAGTGACAACGGAACCGAAACAGCGGCTACCGACCAGCGACTACCGACGTCCGGACTCTCCTCCGGGAGTCGTGCGTCGCGTGTCGGGAGTCGCCTTGCCAGAAAAGAAATTCAGGAGAATAACGATGATGATCAAACACATGCTGTTTCTTGTGCCGCTCGCCACGCTGGCGGGCACGATTCAAATCCCGGGAACCTGGTCGTTGCCGCCTCAGGACATGGACCCCGCCAGCCTGACCGCGCTGCCGCCAGCCGTGCCGCGCAAAGCGTCCGGGCAGCAGACCACGCTCGCGCAGGCCGCCGTGCAGACGGCGGACGGCGCAGCGGTCACGGAGCTGAAAGGTCTTCCCGGCGTGCGGATCGAAAGGGGCGAGGTCGCGCTGGCTTTCCGCGCCGTCAAGGAGTCCGACGAGTTCGCAAAAATGGCGCGGGCGGCCGGCTCTTCCGCCGAGTGGTACGGCTCCGGCTTCTGGACGGGCTCCGAAGAGTGGGCCCGCGTCGGCAAGAACTGGCTGCACCCCGGCAACGCCGTCGACGCGGCGCGCGCCTTCATCGCGCCCGCGGACGGGCGCGTGTCCGTCTCCGGCACCGCCAAGAAGCTGCACCTCGACGGTGACGGCGTGAGGGTCTCTGTGCGGCACAACGGCAAGACCCTCTGGTCGGCGGACCTGGAGGGCAAAGACGGCGTCGGCAAGGAACCCGCGCTCACGCTTGAGATCAAGAAGGGCGACGCGCTCCGTTTTATCGTGAACCGCCGCGGCGGCCACGGCTGCGACACGACCGGCTGGGATCCGGTCGTCGCGTACGAGAGCGGGGCGTCCTACCGGGCCTCCGAAGGCTTCTCGGACAAGCAGGAGGCGAACGGCTGGCGCTACGAGTTCTCGGGCGGCAAAGCCGCGCCGACGAGCCAGCCCGCCGTGTACGGCGTCGGCAAGGATTTCAAGCTCTACAAAGGCGCGATCGACGCCGCCGCGTCCTTCCCGTTCGTGATCGTCTCGGACGGCAACAAGGAGGACGGCTTCATCGGCTACGTGATCGCCCGGGACTCGGAGGAGGCGTGGACGCTGACCCAGGACGCGGGCGGCCTGAAGGTGGCGGGCGCTGGCGCGGCGGCGGTCGTGCGCTACGACGGCACGTGGATCGAAGGGCTCAAGCTGCTGCCCGCGTTGTCCGGGGTAGGGACGCCTCTCCGAGGCGTCCGCGGCGGTTTCGGGAATATCCCGTATCCGGGATCGCCCAATCTTGGATTGGGAGCGGAGCGTCAAACCGCCCTACCTAAACTCGGCTCCGCGTTCCGCGCCGCCTATGCGAAGGCCGTGGCCGGCGTGCCGCACGCGCCGGAGCCGGACCTGTTCCTGCTGGCGGTCTCGGAGTGGATGCAGGACGACGCCCTCTTCGGCGGCGGCGACAAGGCCAGGCTGGCGGAGTGCCTGGCCGACCAGACCCGGCGGCTTGAACAGCTCACGGGAGCGGCCGTCGCGCCGGCGGGCGCCGGCTGGGAGGGCTATCTGCGCGCGCGGCTGCTGAAGCGCGGCGCGCTGCTCTCCGATCCCAAGCTCGCGTTCGGCGAACTGCTTTTCTGCACGCGCCGCAACCCGTCGTGGAACCACGAGGTGGCGCAGTATTTCGGCTGGCGGCAGCGTCCCGGCGGCAGCCTCTTCGCGCTGGAGAAACCCGGCGTCTCACTGGCCTGCCGCGACTTGGCGGCCGGCAAGCTGCCGCAGGGCAACATCCTCGAGCCGCGCCTTTCCTACGACGCCAAAAAGATCCTGTTCTCGTTCGTGGCGACGGACGGCGCGCTCGACCCGCGCACGCTGCCGCGCAACGAGAGCGACACGAACCACCACTACTATCACCTCTACGAGCTCGGCTCGGACGGCACCGGCCTGCGCCAGATCACCAACGACAGCTACGACGACCTGATGCCGGAGTGGCTGCCGGACGGCGGGATCGCCTTCGTGTCCACGCGCCGCCGCGCGACCTCGCGCTGCTTCTGGTGGGGCTACAGCGACCGCTGGCACTCCTACACCGTGTTCCGCATGAACCCCGACGGCTCGGACATCCAGCAGCTCTCGTGGAACGACGTGAACGACTGGTTCCCGGCGGTCGCCAACAGCGGGCACCTGCTCTTCGCGCGCTGGGACTACATCGACCGCGACGCGGTCACCCACCAGAACCTCTGGTCCATGCGGCCCGACGGCAGCAACCCCATGGCCGTGTGGGGCAACGAGACGCCCAAGCCGCACTGCACCTTCCAGGCCAAGGCCATCCCCGGCAGCGGCAAGGTCGTCTGCGTCGCCTCGGCGCACCACGCGGTCACCGGCGGCCCCGTCATGCTGATCGACCCCACGGTGCACAACAACAGCGCGGACGCGGTCAAGCGCCTGACGCCGGGCCACTACCCCGAGTGCGAACACGGCCCGAACGGCGAGTGGTACAACGCGCCCTGGCCCTTTTCGGAAACGCTCTTCCTCGTGGCCTACAGCCGCGACGGCCTGATGTACGAGCCCGCGCGCCACAACCCCGATTACGCGCTCGGCCTCTATGTGCTCGACGCCCACGGCAACCGCGAGCTGCTCTACCGCGACGGCCTCCTCGGCGCGACCTGCCCGACGCCGCTCGCGCCGCGCCCCGTGCCGCCGATCCTGCCGTCCGTCAACAACCCGTTGCTGGCGACGCGCGGGCTGGGCGAGGTGTTCCTCTCCGACGTGTACGAAGGCATGCCGAAAGCGAAGCGCGGCACGCTCAAGCAGATCCGCGTGGTGCAGGTCTTCCCGAAAACGACGCGCGACTCGATGGTGCCGCGCATCGGCGTGGCGGGCGAAGAGAACACGCGGGCGATCCTGGGCGTGACGCCCGTCGAGGCGGACGGCTCGGCGCGCTTCCTCGTGCCGGCCGGCAAGCCGTTCTTTTTCCAGGTGCTGGACGCGGACGGCTTCGCCTACCGGACCATGCGCTCCAGCACCTCGCTCATGCCGGGCGAGCGCGTCTCCTGCGTCGGCTGCCACGAGAACAAGATGGCGGTCTCGGCCGCGGCGCTCAAACTGGTGTCCGCCATGCGGCGCCCCGCCGCCGAGCTGACGCCCACGCCGGAGTCGGGCCGCCCCTACGGCTTCGTCGAGAACGTCCAGCCGGTCTTCGACGCCAAGTGCGCGAGCTGCCACACCGGCAAGGAGCCGAAGGGCGGGATCGACCTGTCGCGCGCCTTGGTCGGGAACGGCTACACCGTCTCCTACCAGAGCCTGTGCTACGCGAAGGGCTCCGACGGCAAGACGATCCGCCGGTTGGCGAAAAAAGGCGGACGGCCGCTAGTGACCTGCTTCCCGATGCGCAACCAGATCCAGGTCACGCCCGAGGGCGGCGAGGACGGCGCGCTCGGCAGCGGGCTGGTGCAGATGCTCAAGGCGGGCCACGGCGAGGTCAAGCTGACCCCCGAAGAGCTGCGCCGCATCGGCACCTGGATCGACATGAACGCCGTCTTCTACGGCGTGTACGAGCCCGAGGCGCAGCTCGCGATGCAGCGCGAAGGCAAGCCTGTGCCCATGCCGGAAATCCAGTGAGCCCGCGGCGGGGCCGGCGCGCGTGGCGCCCGGCACGTGCGGGGAAGCGGGGCCAAGGCGCCGGCCACGGCCGGATCCGGGAAGGGTGGGGCAGGAAGGAGAAAAGCATGCGGATTCTACACGGGGCTCTCAGAGCGGGATCGGGGCTTCGGCACATCCTCCCCGCGCTGGCGATTTTGGGCGGGGCGCACGCCGCGGATTACTACGTCAGCCCCGGGGGCCAGGACACGGATCCGGGCACCGAGTCGAGCCCGTGGCAGACGATCGCCAAGGCGTCCGCGACGATGGCCGCCGGAGACACGGTCCACATCATGAAAGGCGCCTATCGGGAATGCGTGAAGCCGGCGCATTCCGGACTGCCGGGCCAGCCGATCACCTACACCGCATATCCCGGACATTCGGCGGTGATCGACGGGACCGGCGTCGCGCTGGCCAAGCGCGGCGGCATCCTCGGCCTGGTTGACATCGGCAACAAGAAGCACATCCGGATTTCCGGACTGACGGTTGTCAACACGATGGAGGGGAACGCCGCCGGCATCTTCGCCGCCGGGTGCGAAGATCTCATTCTGGAGAACAACCGGATCGCTAACACCGGCGCATCCGGGATCCTCACCTACCAGTGCTCGAAAGTCCTCATCGACGGCAACCGGGTCCAGAGCGTCTGCGTACGAGGCGGCCAGGAGAGCATTTCGCTGATGCACACCGACTCGTTTGAGGTCCGGAGCAACTCCGTGCACAGCACGCCGCCCAGCCTGGCCGGCAAAGGCGGCGGGGTCTACCGGAAGGAAGGGATCGACGCGAAAGACGGGTCTTCCCGCGGCAGGATCTTCGGCAATCACGTGCACCACACCAGCCTCGGCATTTATGTCGATGCCCGCGGGTCGGCGCGCGACATCGAGATCTCCGGGAACGTCATTCACGACCTCTTCTCCTCGTTCGAGGAGCCCGGCGCACAGGGCACGGGCAACGGCATTGTGATCGCCTCCGAAACGGCGGGCATCATCGAAAACGTCCGGATTTTCAACAATCTGATCTACAACACACACTTCGGGATCCGCCTGGCGGGGTATGGCACCCCGGGCCACCCGGTCATGACGAATGTCACCGTGATCCACAACACGCTGTACCGGACGCGCCGGGGAATCGAACTGTCGAATCGGAATGCCACGGGCATCGTGATTCGGAACAACCTCTGCTGCCGCTGCACCGACTTTGACCTCGGCATCTTCCGGAACTCGTGGGGCGACCAGGCGCGGATGGTTCTGGATGACCCGACCCTCCGCGTCGAAAGCAACCTGCTCGACGTCCCGGCAGGAGCGGGCCGGCCGTGGGAACGCGACAACGTCTACGGCACGGCCGGCTTTGTCGCCCCGGAAGCCGGCGATTTCCGCCTCCGTTCGGATTCTGCGGCGCGCGACCGGGGCGCCGCTGCCGGCGGCGCGCCGCCGTTTGACATCATCGGGAACCCGCGGCCGGTCGGCGCCGCGCCGGACATCGGCGCCTATGAGTTTGCGGAGCCGCCACGGCCGTGAGCCGCCTCCTGATGAGTAATGAACGCGGGCGGAGCCCGTAACCCGAGCGAACCGCAGAATGTAAGTCGTCGTTGACCTGACCGTTCCATGGAGTTCTTATGGTGAAAAAACTAATCGTGATCGGTGCGGCCCTCATGTCGGTCGCAGGGTATGCGTCCTTTCCTGCGGATGCGGTGCTGTCGGATTTTCCGCGTCTTGTTGGTGAACGCGATGACGCGCCGCGTTTCCGGCGCGCGATCGCCGCGGCACCGAACGGGGTTCTCGCGGTCGGGAAGGGCGACTATTCGATTGCGACGCCGCTCGTTATCACGAACCGATGTTCGCTGGAGATGCATCCCGCGGCGCGGCTCATCGCCGCGGCGCCGATGGAGTTTGTCCTCACTTGGGACGGACATGATGATTATCATGCGCTCTCGGTCTTCAATTCCGACGGCTCCGTCTATGACAATGCCGGACTCTTCATCCGCGGCGGCGATATCGACGGCAGGGGGCTCGCGAGCTGCCTTCGGATCGGCAACGCCCATCACTTCACGCTCGCCGACATCACGCTCCACAACGGACGCAAGGCCGGGCTTGAACTCTCGCGCTGGAACGGCGGACACCTCTATGAGCTCATCGCCAACAACGTCTACTGCAAGTGCACGATGCAGGGGCTTGCCGGCAATGTCGGCGTTCTTGTCGAAGTCCACGACTGTCATTTTACCGACGTCATCGTCGTCGATTATACGGTCGGCATCCGTGCTACGGGCAGCTCGAACCGTTTCACGCGTTGCCATGTCTGGGGTGGTACAGTCGCGCCGAAGGGGATGTCCATGCGCGAGTGGTCCGAGTTCTATGCGGCCAACAAGAAGCAGCGCGGCAGGTGGAATGCGGAGCTGGAAGCGACTCTCCTGTCGAAAGGGCTTCCGGAAATGCTCGCCGGATCGATCTGCTTCGATTCCGCCCCTGGAAATCTGTTCGACGGCTGCTATGCCGACACCGCGGAAATCGGTTTCAATCTTCCGTATGGCGGACAGCTCGTGAATTGCGGTTTTTACAACAATTTGCTGATGGGACTCCGTAAATCAACGGTCATCGTGCATCAATCGGGGCGCCTTGTCATCACCGGTTGCAACTTCAACGGTGTTGCAGGTATCGAAAAACTGTACCTGGGGCCGTGGAAGGATGTGATCTGGTCGTCCTCGACGGCCTCGGGCGGCGCGGACATGAGCGCCGACGCAAAGAAGCTCTGGCACGGGACACCCGTGCAGAAGTGATTTCGTGATCACGTGTCACTCGCATCCCAGAGGCGGCACAGTTAGCCCTTACCCACTTCCATATGACATCTCCCGCTATCTAAACGTTTCGCCGCGCCCGTGAAACCGGGCGCGGCGAACGGGAGGCCCCAGCCGATTCTAGACCCTCGGCTCGAAGCCTTCGCGCTTGAAGCCCTGCAGGAGCGCGGTCGCCTCGGGGCTGTTGCTGAAGACGCGCTTGTCGTTGTCCCAGACGAGCTCCTTGCCGGGGAAACGCTGCGCGATGCAGCCGAACAGGAGCGCCTCGGTCAGGCGGGCGGCGTATTCGAAGCGGCTGCCCGTGGCCTCGGGGGTGTGCGCCTTGCAGGCGTCGACCCACTCCTTGTAATGGTTGTACTGCCACTTGCCGGGATCTTCCAGCAGCTTGTTGCAGGCGCGCTCGGCGTCCTTCGTTTCAGGGCCGAACGGCTGGCCGCCGACCGCGATGGCCTGCGGCTTGCCGGAGTGTGATCCGCCGAGGGTGGTCGCCTTGGCCCCGACGATCATACATCCGTTGTCCCCCACATTCAGTTTCGGATGCGATCCGATCGGACGCTTGGGAAGAATGCCGCTCTCATACCAATAGACGTTGAGGCCTTTGGGGCAGGCCGGCGACGGGCCGAAGTGGTAGTCGATGGTCGAGTACGTCGAATAGGCGAGGTCGGCGGGCTTGTCGCACCACGCCTTGACGGTCTCGGGCAGTCCCAGTTTCAGCACGAAGAACGCGGGGTCGAAATTGTGCACGGCCATGTCGCCGATGGCGCCGCAGCCGAAGTCGCACCAGCCGCGCCAGGCGAAGGGCTGGTAGCCTTTGCCGTAAGGACGCATCTTCGCCGGCCCGAGCCAGCAGTCCCAGTTGAAGCCTTCCGGGACTTTCTCTTCCGGCGGAAGGGAGGACATGCCTTGCGGCCACCACCTGCCGCCGGCGCGGTCCGTCCACGAGTGCACCTCAAGAATGTCGCCCCAGAACTGGCTCTCCATGAGCTTCTCATAGCGGAAAACGCCGGGGTGACCCTGGTTGCCCATCTGCGTCACGACGCCGTATTTCTTGGCCGACTCCATCAGCATCTCGCACTCCTCGTACGAATGGGCGAGGGGCTTCTGCACGTAGACGTGCTTGCCGAGGCGCATCGCGGCCAGCGCGATGGTCGCGTGCGTGTGGTCGGCCGTGGAGACGCAGACGGCATCGCACTCTTTGGCGATCTTGTCCAGCATCTGGCGGTAGTCCGTGAAGGTCGGGATGCCCGGGAACTTTATAGCCGCTTTGTCGAGGGCGGAGGGGTTGACGTCGCACAGGCCGGTGCAGATGGCCCCGTTGCCGGTCAGCGCGTTGAGGTCGCCTCCGCCCATGCCGCCCACGCCCACTTTCAAAAAGCGGAGCTGCTGCCCGGGACTCTCCTTCACGGCCTGCCCGTAAACTTTGCTCGCCGGGATGAAAAATCCCGCCATCGCGCTTGTCGCCAAAAAAGAACGCCTCGATACGCCCCGATATTTCATTCGTTTCTCCTTCTTGGTTGAGCCCCTGCGGGAAACTACCCGCAAGAACGGAATGTAGTATAACGGACGGAAGGAAAAGAGGGTAATGAAAGTTGATCGCTCAGCCGTTCGCGTTTCGGATGCCCGTTCGGCTTTGGGAGGGGCAAGCGTCTGCTTGCCCCTGTGGTTTGGCCTTTGACTAGATTCACGTACTAGATTTTTTACGCCGGCGCACTTTTCCCCTTGTGACCCGGCGTTTTTTAGTGTTTAATCATATCTAGCATATGTGCTAGATCATACACACAGGAGGCCCACAATGGGATACCCGACGAAAGTCCAGCTCATCCGGCGGAAGAAGACGGCCGACCAGTACTAC
>Ga0209066_10004334_pt1 | contig 15589 bp, 16 predicted proteins | sample All_14_2_FD_187198 | JGI IMG/M metagenome (GOLD analysis project Ga0209066, IMG submission 187198) | Freshwater microbial communities in response to fracking from Pennsylvania, USA - Allegheny Zone_MetaG_DW_15 (SPAdes) (version 2) ...
ACGCCGAGCGGCTTGCCGCGAGGCGGCCAGCGCTTCGCGCTGATCGACAGCCTGCGCGCCGCTGTCCCCTGGCAGCGGCTGCGGCGGGCCGAGACCGGCGCCCCCACCGATGGCCCGATCCTGATGCGCAAGGCCGATCTCAGGGTGCGCCGCTTCGAGGAGCGCGCCGCGCGCGTCACCATCTTCGTGGTCGATGCCTCGGGCTCGGCCGCGGCCGCGCGGCTGGCCGAGGCCAAGGGCGCGGTCGAGCTGCTGCTGGCCCAGGCCTATGTCACCCGTTCGCAGGTGGCGCTCGTCGCCTTTCGCGGCACCGGGGCCGAGGTGCTGCTGCCCCCCACCCGCTCGCTCACCCGGGCGCGGCGCCTGCTGGCGGCCCTGCCCGGCGGGGGCGGCACGCCGCTGGCGCAAGGCCTAGCCGCCGCGCGCGAACTGGCCGAGGCGGTGACCGCCCGCGGCCACAGCGCCGCGCTGGTGATCCTTACCGATGGCAGGGCCAATATCGCCGCTGACGGCACGCCCGGCCGCGTGCAGGCGAGGGCCGATGCCGAAGCCGCCGCCCGCGCCATCGCTGCGCGCGCTATCGAGGCGCTGGTGATCGACATTTCCGCCCGCCCCGGGCCGGAAGGCGCGGCGCTCGCCGAGGCCCTGGGCGGGCGCTTCCTCGCCCTGCCGCGGGCTGACGCACGGATGCTCAAGGCCGCGATCAACGCCGCCCAGCCCATCGGCGCGGCGGCATGAGCGGGCTGGACTGGCAGCGCGAGGGGCTGATCTGGCCGCACCGCGAGGCCAGCCGCTTCATCATGGCAGGAGGCGCGCGCTGGCACGTGCAGGAGATGGGCGCCGGCCCGGTGCTGCTGCTGCTCCACGGCACCGGCGCCTCGGTCCATTCCTGGCGCGGGCTGATGCCGCTGCTCTCCGAGCGCTACCGGGTGATCGCGCCCGATCTGCCGCGCCATGCCTTTACCAGCGGCCATCCCCCGCAGGCGACGGGCCTTGCCGCAATGGCCCGCGCCGTGGCCGAACTCAACGCCGCGCTGGGAATCGCGCCGCAGGCGATCATCGGCCATTCGGCAGGCGCGGCGCTGGCGCTGCAGCTGGCGCTCGATCACGGCTTTGCCGGGCCGATCATCGGCCTCAACGCCGCGCTGCGCCCCTTTCCCGGCCCCTTTGCCCAGCTGTTCCCGGCGGTGGCCAAGACCCTGCTGGTCAACCCGTTGGTGCCGCGGCTCTTTGCCGCCACGGTGGATTGGGGCGGCGGGGCCGAGCGCTTCCTGTGGCGATCGACCCGCTCGCGCCTCGATCCGCAGGGGCTGGCCTGCTATCGCACCCTCCTCACCCATCCGGGCCATGCCGCAGGCGCCCTGGCGATGATGGCCAATTGGGACTTGCCGGGCCTGAGGGCGCGCATGGGCGCGGCGGGCAATCGGGTGCTGCTGCTTCACGGCAGCGCCGATCCCGCCGTGCCGCTCGCCTGGGCGAAGGAAGCGCAAGGCTGGCTCGGCAATGCCCGGCTGGACGTGCTCGAAGGCCTCGGGCATCTTGCCCACGAGGAAGCGAGCGCGCAAGTGGCGGCACGGATCGTCGCCTTCCTCGCCGATGAGGGGCAAGGAGGCTGAGATGCACGCCGGGAACCTTGGCTGGATCGAGCTGGTGGCCTTCTATGGCATCGCCATCGGCATCGGGGTGTGGCAGTGGGTCAAGATGGACCGGATGCTGAAGCGCACCCGCGCCGAAAAGGCCGCGCGCGCCGCAGATGAAGCGCGGCCCGAAACAGAGCCGGAAAGGTGATCGGCCCAGCCGCCGCGCAGCACCCTAACCCCTGCGCCGGGGCATGCGATAGGGCAGCATGAATTGCACGAGGCCTGAGGAAAAGCGCTCAAGATCAAGACTTTCCTGCACGGCCACCACTTCCTCACCCAAAAAGCGCGAGGCCAATTCGGAGCGGGCGTAGAAGGGCGTGTCCTCCCAGGTGCGGCGGACCCGGGCAACCCCGATGTCCGACCGGGTGCGCCGTGCGATCCGCCAGCGGCTGCGCGGCAGGTGCGCGATCGGCGGCAGCTCCACCGGCTCGGGCACGCCGTGGCGATCGAACCGCAGGGCGCTGGCGAACAGCGAGCCATCGCCGCGCTCGCCCTCGTAGCACACCAGCGCGCCCTGCGTGAGGTGCGCGCGCGACCAGTGCCAGGTGCGAAAGCCGGCCTCGAGCGGCTCGGCGCCGCGGTTGTGATCGAGATAGGCCTTGCCCTGCCAGCTGAGCGCCGGCGCCTCCATCTCCACCTCGATCCGCGCGCGCGGGGCGAGGCAGTGCCAGATGTGCTGCTCGCGCGCATCGAGCGCAAAGGCCGCGCGGTTGAGCGCCTCGGGGATCACCCGCACCCGCCCGGCCACCCGCCGCTGCCACGGAATGAACAGGCGCGTGTCGCCTTCCTCGATGGTGATGGTGAGCGCCCCATCCTCCCAGCGCACCTGGCTCGGCCCGAGGGTGAGCAAGGCCGCCTCGCGCGTGAGCGCGCTGCGCCCGCGCTCGGTCATCACCCAGCGCTGCGCCGGGCCATAGAGCGCGACATTGAGCGCGGCATGATCGAGCGGATCGCGCCGCCCGGCGCGCTTGTAATAGGGGGAAAAGACGCTGCCGACAAAGGCGATGATCGTCAGCGCGTGCTGCCCGTCGTCGCTGATGGCATCGACATACCACCAGGCATAGCCGCCGGGCGAGATGTCCTCATCGAAGCGAGGTCCTTCGCGATCAGCCGCGCCGCCAGCTGCCCGGACAAGGCTGCCATGGGGACGCCGGCCGCCGGATGGGTCGCCCCGCCCGTACAGAACAGGCCCGGCAGGCGGGTGCGCGGCCCCTGTCGCTGGAAGGAGGCTGCCCAGCCGTGCGACGCCCGCCCATAGAGCGCGCCGCCCGTGGCCGGGAACAGGCGCTCCCATTCCTGCGGGGTCATCAGCTGGTGCGGCAGGGGCTGCTCGAGCATGAGCCCGCATCGCTCGAGCCTTGCCATCATGGCCTTGGTGCATCGCGCTCTCTCCTCTGCGCTGTAGCTTTGGGTGTCGCCATCGGCCGGGGCATTGACGATGATCTGCAGCCGCTCGCGCGTGCCCGGCGTCAGGGCGGCCCCGGCAAGGGTGGGGGGCCGGTCGATGGCGCAGACATAGACGGTGGGATCGGAAGGGGGCGCGCCGCCGGCGATCTCGGCAAATTCGCGGGCGTAATCGCGCGAGAAAAAGACGTTGTGGTGATTGAGGGCAAAGCCACTCGTTTCGGCATGGGCATACCACACCAGCGCCGAGAGCGAGCGCGCGCGGGGCGGCAGCGGCGCCACCGCGCGCGCTGCGGCTGCGCCAAACCGCCCGGTGGCGAGCGCCGAAGGATCGGCGTTGCAGATGACGATATCGGCAGCGATCTCCTCGCCGCTGGCAAGCCGCACCCCGCGCGCGCGCCCGCCGCTCACCAGCACCTCGGTCACTGCCGCAGCGGTGCGCACCGCTGCGGCAGTGACCGAGGTGCTGGTGGCCAGCGCCCGGGCGAGCGCATGAATCCCGCCCTCGATCACCCACACCCCGCGCGCCTCGACATGCGCGATCAGCATCAAGGTGGCCGGGGCAGCGAAGGGCGAAGAGCCGCAATAGGTGGCATAGCGGCCAAACAGCTGGCGCAGCCGCGGATCGGCAAAATGCCCGCCCAGCGCATCCCACATGCGGGTGAAGGGGCGCATCGCCAGCATCTCGCCGAGCCGCGCCGGGCCGATCCGCCACATCATCGGCAGGGGGGTGCTGGCCTTGTCGCCGCGCAGGAACGGCTCCTCCAGAACCGCATAGATGCGCGCCGCCTCGGCGCAGAAGGCGCGGTAGCCGCGCGCCGCCTCAGCCCCGGCAAAATCCCCGATCGCGGCTTCCGAACGGCGCGGATCGGCAAAGAGGTCGAGCGCGGCGCGATCATCCCAGGCGTGGCGGGCGATGATCTCGGCCGGGGTTACCCGGACATGATCGTCGAGCCGCGCGCCGCAGGCGGCAAACACCTCCTCGAACACCTCGCGCAGGGTAAAGACCGTCGGCCCGCCATCGATCTCGGCACCATCCACGCGCACCCGGCGCGCCTTGCCGCCGACCCAGGCCTCCTTTTCCAGCACCGTGACCTCGGCCCCGCGCGCGGCGAGCAAGGCGGCGCTCACCAGCCCGCCAATGCCTGCTCCGATCACGGCGACTCGCCTCGTCACGCGCCACTCCTCTGGCCATGGCCGGGCTTTATCATTGACCTTACGGTCTCATCTGTCCAATGATTTGGACATATGGCCCGAGCTGAGACCAGATGAAGCGCCTTTGGGCTGCCTTGAAGCTGGGCTATGTCGCGCGCCGCAACCGGGTGTTTGGTTCGCCCCGCTTCCAGCATTGGGCCGCGCGCCTGCCGTTGGTGCGCTGGATCGCCCGCAGCCGCGCGCGCGGGGCCTTCGATCTCTTGGCCGGCTTTGCCTATGCCCAGGTGCTGCGCGCCTTTGTCGAGGGCGGGCTGTTTGCGATCCTCGCCCAAGGCCCGCTCGGCCATGCCGAGATTGCCGCGCGCATGGGCCTGTCGCCCGCCGCCGCGCTGACCCTGCTGCGCGCCGGAAGGGCGCTGCGCCTGGCTGAGGAAGTCCTGCCGGATCAGTGGATGCTGGGCGAACAGGGGGCGGTGTTTGCCGGCAATCCCGGGGTGCAGGCGATGGTGCGCCACCACCGGCTGCTCTATGCCGACCTTGCCGATCCGCTGGCGCTGCTGCGCGCCGATCGCAGCGCGCCCACCGCGCTCAGCCGCTTCTGGAGCTATGCCGGGGCGCTCCACGGCGCGGGCGAGCGCGGCGCCGCAACCCAGGAATATTCCGAACTGATGGCCGCCTCGCAGCATTTCGTTGCGGGCGAGGTGCTCGCTGCGGTGCGCTTTTCCCGCGCGCGGCGGCTGCTCGATGTCGGCGGCGGGCACGGCGCCTTTCTCGCTGCGGTGGGCGCCGCGCACCCGCACCTTGCTGTCGGCCTGTTCGACCTGCCCGAAGTCGCCGCGGTCGGCGGCGCGCGGCTCGCCCAGGCGCTGGGGGACAAGCGGGTAAGCATCCATCCGGGGGATTTCTTCCGCGACCCCATTCCGCAAGGCTACGACATGGTCGCGCTGATCCGCATCCTCCACGATCACGACGATGCGCCCGCAGCGGCGCTGCTCGCCAATATCCGCCGCAGCCTGGCCCCCGGCGCACGCCTGTTGATCGCCGAGCCGATGGCGCGCGTGCCCGGCGCCGAGGCGATGGGGGAAGCCTTTTTTGGGCTTTACCTCTGGGCGATGGGCTCTGGCCGCCCGCGCAGCCCCGGCGAGATCGCCGCGATGTGCCGGAAAGCGGGATTTGCCGCGGCACGGCCCGTCGCCACCGCGCAACCGGTCAACGCAAGCGTGGTGCTGGCCCGGGCCTGAGAAAACTTGTCCAATTAAATTGACAGTTGTTTGCGTAAGGCGTAGCAAACAGGTGGGAGAACGTAGCGATCGGGTTTCCGACTCGACTGCGCTGTCGCTGGCACTCGGAGAGGACGAGGCGATGAACACGCTGGCAGTCATTCTCGAAGCACCGCAGCGCCTGGCGCTGCGCGCGCTCGAGATGAAGCCGGTGGAAGACAGCGACGTGCTGGTCGAAATCGCCTTCAGCGGGATCAGCACCGGGACCGAAAAACTCCTGTGGAGCGGGCAGATGCCGCCCTTCCCCGGCCTCGGCTATCCGCTGGTGCCGGGTTACGAATCGGTCGGGCGGATCTGCGATGCCGGCCCGGCGGCGCGCGGGCGCATCGGCGACTGGGTGTTCGTGCCGGGTGCCAATTGCTTTGCCGGGGCGCGCGGGCTGTTCGGCGGCACCGCGCGGCGGGTGGTGGTGCCTTCGGCGCGCGCCCTGCCGATCCCCGAACATCTGGGCGAAGCAGGGGTGCTGTGCGCGCTCGCCGCCACCGCGCTGCACGCGATCAAGGGCGGCTTTGCCCGCGCCGCGGCCCTGCCCGATCTCATCATTGGCCACGGCGTGCTCGGCCGCCTGCTCGCCCGCATCACGCTTGCGCTCGGCGGGGCGGCGCCCACGGTGTGGGAGGTGAGCCCCGCCCGCCGCAGCGGCGCGCTGGGCTATCAGGTGATCGCGCCCGAGGCTGACGAACGCCGCGACTATCGGGCAATCTATGATGCCAGCGGCGATGCCGGCCTCATCGACACGCTGATCGAGCGCCTGGCCAAGGGCGGCGAGATCGTGCTCGCGGGCTTCTATTCCGAGCGGGTGAGCTTTGCCTTCCCTGCCGCCTTCATGCGCGAGGCCCATTTGCGCGTTGCGGCCGAATGGCAGCCGGGCGACCTTGCCGAGACCCGGGCGCTGATCGAATGCGGTCGGCTCGATCTCAAGGGCCTCATCACCAACCGGCGCCCCGCCGGAGAGGCGCTCGAGGCCTATCCCCAGGCCTTCAGCGACCCTGCCTGTCTCAAGATGGTCCTCGATTGGAGCCAATGCTGATGTCCGTGCTCGACACCCAGGCAGCCGCCCTGCGCGAGGAAGCGAGTCATGATCCCGATCCGGTGCACACCGGGGAGGTGACCAAGCAAACCCAGATCATCGCCATCTATGGCAAGGGCGGCAGCGGCAAGAGCTTTGCCCTTGCCAACCTCAGCTACATGATGGCCCAGCAGGGCAAGCGCGTGCTGCTGATCGGCTGCGATCCCAAGAGCGACACCACCAGCCTGCTGTTCGGCGGCAAGGCCACGCCTTCGATCATCGAGACCTCCTCGAAGAAGAAGCTCGCCGGCGAGGAGGTGCGGATCGAGGACGTGTGCTTCCAGCGCGACGGCGTCTTCGCGATGGAACTGGGCGGGCCCGAGGTCGGGCGCGGCTGCGGCGGGCGCGGCATCATCCACGGCTTTGAAACGCTCGAGAAGCTGGGCTTTCACGAGTGGGGCTTTGATTACGTGCTGCTCGATTTCCTCGGCGACGTGGTGTGCGGCGGCTTTGGCCTGCCGATCGCGCGCGACATGTGCCAGAAGGTGATCGTGGTCGGCTCGAACGACCTGCAATCGCTCTATGTGGCCAACAATGTGTGCCACGCGGTGGAATATTTCCGCAAGCTCGGCGGCAATGTCGGCGTCGCCGGCATGATCGTCAACAAGGACGATGGCACCGGCGAGGCCCAGGCCTTTGCCAAGGCGGTGGGGATCCCGGTGCTCACCGCCATCCCCGCGCATGAGGACATCCGCCGCAAGAGCGCCAATTACCAGATCATCGGCTATCCCGGGGGTGAATGGGGCGGCCTGTTCGAGGAACTGGCAACCAATGTCGCCAAGGCCCCGCCGCTGCGCCCCAAGCCCTTGTCACAGGACGAGCTGCTCGGCCTGTTCAGCCCCGATCAGGTGGGCGGCACGATCGAGCTGATCCCGGCCACCCAGGCCGACATGCGCGGCGGCTCCTTCGAGGTCCGCCCAAGCCTGGAGGTGATCTACGACGAGGCATGAACAGTCCGGCCGCCTTTGACGCCCCGCGCGCCCCTGACCGGATCGAGCTCGATCCGGCGCTGGCGGGCGGCTGTGCTTCGAAGGAGACGATGCGCGAGGCCGCGCGCGCCGCGGGCAACAGCGACCTGCTCGATCGCTATGCCGCCGATTATCCGGTTGGCCCGCATGATCAGCCGCAATCGATGTGTCCGGCCTTCGGCTCGCTCCGGGTGGGCCTCAGGATGCGGCGCACCGCCACCGTGCTCTCGGGCTCGGCCTGCTGCGTCTATGGCCTCACCTTCACCTCGCATTTCTATGGGGCGCGGCGCACGGTCGGCTATGTCCCGTTCAATTCCGAAACCCTGGTGACGGGCAAGCTGTTCGAAGACATCAAGGAGGCGGTCGAGGGCCTGGCCGATCCTGCGCTCTATGATGCGATCGTGGTCACCAACCTGTGCGTGCCCACGGCGAGCGGGGTGCCGCTCCGGCTGCTCAGGAAGCAGATCAACGGGGTGCGGATCATCGGCATCGACGTGCCGGGCTTTGGCGTGCCCACCCATGCCGAGGCCAAGGACGTGCTCGCCGGGGCGATGCTCGCCTATGCCCGCGAGGAAGCCATGGCCGGTCCCGTCGCCGCCCCGCGCGAACGCGCAGACAAGCCCAGCGTCACGCTGCTCGGCGAGATGTTCCCGGCCGATCCGGTGGTGATCGGGCAGATGCTCGAGCCGCTCGGCCTTGCCGCCGGCCCGGTGGTGCCCACGCGCGAGTGGCGCGAGCTTTACGCCGCGCTCGATTGCGCGGTCGCGGCGGCGATCCACCCCTTCTACACCGCCTCGATCCGCGAGTTCGAGGCCGCCGGGCGCCCGGTGATCGGCTCGGCCCCGGTCGGCGCCGATGGCACCGCGGCCTGGCTACAATCGCTCGGCGAGGTGCTCGGCCTGCCCCAGGCCAAGGTCGATGGGGTCAAGAACGCGATGATCGGCGCCTGCCGCGCGGCGCTCGGGAAGATGCCGATCAAGGGGCGGATCACGGTTTCGGGCTATGAGGGCTCGGAACTGCTGGTGGCGCGCCTGCTGATCGAAAGCGGGGCCGAGGTGCCCTATGTCGGCAGCGCCTGCCCCAGGACCCGCTGGTCGGATGCCGACCGTGAATGGCTCGAAGCACGCGGGGTCGAGGTGAGCTTCCGCGCCAGCCTCGAACACGATATCGCCGCGGTTGAAGAATATCGCCCCGACCTTGCGATCGGCACCACCCCGGTGGTTCAGCACGCCAAGGCCAAGGCGATCCCGGCGCTCTATTTCACCAATCTCATCTCGGCCCGGCCGCTGATGGGCCCGGCGGGCGCGGGCAGCCTTGCCACGGTGATCAACGCCGCCCTTGCCAACCGCGCGCGCTTTGCCGCGATGCGCGATTTCTTCGAGGGCGTGGGCACCGATCATGCCGCCGGGGTGTGGCAGGACGTGCCGGTGGACCGGCCCAAGTTCCGCAAGAAATACGCCGCCCTCAACGAGGCCGCGCGCAAGGCAGCGGAGGCGGTGGGCACATGAGCCTGGTTCTCGATCATGATCGGGCCGGTGGCTATTGGGGCGCCACCTATGTCTTCACCGCGGTGAAGGGCCTGCAGGTCATCATCGATGGCCCGGTGGGCTGCGAGAACCTGCCCGTCACCTCGGTGCTGCACTACACCGATGCCCTGCCCCCGCACGAGCTGCCGATCGTGGTCACCGGCCTTTCGGAAGATGAGCTGGGCAAGACCGGCACCGAGGCGGCGATGAAGCGGGCCTGGCAGACGCTCGATCCCGAATTGCCGGCGGTGGTCGTCACCGGCTCGATCGCCGAGATGATCGGCGGCGGGGTGACGCCCGAGGGCACCAATATCAAGCGCTTCCTTCCGCGCACGATCGATGAGGACCAGTGGCAATCGGCCGATCGCGCGCTGGTGTGGCTGTGGCGCGAGTTCGGGCCGAAGAAGGTGCCCGCCCCGCGGCAGCGCAAGGAGGGCGAAAGGCCGAAGGTCAACATCATCGGCCCGGCCTATGGCATGTTCAACATGCCTTCCGATCTCGCCGAGATCCGCCGCCTCGTCGAAGGCATCGGCGCCGAGGTCGGGGTGATCTTCCCCCTGGGCACCCACCTTGCCGATATCGCCCGCCTGGCCGAGGCCGATGCCAATATCTGCCTTTACCGCGAATATGGCCGCGGGCTGTGTGAGGCGCTCGAGCGGCCCTATTTCCAGGCGCCCATCGGCCTTACGCAAACCACCCGTTTCCTGCGCGCGCTGGGGGCCGAATTGGGGCTCGATCCCGAACCCTTCATCGAGCGCGAGAAGCACACCACCATCAAGCCGCTGTGGGATCTGTGGCGCTCGGTCACGCAGGATTTCTTCGGCACGGCGAGCTTCGGCATCGTCGCCAACGAAACCTATGCCCGCGGCATCCGCCGTTTCCTTGAAGAGGACATGGGCCTGCCCTGCGCCTTCGCCTTTGCCCGCTGCGCCGGGGCCAAGCCCAAGAATGATGAGGTGCGCGCCGCGATCCACGCCAATCCGCCGCTGGTGCTGTTCGGCAGCTATAATGAGCGGATGTATCTGGCCGAATGCGGCGGGCGCGGGGTCTTTATCCCGGCGAGCTTCCCCGGCGCGGCGATCCGGCGCCACACCGGCACGCCCTTCATGGGCTATTCGGGCGCGACCTATCTGGTGCAGGAGGTGTGCAACGCGCTGTTCGATGCACTCTTCCACATCCTGCCCCTCGCAACCGAGATGGACAAGGTTGCGCCCACGCCAGCCCGGCGCGAGGTGCCGCTCAGCTGGGACGATGAGGCCAAGGCACGGCTCGACCAGCTGGTCGAGGCCCAACCGGTGCTGATCCGCATTTCCGCCGCCAAGCGCCTGCGCGATGCGGCCGAACGCGCGGCGCGCGCACGCGGCGAGACCACGGTTTCACCCGATTGCCTCGCCGAGGCACTGCTCGAGGGGGCGGCAACATGACCATGCGGCCCGCCCTTGCCCTGGCTTTTGCGCTTTTCCAGCCTTTGTTGCTGCTGCGGCCCCGTGCCGTTGCCGCGCCACAGAATGCCCCCCGCAAGGGGGCTCTCCAATCCACGTGGGGGATCACGCGGGGATGCCGACGGGGGCCTTCGGGCTCCCACTCTCACCCAACTGAATGGAGAAAACCCAATGAATGAACGCATCGGGACCCACCTGACGCCCGAAGAGGCGCAGGAAATCCACAAGGGCTTCATGGGCACTTTCACGCTCTATGTGGCGATCGCGCTGGTCGCCCATGCTCTGATGTGGGCCTACAAGCCCTGGCTCTAACTCCGTCGGACACGCGCCCCGCCTGCCGCGCGCACGGGGCCAAGGTCCTCTGATCGGTTCACGAAAGGAATTTTCCCATGTGGAGAATCTGGTTCTATTTTGACATCCGCCGCGTTCTGGTTGCGCTGCATGTGGGTCTGGCTGTGCTGGCCTTCACCATCCACTTCATCCTGCTGAGCACGGATCGCTACAACTGGCTCGAGCGCGCCCCCGGCACGCCCGCGCCGGCTCAGGCCGCGGTCGAATCGTCGGAAAATCCGGCGGCCGGCTAGCCCCTGGTCGAATGTGAGGGGGCAGGTTCGCCTGCCTGCCTCCTGACACTCCTTTCGATCACTTCAAGAACCTGCCGCTGAGGCGGGAAGGATGGACCTATGGCGCTCCTCAGTTTCGAGCGGAAATACCGCGTCCGCGGTGGCACCCTGATCGGCGGCGACCTGTTCGACTTCTGGGTCGGGCCGTTTTATGTCGGTTTCTTTGGAGTGACCACGGCCATCAGTGCGCTGCTCGGCACCGCATTGATCTTCGCCGCGGCCACCCAGGGCCCGACCCTCAACCCCTGGCTGATCTCGATCAACCCGCCGCCGGTCGAGTATGGCCTCTCGCTGGCACCGCTCAAACAGGGCGGATACTGGCAGATCATCACCTGTTGCGCGGTGGTGGCCTTCGTCTCGTGGGTCTTCCGGCAGGCGGAGATCTCGCGCAAGCTCGGCATGAGCTACCACGTGCCGATCGCCTTCAGCGTGGCGGTGTTTGCCTATGTCACGCTCAACGTCATCCGTCCGCTGTGGATGGGGGCCTGGGGCAATGGCTTTCCCTATGGCATCTGGACCCATCTGAACTGGGTCTCGGGCGTGGGCTATGCCTTCGGCAACTTCCACTACAACCCCGTCCACATGCTCGCGATCACCTTCTTCTTCACCAACTGCCTGGCGCTCGCGCTGCATGGCGGGCTGGTGCTCTCGGCGGTCAATCCGAGCGGCGGGACCGACGTCAAGTCGCCCGAGTACGAGGACACCTACTTCCGGGACTTCATCGGCTATTCGGTCGGCACACTCGGCATTCACCGGGTGGGGCTCTTCCTGGCGCTCAACGCCGGGTTCTGGAGCGCCATCTGCATCGTCATTTCCGGCACCCTGTATGTCGGCAGCTGGATCGAATTCTGGGATTTCTGGAAGAAGATCCCGATCTGGTCATGAGGAGCACCTGAACATGGCGACCTATCAGAACATCTTCACCCAGGTGCAAGTGCAAGGGCCGCCCGAAATGGGCGTCCCGCACCTCGACGGCTCGGAGGGGCGGCTTGCGCTCACCGGGCACAACTACTGGATGGGCAAGATCGGCCAGGCCCAGATCGGCCCGGTCTATCTCGGGCTGCTGGGCACGCTCAGCCTGGTCTTCGGCGGGGCGGCGATCCTGATCATCGGGCTGAACTTCTGGGCCCAGGCCGGGTGGAGCCCGCAGACCTTCATGCGCGAGTTCTTCTGGCTCTCGCTCGATCCGCCGGGGCCGGAATATGGCTTCAGCCCCTTCGTCCCGCTGGAGAAGGGCGGCTGGTTCATCATGACCGGGGCCTTCCTCACCATCTCGGTGCTGTGCTGGTGGGCGCGCACCTACATGCGAGCCAAGGCGCTGGGCATGGGGATGCACATTCCCTGGGCCTTTGCCAGCGCGATCTGGCTGTTCCTGGTGCTGGGCTTCATCCGCCCGATGCTGATGGGCCAGTGGTCCGAAGCCGTGCCCTACGGCATCTTCAGCCACCTCGACTGGACCAACAATTTCTCGCTGGTCTATGGCAACCTGTTCTACAACCCCTTCCACGCGCTTTCGATCGTGTTCCTCTACGGTTCGGCGCTGCTCTTTGCGATGCACGGGGCGACCATCCTCGCGCTCGGGCGCTATGGCGGGGAGCGCGAGATCGAGCAGATCACCGACCGGGGCACCGCGGCCGAGCGCGGGGCGCTGTTCTGGCGCTGGGTGATGGGCTTCAACGCCAGCTTTGAATCGATCCACCGCTGGGCCTGGTGGTTTGCGGTGCTGACCACGCTCACCGGCGGGATCGGCATCCTGCTCACCGGCACCGTGGTCGACAACTGGTATCTGTGGGCGCAGGAACACCACTACGCTGCCGATACCATCCACTACGATCCGAGCGGCGCGATCCAGGAATCGACCGGGCAATAGGCCCGCGCGTGAGGCCGCCACCCCCCGGCGGCACGATCCTGACTGGCCCGGTGCAGGCTTCCCCTGCGCCGGGCCTTGTCTTGGCTCGCCCAACGCGCACCAGGCCTTGCCCGCCGCGTAGATGGCAGGCGCCAGCGCGGGGCCGCGCTCAATCCTCGGCCAGCCGCGCGCTTAGATCGAGAAGGTGCAGCGGCAGCGAAGCGGCGAGCGGCAGCGCGATCCACCACCACGGCGCGCCGGTGAGCGCCGCACGCAGGCCCAGCACGATCAGCACCGCCGGGCCGATGAGGCCGGCGATCGCCCGCCAGCGCCAGCCGCGCGCGCGGCGCAGCCACAGCGCCTCGGCCGCAAGCACGATGAGGATAAGATCGGCCGCATGGCCCGATGCAAAGAGCCAGGCCATCGCCCCCGCCCGCCCCGCTCAGCCGAAGGGCGCGTTGAGCGCCACCACCGCCTGGTTGAGCGCCCCGGCAAAGCTCACCCAGCCAAGATAGGGCAGCAAGAGCAGCGCGGCGATGCGCGAGAAGCGCCCGCAATAGACGATCAGCACGAGGATCGAGAGCCACAGCGCGATGAGCTCATAGAAGGCCCAATCGGGCCGCTGCAGGCGAAAGAAGATCAGGCTCCAGGTGATGTTGAGAAAGCCGTTGAGGGCAAACAGGCCGATCACCCATTCCGCCTCGGCCGAAGTGCGCGCATCGCGCCAGGCATAGACCGCAGACATGGTGATGAGCGCATAGATCAGCGTCCAGCCCATCGGAAAGAGCGCATCGGGCGGGGTCCAGCCGGGCTTTTCCAGCCCCTGATACCAGGGGCCAAGATCGGTCACCGTCGCCCCCAGCGCCGCCACGCCGAGCGCAGCAAGGCTCGCCACCGCCACGGGCAGGATCATCATGCGCTTCATGGCAGGGGGGTTTAGCGGGTTGCGGCGCGCAAGCCTAGCAGGTGGGCGGTATCCTTGAGGAAGATCTTGAGGTGCGCCATCGGTTTGGCGCGCACCAGCCGCTTGTGCATATAGGCCTGCCAGGTCAGCTCCTGCACGTCCTTGTCATCGCACATGGTGACAAAGCGCTCGCGCCGCTTGTCTGAAGAATACCAGAAATATTGCATGATCCCCAGCACCATGAACACCGTGCCGTGCTCCTGCATGAAGCGCTTGCGGGCCTGGTGCAGGTGGCGGGCGTCGCCGGTGGCAAGGAAGGCGGCGGCGGCCTCGGCCACCATTTGCCCGCCGACCATGGCGTAATAGATCCCCTCGCCCGAGGCCGGTGCGACGATCCCGGCGGCATCGCCCGCCACGATCACATCGGCGCCATTGTCCCAGCGCTTCAGCGGCTTCAAGGGGATCGGCGCGCCCTCGCGGCGCAGGGTCTCGCAGCGATCAAGCCCGAGATCGGCGCGCATCGTGGCGATCGCCCCGCGCAAGGAAAAGCCCTTGTTGGCGCTGCCCACGCCGATGCTCGCGGTTTCGCCATGGGGGAAGACCCAGGCATAGAAATCGGGCGAGAGACGCCCCTGGTAAAACACGTCGCAGCGGCTGCCATCGAAGGCATCCGAACTTACCTGCGGGCTGCGGATGATCTCGTGATAGGCAAAGACGCAAGGCACGCGCTCGGCCCCGGGCAGGCATTGCTTGGCCACCGCCGAGCGCGCCCCATCCGCCCCGATCACCACCCGCGCGCGCACGCGCTCGAGCGGCGCGCCGCGGCTGCGGCGGAAGGTGACGATCGGGTGCGGGGCATCGTCGCGCGCGATCTTCTCGAAGGTGGCGGTAAGACGCTCGGCCCCCGAATGGCGCGCGCGCTCGCGCAGCCATTCGTCAAAATCCTCGCGGTCGACCATGCCGACATAACCGATCTCGCCCACCGGCATATCGACCGCGCGGCCCGAAGGCGCCACCATCCGCGCCGCGCGCGCCCGTGCCACCAGCAGCGATTGGGGAATGTCGAAATCGGCGAGGAGGCGCGGGGGAATCGCCCCGCCGCAGGGCTTGATCCGCCCGCCGCGCTCCATCAGCAGCACCGAGCGGCCGGCCAGCGCCAGCGCCCTTGCCGCGGTGGCGCCCGCCGGGCCGCCGCCGATCACCACCGCATCATAGACCATCTCGCTCATGCGAACCTCTCTCCCGCCCGCTCGGGCCTCGTCTCGGCCATGCTGATGCTGCGGATCGCCGCGCTGCCGGTGGCCCTGACGGCAAGCAGCGCGGCGAGCACGAAGGCGCTTGCCTCGATCGCGAAGACCAGCTGGAAGGCCGGCCCAGCCGCGCCCAGCGCGCGCCGGGCAAGATCAACGCCAAGATCGCCCGAGAGCCCGCCAAGGCCGAAGGCGATCGCCTGGCTCGCGCCCCACACCCCCATGCGCACACCCTCGCGCGTGGTCTTGCCCGCGCCGGCAAGGCCCATCATTGTCCCGATCGCCGCCACGGCAAAGACGCCATTGCCAAGCCCGAGCACGAAGACATTGAGCCCCAGCGGCCAGGGCGGGCCGCTCACCGCGGCAAGCCCCAGCGCCCCCAGCCCCAGCGCGGAGACGAGGCACCCGCCGATCACCCAGGCGCGCAGACCATCGGGCCGCTTGCCGGAAAAGGCGCTGCCGCCGATCCCGGTGAGGAT
>Ga0209066_10004335_pt1 | contig 15584 bp, 13 predicted proteins | sample All_14_2_FD_187198 | JGI IMG/M metagenome (GOLD analysis project Ga0209066, IMG submission 187198) | Freshwater microbial communities in response to fracking from Pennsylvania, USA - Allegheny Zone_MetaG_DW_15 (SPAdes) (version 2) ...
GGGTAATATAGAGAAATGACTTACAATTATTATAATTTTTGCCGAGATATATAGAACTCATAAGTGGTCCAATATTATCGCAATGTTTCCATACCTTTGCACTCCATTTTACAGCGTCATGGAACCTTCAGTTAAGATCTTTTCGGGTACAGGATCTACATATCTAGCGGAAAAAATTGCTCACAGCTATGGCACCACATTGGGTGCGCTGACCATACAGAAATTCAGCGATGGAGAATTTCAGCCTGTGTTTCAGGAGTCAGTTCGCGGAGATTATGTTTTTCTCGTACAGTCCACATCTGCACCGTCAGATAATCTTATGGAATTGCTAATGATGATAGATGCGGCCCGTAGGGCATCAGCAGGCTACATCACTGCAGTAATACCATATTTTGGTTTTGCCCGTCAGGATCGTAAGGATAAACCCCGTGTCTCTATTGCGTCTAAGCTGGTGGCAAATCTCTTAACTACTGCAGGTGCAAACAGGGTAATGACTATGGACCTGCATGCGCCACAAATACAGGGCTTCTTTGATATTCCGGTAGATCACCTGGACTCATCAGCAATATTTATACCTTATATTGAGTCACTGCAGTTGGACAGGACTAATCTGATATTTGCATCGCCTGACGTAGGCAGTACAAACAGGGTTCGTGAAGTAGCCAAGTATTTTGAAGTAGATATGGTTATCTGCGATAAGCAGCGCAAACGTGCCAATGAAGTGGCTGCCATGACAGTAATAGGAGATGTTGCCGGTAAAAATGTAGTGCTTATAGATGATATATGCGATACAGCAGGTACTCTGAGCAAATCTGCAGGTATATTGAAAGAGCGTGGCGCATTGTCTGTGAGAGCATTCTGTACACATCCTGTACTGAGTGGTAATGCATACAGCAACATTGCTAATTCTCAGCTGGAAGAGCTGGTAGTGTGCGATACAATACCGCTGAAGCAGCATATTGATAAAATAAAGGTATTACCTACAGCCGATTTGTTTGCAGTGGCAATACGTAACACTTTTGAAAATAAGTCAATAAGTTCACTTTTTATACATAGTAACAGAAAGTAACTTACTTTTGCACCCGAAATTTCATTTCAGGACACTGATATAAGAATTTTCAAGACTGTTTATACAAAAAAATCCGCTCCCTGCAGCATGTAGGGTTCCTTATTTTAAAACAAATTTTTCAAAGACCGGATGTTTGGCGGACTCTCGCCCGGCTTTGAAAGGACAAAACACTTAAAAATGAAAAGTGTAAAAATTGAAGGAACAAGGAGAAGCGATTATGGCAAAAAATCATCACGCCAGCTTCGTTCTCAGGGTATGGTACCTGCTGTACTTTACGGAGGTAATGAAACCATACATTTCAGTGCACCACTGATGGTATTCCGTACTATCGTTTATACGCCGGAATTTCAGCTTGCTGATCTCCAGATAGACGGTAAGAGCTATCGTGCAATTGTAAAAGACATCCAGTTCGATGTTATTACAGATGAACTGACACACGTTGACTTTCTGGAGCTGGTTGATGACCGTAAGGTTATCGCAAACCTGCCTATCAACTTCACAGGCCAGTCGCAGGGTGTGAAAGATGGTGGTCGTCTGCTGCTGAAAATCAAATCACTCAGAGTACGCACTTATCCTAAGTACCTGCAGGAGAGCATTGAAGTGCCTATTGATAACCTGCAGCTGCATGGTAATATACGTGTAGAAGATGTAAAAGCCGATAACATGGAGATACTTAACTCTCCACGTATCCCTGTAGCATCAGTTGTTACAACACGTGCCCTGCGCCAGGCCGACAGCGAAGCTGCTGCAGCGGCTAAAGGTGCCAAGAAGTAATATTTACAGTAGTATAAATGTAATAATGCCGCTCCTCATCGGGGGCGGCATTATTAGTTTGGTAGAGCGGGGATTTCACTATCTGGTATACAGGCTGTTAAGCAATTACATAAAAACCCGAAGCCCCACAGTACGTGAGGCTTCGGGTTTATTTTGATATATGGATTTCAGTTAGTTTGCCGGCTTTTCCAGCAGCTTGAAGAACTGATCCAGCTGTGGCAGTATCACGATACGTGTACGGCGGTTCATAGCGTTACCTTCTTTGGTACTGTTAGATGCCAGTGGTACATATTCTGCACGGCCGGCAGCTGTCATGCGGCTGGGGGGTACATGATACTTATCCTGAAGTACACGAACTACCGATGTGGCACGTTTCACACTCAGGTCCCAGTTGTCTACAAGTACACCGTTTTTGTAAGGCTTGTCGTCTGTATGGCCTTCTACCATAAATTCAATGTCTGGCTGGCTGGTGATAACTTTTGCTACCTTGCCCAGTACTTCGCTGGCACGGTCTGTTATGTCATAGCTGCCGCTCTTGAACAGCATCTTGTCAGAAATGTCAACATAAACAACGCCTTTATCCACTTTTACGTTCACATCATCATCGTTGAGATTTCCGATAGCGCCTTTAAGATTAATAACAAGCGCCATATTCATAGAGTCTTTTCTGTTTATTGCGCCCTGTAGTTCTTTAATGTAAGCATCTTTAACACCTATGTTATCCATAGATTTTTTGATGCTTTCCGCCTGCGCTCCGGATATTACAGAAAGGTCTTTCAGTTGATTCAATACCTGGCTGCTGTTTGCTTTACTGTCTGCAAGCTGTGCCTCAAGTGACTTTATTTTGTCCAGATCTGCATTGTGTTGTGCCTGCGATTTGGCATGTTCTATCATCAGTTGGCGGTAAACACTATCCAGTTTCGTGTAGTTCTCCCCGCATTTCTTGAGTTTTTTAGGAGCAGCGCATGAAAACATCATGGCAGATGCAGCGGCTCCAAGGAACAGCATGTTTGTCAGCTTCATAAATCGATTGTTAGTAAATAAATGGATGTTGATATAGAATCCAACTGCAAATCTATTTATTTACGGCACATTCAGCCGTTAATAAAAACACAAATCAATTCATTAGAAATGTTGTGTGTTGATTTACAGAAGCTTGCTTAGAACTTAACCCCGAATGTAATTGCAACATTGTTTAAGCTAAAGTCAGTAGTAGCTGTAGGTATAGCCGTAGGCCCTGAGCTTAGCACATAGTTGTAGTCTATATCATATGGTTGGTTAACGATAGAATATGCACTGTGTACGAAAGCAATATCTGTGAAAAATCCGTTACTTCTGAAACCAAGACCGGCACTGAAGTCCATTCTTTGTCCAGATAAGCCGGTGCCTTTGAACGGATTACTGTAGTAACCAAATCCTGCTCTGGCCATAAAGTATTTTGTAAGTAATGCTTCTGCACCCAGGCGAAAATTAGAGGTACTCTGATAGCTGTTTTTTATTGACTGGTTTATAGCTGTTTGTTCTGACTGGTAGCTGTTTGTACCATCAGAAGCAAGAGGGTAGTCAAAGCGTATAAGACCATAGTTGGCATATTCATAATCGGCAGTAATGAACCCTATACCTTTCATTATGTAAGACGCACTCAGTATGCCACGCCATGGAGTTATAAGCCCATAGTTGAACTCGTTATACTGTGTCATCTGATTGCCTGGTGTCAATTGATGGTTGGTGCCATTTACGGTAGAGTAGAGGGAAGGTGAGTACGTATCGTTAAGTGCATAATAGCTGGGGGAGTGAATTGCTGCACCTACCCGCACGTTATTATTTACTTTATATATAGCTCCCACTTTCAGATTTACACCTACACCTTTGATGTCTATTTTGTGCGTTTGGCGTAGGGATGAAAAGCCCGCAGTATTGGGTTCATTATTGCCCGGGGCCAGTGTTTCAGTGTATTCAGAAGTAAGCGAGTAGCGAACCGAAGGAATGCCAAGGGTTACTCCCAGCATCAGTTCTTCTTTATAATTACCACCTAACGATAGAGTATATTCATTTACTCTGCCTCTTTCTTCTACTGTTTTTGTTTGCGCTATACCACCTCCGAATGGTACTATCGTACGGAAAGAATCCTGTCCTATCTTATCGATCAGATAACTTTCCCAACCCAGATGCCCCGGATAATTACTGGCTACACCACTTGTAGCATCTCCCGGGTATTGATTGGCATCCGACTCGAAAACCTGCGTAATAGAGTTGTTATAATTGACTCCTGAATATGTATAATTTCTATTCAGGTCGGCTACCCGGTTCATCCCAAAAGCAAAAGAGACAGCTTTCCAGTTTCGCCTTTCGTATCGTTTACCACGCGGCGCATCTGTAAATACCATGCTGAAACTATTGAAGTTGAAACGGACATTGTTATCAAAAGTCTCAGTGCCGGAGTAGGCCGATCTGGTGCCATTCATTCTTAGTGTAGGGGTTATACTTATTTCTGAGCTTCTGTAAATACCCAGACCCGCTGGGTTAACGCTGGCTGAACTGTAGTCACCTCCTATAGAGCCTAATGCATTACCAAAGCCCATGGAGCGGGCTGTACCCTGAGTTGTAAGATTGGACAGAAAATAAGCAGAGGTAATATCCTGAGCATTTGCCGCACCAATTACTGCCCATGTTGCCGGTGCCAGCAGTAAGAGTTTTGAAGTATTCATATGTGTGTGTTGTTGTTATAATATACCCGTCAGTTTGTCTCACCGACGTATGTGATACGAAAAGCAAAAACCATACCTGTAAAAGTGAAAAGGCACACTCGCAGGTGCGACTATGCCTCTTTTAGCTTTTTGTTAACCTGTGCGCAATCGTGTAGGTTATCTGCGGCCGCCGGCAGAGCCACCGCGACTACCTCCACCACCTCCACGGCTTCCACCACCACTATGACTGCCACCACCTATACTGCCGCCTCTGCTACCAGTGCCGCTGTTCCAGCGAGGTGCGGAAGGCGTACTCTGTCTTGCAGGCTGGCTGGGCATGTATCCCGATTGTGAACGCCCGCTGTTATTAGTTACATTCCCTCTGCCACTGCCAAACATGCCGCGTGCAGGGCGTGATGATGTGTTGCCGTTTTGTGATGCCTGTCCGTTATTACCCGCCCAGCGGTTGCGGCCGGTATTATTGTAACTGTTGTATGCGCGGTTACCTTCGTTTTGCCTTACCGAACTTCTGTTGCCAAACCATCCGTTTGTACGATTACTGGTATTGGTGCCACGATAAGCACTTACATTGTTACGTCCGGTAGTATTTCTCAGGCCCAGCTGGTTAACGGTTGCTGAACGGTAGCCGTTTGTAGCGTTAGATCTGTAGCCGGTATATCTGGGCCCATAACGTGTAGCCCTGTTATTATGATAACCGTAGTCATAACCACCACCATAGTAGTTATTCCAGTAACCGCCATAATACCCACAATAACCTCCCCAGTAATATGGAGACGAATAACCCCAGCCCATATATGGGTAGTTCCAATAGCTGCCCCATGCCCCATATCCATACCATGCACTCCAGCCCCATGATGATGTCCAGTATGGACCAGTACCGAATGAAAGTGTTATTCCGGGTCTCCATGGGTTATATCCCCAGTACGGGTCGTACCAGAAACGGTTGTACCAGAATGGATTGTAAAATGAGCTGTAATAGCCCATATTGTAGAAGTCGTTATCAAACCTGTTAAGGCGGGTAGAGTAGCTGTAGTCATCATCATAGTCTACATAATCTTCTCCGTTATCATAACCACCATAATTATCAGAGGTACTCTGATTGTTGTTATTGCTGTAATTATCAAACCTGTTAGGGTCAGGATTTGAGACATCCTGCCTGCGGTTATTATCGCGCCGTTTTTCCTTCACATCTGTATTGCCGGCACTCATGTCACTACCTGTGGCATAAATATCGTCTGTCTGTGCAAATACAGCAGGAGCCATAAGTGCAGCCGCGAGTGTGATTAATGCAAAACGTCTCATTATGAATTGATTTTAAATAAAAAATACTTAGCCTTTACATAGTGAAATTAGTACTTTTGCGCCATTCCGACAGGCGCTAAAGCCAAATTTAACAAATCAGTTTCCATGGCTGATACGGTGTCCTGACAGGAATATTCATTGCTAAAAGTGTGCCAGATTTTTTATGTCTAAGGAAATTACTTCAAGAGCTACAGATTACTCCCAATGGTACAATGATATAGTACTTAAGTCCGGTCTTGCAGATTACTCTGCGGTAAAGGGTTGCATGGTGATAAAGCCACATGGTTTTGCTCTGTGGGAAAATATGCGCGATGTTCTGGACCGTATGTTTAAGGATACCGGACATCAGAATGCCTATTTCCCGTTGTTTATACCTAAAAGCTTCCTGAGCCGTGAGGCGGCTCACGTAGAAGGCTTTGCAAAGGAGTGTGCAGTGGTGACTCATTACCGGTTAAAAAATGACCCTAATGGTGGTGGGGTAGTAGTAGATCCTGAGGCAAAGCTGGAAGAAGAGCTGATTGTAAGGCCTACTTCAGAAACCATCATCTGGAATACCTACAAAGACTGGATACAATCCTATCGCGATTTGCCTATTCTGGTAAATCAATGGGCTAATGTGGTACGCTGGGAAATGCGCACCCGTTTGTTTCTGCGCACAACAGAGTTTTTGTGGCAGGAAGGGCATACGGCACATGCCACACGGGACGAGGCCATTGAAGAAACACTGCAGATGCTGGAAGTGTATGCACGCTTTGCCGAGGAGTACATGGCTTTACCTGTGATACGCGGTGTAAAAACAGCCAATGAACGGTTTGCCGGAGCTGAAGATACTTATTGTATAGAAGCCCTTATGCAGGATGGCAAAGCATTACAGGCGGGTACATCCCACTTCCTGGGGCAGAACTTTGCAAAGGCTTTTGATGTACAGTTCAGAGATAAGCAGAATAATCTGGATTATGTATGGGCTACATCCTGGGGCGTATCTACCCGCCTTATAGGTGCTTTGGTAATGGCGCATAGTGATGATCAGGGGCTTGTACTTCCACCTCGCATTGCGCCACTGCAGGTAGTAATTGTGCCTATTATGAGTAAGGACCCCGCAGCCCAGGCCCGTATCAACGAGGTAGCTGAAAAGCTTACTACTGAGTTGAGGGCTAAAGGTGTAACTGTGAAATATGATAATGATGATACTACCCGTCCGGGTTGGAAGTTTGCCGAGTATGAAATGAAGGGGATTCCGGTGCGGGTAGCGCTGGGGGCCCGTGACCTTGAGAATAATGTGGCGGAAGTAGCAAGGCGTGATACCGGTGTTAAGTCGGGTGTACAACTGGATAGTTTGGGTGACCACATTGTCAGCTTGCTGGATGATATCCAAAACGAACTGTACAGGCGTGCATTAGAGTTCAGGACCACGAATACACACCGGGTAGATACATGGGATGAATTTGTAAAGGTTCTTGATGAAAAAGCAGGTTTTATAGCTGCTCACTGGGATGGTACCGGAGAAACAGAGGAAAAGATAAAGGAACTTACTAAAGCTACAATCCGTTGCATACCGCTGGATAATCAGGCGGAAGAGGGTAGCTGTATCCTTACCGGTAAACCCTCTGCACAGCGCGTTCTTTTTGCCCGGGCATATTAAGAGCTGAGAACAGTCATTGAATTTTTTTAAAACTTGTATATTTACAAAATTAAACTCTGAGATACTGTATGAAACCTGTTGTTTCGGTAGCATTATTACTTTTAGTAATTGGGTCTGTTTCCTGTAAAAAAGTATATACCTGTACTTGTACAGATGGGGTAAATGTAAAGTATGAGCGGACGCTTGATAAACAAAAAAAGAAGGATGCGAAGGCAGAATGTCAGGCTTTGAGTGGTACAACTGTGAGTGGTACAACCACAGTAGAGCTGAAATGTAGCCTTACAAGATGATAACTTTGTTTCTATGTTTATGAACAATGCTATTATAATATGATGTTTATGAAAAAGGGTTGTTTATTTATAATCTTTGCGATGATAGCTACTGGGGGTGTTTCCTGTAAGCGAATGTATATATGTCGATGTGCAGTACACAAACGTCATAGCACAGCAGAGAAAGGAGTATATACTTATGAGATTATGGAGAAGAACAAGAAATATGCCAAAATGCTGTGTAATTCCCGAAATTACAGATCGCAGGATGGGGCTAATGACATTACGTGTACCATCAGATAATTTCTCATTACCTTATTTATTGAACAGTATTTTCAGGTAGAACGACGGCTTGCTTAACTGCTCTCTGAGGTCCATATCAGTGAACATGCAGCTGATGGTATCACGTAGTGACTGGCTTTTATAGGCTTTATTTACTACATAGTTAAAGAGCCATGGATATTTACTAAGGCGTTGCAGTGTAGCGCTGATACGAAATTCGTCTCCCAGTCTTTTATACACAACATCGTCATATGCCTTTCGCAGGATGTTGCTACTATAGTCCCTTGCAGGGGCTATTTCTTTTATAGCCATTGCGGCAAGCATACCACTATATAAGGCGTTGCCTATGCCCTCACCGCTAAAGGGGTCTACCAGGCTGGCTGCATCACCACATAATATATACCGGTCGCCCGATAAAGGTTGCCGGTCCATGGCCAGCGGTAGCCCCCATCCCTGAATTTTATCTACCAGAGTAGCATTGGCAAAACGAGGCGATATGTCGGGGTTGGTTTTTATAGCATGCAGCATCTGCTCCCGCAGGTTTATTTTCTTGTCCCGTACTATTTCACTCAGCAGTCCTACTCCTACATTAGCCATGCCGTTGGGTAGCGGGAAAATCCATAGATAGCCGGGTAATACTTCCGGAAGGAAATGCAGCTCTATAAAGTTTTCAGGGTGCATGCCTGTAACCCCTTTGTAATAGGCTCTGAGTCCTACGGCATAAGCCTTTGGATTTTCCCCGCCATTTACAAAAGTCTTTCTTACTATACTCTTGTCGCCATCGGCACCTATTATTACCGGAGCATTTATCCTTATTTCAGAGCCATCTGCGGTAGTAACATCAACGCTTACCTTATCTGTGGTACGTGTAATGTTACTTACTGTGGCATTTTCGTAAACAGAACAATAGGTCGAGTTGATTTTCTGAAACAGAAAGTTGTCAAATACCATTCTTGGAACGGTGAAACCCGGGGCTTTTGTTTCAGGAGTGCGGTTTGGAGAAAATGGAATATCAAGGCTTTTACCATTGGGGGCTACAAACTTTATGCCCCATGATGGTGTGTAGTCTCCGGGGGCATTGAGTATTTCCTTCAGCCACTCTTCATTGGCACGATTTATGACCAATGCCGTTTTGCCGCTGCAGGCATCACCACATACCTTATCACGGGGGAAACCGGCTTTGTCTATTATTACATGCCTGATACCATATTTAGTGAGGAAGAAAGACGCTCCTGCACCAGCTGGACCCGCTCCAATGATTACAACATCAGTTTCGATAATTTTTCCCATGTTCCCGTCAAATATAAGGAGCGAGTCTATAAATCAGGTACCAGGTGTGCTGATGCAGGGTAAATAATTAAAGGAAAGAGAAAAGCCACCCTGCATTCAGAGACGGCTTTTCTCTTTAAAAAATATTATCACACCAGTAATTAGTTACCCAGGTAAGTCTTTAACAGCTGGCACCTGCTGGCAGTGCGCAGTTTGGTAATAGCTTTATCCTTTATCTGGCGAACACGCTCACGGGTAAGTGAAAATTTCTCACCTATATCTTCAAGGCTCATGGGGTTAGCTACACCAATGCCGAAGTAAAGTTTGATAACATCACGCTGACGGTCGGTAAGTGTGCTGAGTGAGCGCTCTATCTCGCAGCGAAGCGACTCTCCGTGATAGAGGTCTGCGTCGGCAGAGTCAGAATTGGGATTTTCCAAGATATCCAGCAGCGTATTGTCTTCGCTGTCCACGAAAGGAGCGTCAACAGATACGTGCCTTGCGGCTACACCCAGGGTAGTTTCCACTTCCTCTGTACCTATATCCAGCAGCTCTGCCAGCTCTTCAGTAGACGGCTCTCGCTCGTATTCCTGTTCCAGCTGGGAGTATGCTTTGCTTATTTTGTTGCTCAGGCCTACCTTGTTCAATGGCAGGCGAACGATACGGGACTGCTCGGCCAGTGCCTGAAGAATGGACTGACGAATCCACCATACGGCATATGAGATGAATTTGAACCCCCTCGTTTCATCAAATCGCTGAGCGGCTTTGATGAGACCAAGGTTTCCTTCATTGATAAGATCGCTGAGAGAAAGACCCTGGTTCTGATATTGTTTAGCAACGGATACGACGAAGCGAAGGTTAGCTTTAGTAAGCTTTTCCAGTGCATACTGGTCTCCCTGCTTGATACGGATAGCGAGCTGTACTTCTTCTTCCGGGGTAATCAAATCAACTTTGCCTATTTCCTGAAGATATTTTTCAAGGGACTGGCTTTCACGGTTCGTAATTGATTTCGTGATCTTGAGTTGACGCATTGACATAGGCGATGAATTGTAGTGTTTTTTTAGAAAAAAAGTTAACTCACAACATATTGCGGCAATAATAAGTGCAATGTGCAGCGAAGTTAATGTTATAGACAATGCGACCCAAATAAAATTAGGATAGCATTAACACACGTAAACAGTGATTAGTAGCGTCTTTAACTGATTTTGCAATTAAATGCAATCACAAGAGGGTAGGGGGAACGGAATGTGAAACTAAGAACACCCATCATGAAGAGGAGACAACCCATGCTCCCGGAACATATGGTGACGGGGCGTGAAAACAGTGTGGAAGCTAATGATTGCCGGATAATTGATAACTGACAACTTTTGTTATTTTTGTCGCTCTCTAAAAACGAGTCATGAATTTTAAGAAAATTAATAACCTTACCGGGTGGATTGTGTGGGGTATAGCTACTGCCGTTTACCTGATGACTATGGAGCGTGTAACCAGTTTCTGGGATTGCGGAGAGTTCCTGTCATGTGCCTATAAACTGGAGGTGGGTCACTCCCCTGGTGCGCCTTTCTTCATGATACTTCAACGCATCTTTGCACTGTTTTCGGGTAGCGCTGCACTTACAGGTGCGCCCTCTACTACAGCTGCGTTTTTTATAAACTCACTTTCTGTATTTGCCAGCTCGTTCAGTATCCTGTTCCTCTTCTGGACCATCACGCACTTTGGTAAAAAGATGATAGCTAGTGGTACTGCGCCTGACATGGGGCAAACGGTAGCTGTGATGGGCGCTGGTGTAGTGGGGGCGCTTGCATGTACCTTCTCTGATACATTCTGGTTTTCGGCAGTGGAGGCTGAGGTGTATGCCACATCGTCTCTGTTTACTGCGTTTACCTTCTGGGCTATGCTGAAGTGGGAAGAAGCTGCCGATGAACCCTATGCCGACAGGTGGATAGTGCTGATATCGTTTCTGATAGGCCTTTCGGTGTGTGTGCACCTGCTGAACCTTCTTACTATACCTGCTCTTGCTATGATATATTACTTCAAGCGTTACAAGCCAACGCCGATGGGTACATTCATAGCATTTATAGTGGGTGGTGTGATACTGGGCTTTATACAGTTTGGCATTATCCAGTATATACCGCGCATTGCATCCTGGTTTGACCGCATGTTTACCAATGATTTTGGGATGCCGTTTGATACAGGTGCCATGTTTTTCCTTACGCTGCTGGTGGCACTGCTGGTATTTCTTCTGCTGTTTGCAAAGAAGAAAGGTTACTACCTCATGCACACAGGTATGCTGTGCATCATATTTGTGATAATAGGTTACTCCTGCTACTTTACGGCCATCATCCGCTCCCGTGCCGATGTGCCTATAGATATGACCAATCCGGACAACCCTATGAGCTTTCTGGATTATGTAAACCGTGAGCAGTTTGGCCAGCAGCCGCTGTTTAGTGGCCCTTATTTTACCAGTGTGTGGACAGACCTTGATGACTCCAAGAAAACGTATGCACCTGTAAAGAAAGATGGCAAAGACTATTATGAAATAGTAGGTACCAAAACTGAGCCGATTTTTGGTAAAGACCCGCGTACCGGTGAGAATCAGAGTCACTTCTTCCCGCGTATATGGGACTACAACAGCGGAAGCCATAAGAGTTTTTACCGCAGCTACCTGAATATAGCAGAGAATGATGAACCTACTGCCAGAGATAACTTTGCATTCTTCTTCCGCTATCAGATGAACTGGATGTGGTGGCGCTATTTTATGTGGAACTTTGCCGGAAGGCAGAATGACGTAGAAGGCCAGGGCGACCCTGAAAGGGGTAACTGGATATCTGGTATATCGTTCATAGACGGCATTCGCGGACTGGGTAATACAGATAAAATGGGCGACCTGAGTAAGAACCAGGCACACAACAAACTGTACTTCCTGCCTTTTATACTGGGTATTATGGGACTTCTGTTCCAGTTTGACCGTAACAAGCGTGATGGTGTGGCAGTGCTTACCCTTTTCTTCTTTACCGGTGCAGCCATTGGCATATTCCTGAATATGACGCCACTGCAGCCACGTGAGCGAGACTATGCATTTGCCGGCTGTACCTATACTTTTACCATATGGATAGGGCTGGGTGTGCTGCTGATATATGACTGGCTGCGGAAAACTATGGGTAATACCATGAGTGCCGCCACAATAGCTACCGGTATAGCTATGCTGGCAGCTCCTGTACTTATGGCAAAAGAAGAGTGGGATGATCATGACCGCTCCCGGAAAACACTGGGTAATGCTACTGCTTATAATACGCTTTCCTGCTGTGCGCCTAATGCGGTTCTCTTTACTTATGGTGACAACCAGACCTATCCGCTGTGGTATATACAGGAGATAGAGGGTTTCCGCAGGGATGTGCGTGTAATCAATACCAGCCTGCTGGGTATAGACTGGTACATAGACCAGCTTAACTACAGGATTAATGATGCGCCTGCGGTACCTATGACCTGGACGAAGAGTGACTACCTGGGTGATAAACATAACTACCTGCAGTATTATGAAAACCCCTCTGTGAAGATACCAAAGGACAAATTCTTTAACCTGATAGACATCTGTGCATTTATGAACAGTAATGACAGGGATAAGATGGCTATGAGAGGCAACCAGGAGTATATAAACTATATGCCTGTGAAGAACTTTACAGTGCCTACACCGAGCAAGGAAGAGCTTGTAGCACGTGGGCTGATAGGCGAGGCAGATACTGCAAGAGTGGAAACAGACATGCGCTTCATATTCCCTAAAAATGCTGCTACCAAGAGCGACCTGGCGGTGATGAACATTATAGCTGCTGTGGCCCGTGACGGCTGGAAGCGCCCACTGTACTTTGATGCAGGGCTGCGCCAGAGCGACTATGTGGGTACCGGTGAGTATATGCGCCTGGAGGGTATGGTGTACCGTCTGATGCCATTCAAGGTGATAGATGACGCCCGCCCGCCACAGGGTGTACTGGGTACCGTAAACTCTGCAAAATCTTATGACATGTTCATGAATAAGTTTGTATGGGGTGGTGCAGAGCGTGAAGACGTTTACTTTGACGAGCCTAACCGTCATGAGCTGATATCGTACCGTATGAACTCTGCTTTTATAGCCAGCCAGCTGGTAGCAGAAGGCAAACGCGAAATGGCAGTGAAGCTGCTGGATAAAGTATTTAAAAATATTACGGAGCATTCGTATCCTTATGGTTATGACTATTCTGGTTATCTGATGGCTAATGCTTATTACTATGCGGGAGAGCCAAAGAAGGCATCAGTGATAGTAAATAAGATAATGGCAAGCGCGGTGCAGCATATGGAATGGGTAGCAAGCCTGAACGACAACAGCCGCTACGCTATGGCTGATGGTGTGACGCAGCACATAAGCATACTGCAGAATCTGGCACAGTCTGCGGCTGGTGCGAAGGATACTGTGATGGCTAATACAATAATGTCGCGACTGAAGACAATTGTAGAAACCAAACCTAAGATAAGAGAGCTGCTTGAAGCGCGTCAGCCGGCCTACCGTGGTGGTGGTGACGATGATGAGTAAGAAAGTATCTTTTAGTGCCTGAGAGAAGCTACCTTATTGCAAACAATAAGGTAGCTTTTTCATTTGTGGTTGGTGGAGCAAATTGCTCAGTGCGCAGTTTTTATTTTCTTTCGGCTATTTCTTTTCTTTCATTCGTTTAATTGGTTGATAATTAGTCTTTTGTGTGGTTTGGTGAATGGATGTTTCATCGTATTTCTGCGCAAAAACTTCGCAAAAATTGCTCGCGTGAAAAATTTAATGTGTTTATGACCACCAGCTGTTGAAAAGGATTGTTTAGCAAAGAAGCGAGCAGTGAAAATATAGTGATGCCGCAGGCTGTAGTTATATGCTTTCATGTACACAGGGTTTCAGGTTTTTTATTCTGGTGTAAAGATGACACCATGGCCGGGGATAGAAAAACTGATGTATAATGCTATGCAGTTATGTACACAGCATATGGTCTTTGGTGCATATGCTGTAAAATAGTTTGCCGCAGGGGCGGATGTTTTGCGGGATTATGACTGCAAAATGGACAATAGTATGGTTTGTGAATGCAATGGGGGGAGGTAGCTATGTATGGAGAATGGTTATATGTACCTGCCATGTGCCGGCAGTTTTACTATTCCAAATGGAAAATAACAGGAAGGATATAAATGGATGTGACGGGCTGCCCCTTATAGATAGCAGGAGACCACAAGGCAGGGAGGTGAGCCAGTGCTCTTAATGCTTCTTTGTCGAGTAAGGGATGGATGCCTCTCATTATCCATGGAGCGCTGGCCTGCCCATCCGGCATGATGGTAAACGCAACTAAAACACGGCCCTGTATATTGTTCTCCCGTGCTTCATTGGGGTAGTTGACATTGTCAACGAGTGTTTTTTGAATAGTACTTTTTCCTCCCAGGTAGAGTGGTGGCTGTGCAAGATTTGTTACAATTGTGTCAGTACCGATGAGTACCTGATATTCCTTAGCTGTGTCGGATATGGTGCCGGATAGTTTATTGTTGTCAAAATCATACTGGAACTCTACCGTGTCTTTTTCTTTGTAATAAGTCCAGATACCTACCTTTTTATCATTCTTATATTGTCCGGTTATTTCAGGAAATTGGTTCCAGTTATTGTACTGAATCCAGACACTGTCTTTTTTTCCCTGGTTATAATAACCGGACTCCAGGAGTCGCATATTATTGGTGAACCGCTGATAAAGCCCATGCTTTATTGTTTTGTCACTTTTCAGAGACTGATATTTTTCAATAACTGACTGGCTTTTAGGCTTGTGGCGGATACGGTTAGTGATGGTAACGGTCGTTTGGGCAGAAGCGTTAATGCCTATGAACAGCAGCAAAAATGCCGGGAATATTTTTTTCATGGTGTGTGCAGTGTATTGCATGGGTTTTGCTGAATACAGATAAATGGTAGTATGCCCATTTGTGGCAGCCATTCTTGCGTACTTTGTCCGCCTTAGCCCGCTTCGGCGGGCGAAGGCGGAGAGAACGGGTACAACTTTCGAACTATTTTGTGGAGGATTTGAGATCGATAGTCGAATATTGATACAAATGTTTAGAGGGGATTGCTTTATCATAACAAATGTCGGGGCAAGGTCAAAATCATATTGGTTCATCTATTAGGAAACGAGCAACGCTATGCAGCATATGTGAAGTTGTGGTTTGCTTGCAGAATTATCGCTCCTCAAGCACCTGCTGATACTTTCGATACAATTCAATAAATA
>Ga0209066_10004336_pt1 | contig 15584 bp, 12 predicted proteins | sample All_14_2_FD_187198 | JGI IMG/M metagenome (GOLD analysis project Ga0209066, IMG submission 187198) | Freshwater microbial communities in response to fracking from Pennsylvania, USA - Allegheny Zone_MetaG_DW_15 (SPAdes) (version 2) ...
GACTCGAATCCCTCGTCCGAGATCGCGAGTGAAGATCGACCCCGAGAGCCCGAACTCTGAGTCGTTGGCGAGTGCAATGGCGTCGGCCTCATCGTCGAAGGGCAGCACTGAGACGACGGGGCCGAAGACCTCTTCTCGCGCGATGCGATCGGTGCGCTCGGGCAGCACGACCGTTGGCGCCATCCAGTAGCCCGGCCCGCTCGGCGCGGATCCGCGAAAAGCGACCGTGACACCCTCATCGAGATAGGCGCTCACGTTGCCGTAGTGCTCGCGCGAGATGAGCGGACCCATCGCGGTGTCTTCTTCGCGAGGGTCACCGACCGCGAAAGCCCGCACCGCCGGTTCGAGCAACTCGAGGAAGCGGTCGAGCACACTGCGCTCGACAAGCAGTCTCGAGCGCGCGCAGCAATCTTGGCCCGCATTGTCGAAGACAGAACCGGGGGCACTGGATGCTGCGAGCTCGAGGTCGGCGTCGGCGAAGACGACGTTCGCGCTCTTGCCGCCCAGCTCGAGAGTGACCGACTTGACCTGAGCAGCGCATCCCGCCATGACGCGCTTCCCCACTTCGGTCGAGCCCGTGAAGACGACCTTGCGCACGTGCTCGTGCGTCACGAAGCGCTCACCGACCACCGATCCGCGCCCCGGAAGCACCTGGAAGAGGTGCTCGGGCAGTCCCGCGTCGAGAGCAAGCTCGCCGAGCCTCATCGCGGTCAGCGGAGTCCAGTCGGCAGGCTTGAGCAGAACGGCGTTGCCCGCGGCGAGCGCCGGCCCGAGCGCCCAGCCCGCGATCGGCATCGGAAAGTTCCATGGCACGATGACGCCGACCACGCCGAGCGGTTCGTGGAAGGTGACGTCAAGGCCACCCGCTACGGGAATCTGTTGCCCGAGCATCCTTTCGGGAGCACCGCTGTAGTAGTCGAGAACGTCGCGAACGTTGCCTGCTTCCCACCGCGCTTGAGCGATGGGATGACCGCTGTTGCGCACCTCGAGCATCGCGAGCTCCTCGACGTGAGTGTCAACGACGGCGGCGAAGCGCCGCAGCGCGCGCGCACGGTCGACGGGCGCGAGTGCTGCCCATGAACGCTGAGCGGTGACGGCACGCGCCACGGCCTCGTCGACCTGCTCGAGAGTCGTGTGCTCGACGGTTCCGATGACGGTCTCGTCTGAAGGGTTGATGAGGGTCGTCGAGCTCATGACCGCGCCTTTCTCTCGTCGCGGTAGATGCGTGCCTGCTGCACGAGCTCGGCAAAGAGCCGGGCATCGTCGGCCGCATCGACCTCGGGATGCCACTGCACGCCGACGCCGAAGGTCATGGCATCGACGTCGACGGCCTGAATGACGCCGTCATCGCCTCGAGCGCTGACCGTGAGCCCCTCGGCGACCTCGTCGAGCGCTTGGTGGTGATAGCTCGACACAGTGAGACCGTCGCCAACGATCGAAGCGAGGCGCGTGCCAGGCACCGTCTGTGCCGGGTTTGCCGTGAAGACTCCTCCGCCCGCGTTGTAGCGCGTCGAGCCGATGACGTCAGGCAGATGCTGCACCAGCGTTCCGCCGAGCGTCGTGTTGAGCACTTGCAGTCCACGACAGATGCCGAGAAAGGGAATGTCGCGCGCGATAGCCCGACGCAGAAGCGCATCTTCCAGCGCGTCTCGGTCAGGCCGTGGGGGGTCATTGAGCTGATGCGGAGGTTGCCCGTAGCGGGCCGCATCGACGTCTTTGCCGCCCGTGATGATGAGTCCGTCGAGGCCGTCGAGCACGCGATCAGCTGCCGCATCGTCGATCGGTTGCGGCGGCACGAGCACCGCGAGGGCACCCTGGGCGGTGACGGCGTCGAAGTACACGCGCGGAAGGAACGCGGCCGGAACATCCCACACCCCACATTGCGCCTGCTCGAGATACGTGGTGAGTCCGATCACCACGGGCCGGCCAGTCACGCTCTCAGAACCGTTCGAAGCCACGAACGCGCTCCCAGTCGGTGATGGCGGCATCGAATGCTCGCTGCTCGATGGCAGCCATGTTGAGGTAGTGCTCGACGACCTCGTCACCGAAGGCAGAGCGAACGAGCTGGGAGGTGGCGAAGAGTTCTGCGGCCTCGCGCAGCGTCGCCGGTACGCGATCGACGTCGGCGACATAGGCATTGCCTTCGAAAACGGGCGGCAGCGTGAGCTTCTGCTCGATGCCGTGGATGCCCGCCGCGATGATCGCCGCAACAGCGAGGTACGGGTTGACGTCGCCGCCCGGAACGCGGTTCTCGATGCGCAGGCTGTGCCCGTGGCCGACGACCCGCAAGGCGCATGTTCGATTGTCGAAGCCCCACGCGACCGCTGTCGGGGCAAAGCTTCCCGGAACGTAGCGCTTGTACGAGTTGATGTTGGGCGCGAAGAAGAGGCTGAGTTCGCGCAGCGCGCTCAACTGACCTGCAAGCCAGTGCTCCATAAGAGGAGAGAAGCCGTGGTCGCCGTCTCCTGCCATCACGGCCGAGCCGTCAGTGCCGCGCACGCTGAGGTGGATGTGGCAACTGTTGCCCTCGCGCTCGTTGTATTTCGCCATGAACGTGAGCGCTTTGCCGTGGCTGTCGGCGATCTCTTTCGCGCCGTTCTTGTAGATGACGTGGTTGTCGCAGGTCGCGAGTGCGTGCGCGTACCGAAACGCGATCTCTTGCTGGCCGAGGTTGCACTCGCCCTTGACCCCTTCGCAGTACATCCCGGCACCGTCCATGCCGTTGCGAATGTCACGCAGCAGTGGTTCCATTCGCGTCGAGGCGAGCAAGGCGTAGTCGATGTTGTAGTCACTCGCGGGAGTGAGGTCGCGGTATCCCTTGGCCCAAGCGGAACGGAAGCTGTCGTCGAAGACGATGAACTCGAGCTCGGTGCCGACATACGGTACGAGCCCCATCTCGGCGAGGCGCTCGACTTGCCGCTGCAGCACCGCTCTCGGGCTCGGAGCGACCGGTTGCGCGTCGTGGCGCTCGAGGTCGGCAATGACGAGCGCTGTGCCCGGCAGCCACGGAATGCGGCGAAGGGTCGACAGGTCGGGTCGCATGACCATGTCGCCATAACCGGTCTCCCACGAACTCATCGCGTAACCCTCGACGGTGTTCATCTCGACATCGACGGCAAGCAGATAGTTGCAGCACTCGGCACCGTGCGTGGCGACCTCTTCGCGAAACAGTCGAGCCGAGACGCGCTTGCCGACGAGTCGGCCCTGCATGTCGGCGAACGCGACGATCACGGTGTCGATCTCGCCCGCCTCGATGAGCGACTCGAGTTCGGCGAGGGTCAGATTGCCCGATCGCACCTCAGGTGCTGCGGTCATGGGGGCCTCCTCACTCGGCGGTGCGCGATCTCTGAATGCTAATGGTAGACAAACCCGACCTTTAGGGCCATGCTCGCATCCAAGGCGCTCACGGCGCACTGCCGACGACGCCGATTCGTTCTGAGTAACTCCACCCCTTCAGGAGGAATGCATGGCGACACCGACTACCAAGACCGGCAGTGTGACATACACCACGGTCGAGCAGAGCTACTTCGACAAGCGCAGTCTGCGCCGCACGGCGGGCGTGTGGGGTCTCTGGGGCCTCGCCGTTGCCGCGGTCATCTCGGGCGACTTCTCGGGCTGGAACTTCGGCATCGACTTCGCAGGGTTCGGCGGCATGCTCATCGCTTTCGCGATTCTTGTCGCGATGTACTACGGCCTCATCTTCTCGATCGGCGAGATGTCTGCTGCCATGCCCCACACGGGCGGCGCCTACTCGTTCGCGCGCTCGGCCATGGGTCCGTGGGGAGGCCTGGTGACGGGCGTCGCAGAGACCATTGAGTACGTCGCGACGACCGCGGTCATCGTGTACTTCTCGGCGGCCTATGCCGACCCGATCATGGCGACGCTCACGGGCTTCTCGCTGAGCGAGCTGGGGTTGAACTGGGTGTGGTGGGTCATCCTCTACGCCGCATTCATCGGCCTCAACGCCGCGGGAGCCCACATCTCGTTCCGCTTCGCGATCGTCGTCTCGATCATCGCGATCGGCATCATCGTGCTGTTCTCGATCATGGCGATCGTGACGGGCGCGTTCCAGTGGGCCAACCTGTGGGACATCGCACCCGAGGCCGGGCAGAGCGAGTTCTTGCCGTTCGGAGTGTTGCCCATCCTCTTCGCCTTGCCCTTCGCCATGTGGTTCTTCCTCGGTATCGAAGAGCTGCCGCTCGCCGCTGAGGAAGCGCACAACCCCGAGCGCGACATCCCCCGCGCCGGATTCTGGGCACGCGGAACACTCATCGTCACGGGGCTTCTCGTGCTGTTCCTCAACACGGGAGTCATCGGGGCCGAGGCCACGGGCGTTGCGGGCGAACCTCTGCTCGACGGCTTCAGGGCAATGGTTGGCGACGAACTCGCTGCTGTGCTCGCGCTCTTCGCGCTCATCGGATTGCTCGCTTCGTTGCAGGGCATCATGTTCGCCTACGGACGCAACATGTACTCGCTGTCTCGAGCCGGCTACTACCCGCGAGTGTTCTCACTCACGGGCAAGCGCCAGACTCCGTGGGTCGCGCTGCTCGTGGGCGCGGTGATCGGGTTCGTCGCTCTCGTCGTCGTCGACGTGCTGGGCGGCACGGGAGGCGTGGCGGGCGCGGTGGTGCTCAACATCGCGGTGTGGGGCGCGGTGCTCGCCTACTTCTTGCAGATGGTGAGCTTCATCCTGCTGCGCAAGAAGTTCCCGAACGCGAAACGGCCCTACCGCAGCCCCTGGGGTGTCACGGGCGCCTACGTGGCGGCAGGCATCGCGGCGCTCGTCTTCCTGGGCACCTTGCTGAACCCGGCGTTCACGACCGCGATCTTCGCGATCGCGATCATCTACATCCTCATCCTCATCGGCTTCGCCGTGTGGGGTCGGCACCGGCTCGTGCTCTCGCCAGAAGAGCAGTACGCGCTGAGTGGTGGACTCGACAGCACGCCGCACACGGAGGCCGAGAAGTAGACGACGCGAAACGAACGGGCCGCGCACGGTGGACGACGTGCGCGGCCCGTTCTTCGCTATAGCGACGCTGGTGGCCGCGAGACGCTCGCGGAAGCTAGGCGCGCGCCGCGGCCAGCCCCGGAGCGAACGACGCGAGCGCTTCCCGTCGCCGCGCTCGGCCCGCCGCGAGTCGCGCGACGATCACCGAGGTGATACCGAGAGCGAGCATGACGGCGACCGCTGCGACGATGCGGCTGGATGCTCCGCCGCTCAGCAGTGCCTGCATGCCATCGACCGCATACGTCAGGGGCATCACGGCGCTCAGCGCGGGGAAAGGTTCGGCCAGCGCGACCACGGGAATGAGGCCGCCCGTGACGACGAGCTGCACGACGAGTGCGAGGAGCGACACGATGAGCCCCGCGCGCCCCAAGACCAGCGTCAGAGCGGCGTGCAGCGCGGTGAAGGCGAGAGCGATGACCGCACTGAGCGCGAACGTCGCCGGCAAGAGAGCCAGGTCGACCCCTGTCGTTGCGTGCACGAGAACGGCGACGAGCGCGGCCTGACCGAGCGCGATGAGCGACGAACGCCCGAGCATGCGACGCAGGACGGCACCACCTGTCGCGGTCGATCCGAGAATGCCCCGCTCGAGCGGTCGCAGCACCAGGAAGGTCGCGAGCGCGCCAATCCAGAGCCCCACCGGCACGAGCGTCTCGGCGAGCACCGAACCGATGCCCGGGGCCGTGTTGACGCGCTCAGACTGCACGACGACCGGTTCGCTCGCCACGGCAGCATCGCCCGCAGGCGGCACCGACTCGGCTCCGCTCGCGAGGCCCGAGGCGAGCTCTTGCGCGCCATCAGCGAGTTGCCCCGCACCGTCGGAAGCTTCCGCGGCGCCGGAACCCAGCTCACCCAGACCGCTCGCGAGCCCTTGTGCCCCCGACACGAGCGCGGGGCCCCCTTCGGCGAGTTGCTCAGCCCCAGCGGCGCTCTGCGCGCTACCCGTCGCGAGGCCAGAGAGCGCCGAGTCGAGCTGCGGCGCCACGGCCCCCGCGGTGCCGGCAACGACCTGCGCCTCGGTGTAGGCATCGATGAAGGCTTGCTTTTGCTCGGGGCTGAGGTCGCTCGCCTGGATGGTGGGCAACAGCGCGCCGAGCTGGCTCGCGACACTCGCTGCGTCGGTCGAGAGCCCCGTGACGGCATCGCCGAGCGGCGTCGCGCTCGCGGCACCCGCGGCGAGGTCGTCGAGACCGTCGGCGAGGGCATCCACCCCGCCGGTGTAGTCGCTGAGGCCGTCAGCAAGTTGTCGAGCTCCGCTCGCTGAGGCTCCGGCACCTGCGCTGAGCGCGTCGAGCCCCTCGCCGAGGTCGCTCACGCCGTCGCCCACAGCGCTCGCGCCATCAGCCGCGTCGCCCAATGCTCCCCCGAGCTCGAGAATGCCCGTCGAGAGACCGTCGATGTACTGCTCGGTGAGCACGTCTCCGAACTGTGCAGCAAGGCTCGCGCCCACCGACTGCACGACGCTGCCCACCAAGTAGCTGTGCGCATCATCGGTGGTGACCTGCAACTGGGCCTGCACTGCGTCTGGCTCACCGAGCGTCAGCAACGAGGCAGAGAAGTCGTCGGGAATCGTCAGCACCGCATAGACCTCGCCGCTCGAGAGCATGCGCTGCGCTTCGTCGCCGCTCGTCACGCGCCAGTCGAAGCCTGCCGACTCTGGGCCTGTCAACTCGGTGACGAGCTGGCGGCCAGCGAACACGAGCTGCTCCTCGCCATTCTCATCGACCTGCGTGATGAGTTCGTCGTCATTGACCACCGCCGCGGGAATACGCGCGAGCGGATCATCATCGGTGCCGATCGCGGCGAGGGCGACGCCCACGAGCGCGAGCGGCACGACGATGGCGCCGATGAGCGCGAGCGGTCGCCGCCAGGAGCGACGCGCGCCCCGGGTGCTCGCCGTCGTCACGGTCGAGTCTTCGGTGCCGTGTTCGGTAGTCACGAGGGGTCCTCCTCAGTGGATGCCGCGACGGCGGCGAAATCGGGCGAGAGCGCGGCAGAGTTCGACCGCAACAGGGCAACCACTCCCCCGCCCTCGAGATCGAGAGAGCCGCGGCCCCACACCCGTACGGTGCGCTCGGGCGCGAGACGCAGCACGAGCGCGTCGATGAGCGCGGCGTCGTCGGCAGTGAGGGCGTCATCACGGTGATCAAACGCCATGACAGGAGCACCGTCGATCGTCGCCACGGCCGCGAGCACAAGAGCACGGCGGCGAGGGTCGAGCAGCGCGACGGGCGTGTTCGGGTCAGCAAGTGCACCCGACTCGACTCCGAGAGCGTCGACCGTGGCGGCAAGGCGGGCGAGCCAGCGACGAGCGCGTTGCGCGCGCCGCACGCGACCGCGAGCAAGAGCCAACCGTTCGGTGACGAGTTCGCCGAGGGTGAGCGCGGGCCCGAGGCGGTCCCCGCTCACGTCGACCAGTGCGACTCGGCGCGAAGCTCGCACAGGCTCGGCGGGCAGCAGGGCTCCCGCAACCAGGGCGCGCCCGCCAGCTGCCGGGAGGTAGCCGGCGAGGGTGGCGGCGACGAGCCTCCGATGCTCAGCGGCCCCGATGAGTAGCACGCGGTCACCGGGCGTTGCGACGAGGTCGAGTCGGGCATCCACCCCCGCAATCGCGAGGCCGTCGGCGACGAGTACCCGACCGCGGTGCTGCTGCGCCCACTCGTCGAGCTCGCGGTGGTGGCGCAACTGCTCGCCTTCGACGTCGAGGTTAGGCAGCAGGCGGTCGAGCCAACGCGGGAACCACCACGCGCTACGCCCGAAGAGCGTCATGAGCGCGGGGCCGAGGGTCATGCGCACGAGGAAGGCGTCGACGGCGATGCCGACCGCGAGCCCCAGGGCGATGGGTTTGATGATGCCCGCACCCTCGGGCACGAAGGCCGCGAAGACGAAGAACATGATGAGGGCGGCCGCGGTGACGACGCGTGCGCCGTCGGCGAAGCCTTCTTCGATAGCGTCGCGTGCGCTGCGACCGTGCACGAACTGCTCACGCATGCCTGAGACGAGAAAGACTTCGTAGTCCATCGCGAGACCGAAGAGCACCGCCATGAGGATGATCGGCATGAAGCTGAGAATGGGCCCGGCCTCGACATGCAGGGCCTCGGCGCCCCAGCCCCACTGGAACACGGCGACAGTGACTCCGAGCGCCGTGCCGACCGTGAGCAGGAAGCCTGCTGCGGCCTTGAGCGGCACGAGCACCGAGCGGAACACCATCATGAGCAACACGACCGAGAGACCGACCACCACGACCCCGAAGGGCACGAGAGCGTTCGACAGCCGGTTCGAGATATCGATCGAGATCGCTGTCGTGCCGGTCACTGCCATGGGCGTGCCGTAGTCAGCTTCGATGTCACTCGAGAGCTCGCGCAGATCGGCGACGAGTTGCTTCGTGACGGGGTCGGCTGGGGCGGTTTCGGGAATGACGCGAATGATCGCGAGGTCGAGCCCCGGCGAGGGGATGCCCCGACCGACGCTCTCGACACCGTCAACCCGCTCAAGCTCACCCGCGATTGCCTCGAGGTCGTCAAGGATGTCGGTCGTCTGGGTGATGTCGAGCGTCACGATGAGCGGCCCGGCTGATCCCGGACCGAAGGCGTCGGCGATGAGGTCGTAGGCCTCGCGTTGCGTGGAGCCCGCCGGCTCGCGACCGCCGTCGGGCAGGTTCAGGTCGAGCGAGAACGCAGGCACGCTCAAGACCCCTAGAAGAGCGACGACGCCGAGCGAGGAAAGCACGGGCCGGCGCATGACGCCGCGCACCCAGCGGCGCCCCATCGTGGGTCGTGCAGCGGCGGTCGGGTGAGCACGTTTCCACGCGCGGGAGCCCTCCTTCGGCGCGAGTGACGCGCCCCCGAAGCGGAAGAACGCCGGCAACAGGGTGATCGCCGCGGCGATCGCGACAAGCACCGCGAAGGCCGCACCCACGCCCATGACTGAGAGGAAGGGGATGCCCACGACGAGCAGGCCGAGCAGAGCGATGATCACGGTGATGCCCGCAAAGACGACAGCACTGCCCGCCGTGCCCACGGCGGTTGCGGCTGACTGCTCGGGGCTCTCGCCTCGAGCCAGTTGCGCTCGGTGTCGCGACACGATGAAGAGCGCGTAGTCGATGCCAACAGCGAGGCCGATCATGAGGGCGAGCAGCGGTGCCGACGACGACACGGGCGTGAGATACGCGACACCCAAGATGCCGCCCATCGCGATGCCGACTCCGACGAGTGCGGTGGCGAGGGGCATCCAGGCCGGGCGAATCGAGCCGAAGGTGATGAGCAACACGGCCGCCGCGAACAGCACACCGAAGACTTCGGTGATCGTCACCCCCACCGACGACGTCTGGAAGACCTGCCCAGAGAACTCGACGCGTGATTCGAGGCCCTCAGCGGTCGCCAGCATGTCTGCGATCTGCGCGTCGGTCACGTCGACCGAGGGGGTGTCGAACTGCACTTGGATGATCGCGACACGTTCGCTCTCACTGACCTGATTGCTCGCGAACTCCTCGAAGGGCCCGAGCGTCGAAACCACACCGTCGACGTCGGCGAGTGCCGACTCGAGGTCGTCGAGCTCGTCGCGCACGGCATCGTCGGTGACAAGTTCACCCTCGGGTGCCTCGACAACGGCTTGCACGCTCGCGCCAGAAGTCTCGGGGAAGAGCGCGTCGAGCTGGTCGAGGGCCTCTTGCGCCTCAGTGCCGGGAATGCTGAAGTCGTCGGCGAGTTGCCCGCCGAGGGCGAGCCCGCCGCCGAGGAAGGCGCCGAGCACGATGACCCAGGCGACGAGCACGAGCCAGGCGCGGCGGAACGACGCCCGCCCGAGACGGTAGAGAAGTGTGGCCATGATCGGCTCCTAGGGTGCTGGGGAGGCGGCGGGCACGAGCAGATCGTGCAGGATGCTGAGCAGCGCTGAACGCAACTCGTCGGTGGGGATCTCGCCGCTGAGACCCAGCCGTTCTGCTGAGGCAAGGGTGTACGCCACCCCGCCGAAGGCGATGCCGAAGCGCAACTTCTCGAGCGTCGAGCTGCTCGCGAGTCGGAAGAGGTCGGCGATCTCACGCATGAGCTCGGTCGCGCGATGCATGACCGGCACGTCGTCGAGCGTCGCGCCCTGGTTGATGATGATGGGCACAACCTCGCGGTGTTGTAGCAACAGGTTGACGAAACGCTCGACGAACTGCTCACCGAACGCGCCGGGCTCAGGGCGGGGTTCAGCGAGCATGCCGCGCACGACGGGCTCGAAGTCGTCGAGGGCGGGGCTCACGATGTCGGCGAGAAGACGCTCTTTCGACTCGAAGTGGTAGAGCACACTCGCCTTCGAGGTTCCCGCGAGGTCGGCGATGCGCTGCAGCGAGGTCGCCGCGTAGCCCGCCGTGGCAAACTCGGCGAGCGCGATGGCGCGAAGGTCGTCGTGCAGGCTCATGCGGGCAGGTTAGCTGACCGAGCGGTCAGGAATCTGACCGATCGGTGAGATCGCGGCGTTCCTTAGCAGAACTCCCATCGTCTTCATAGCCTCAGCGCGTTCGGGCACGCTCGCGCTAGCGTGGAGTGATTCGTGAGGGAGGGCATCCACTATGCGCAAGTATCTGCTCAACGGCGCCGTGCTCGGCGCGGCGTTTTCGGCCGTCGGCGTGATCAAGCAGACCGCGAGCGGTCCGCGCGACTGGCGCCTCGCCCTGATGTGGGTCAGTTGGGGCATCAGCGTCGCGGTCGCGATCGGCACCGTGATCGAAGAGAACCGAGAGCTCGAGTCGGGCCTCATCGACGACTGACGTCGCCCGCACTGCGGTGTGACGGCAGCGCGCTTCAGCTACGCGCGGTGAGCGCCATCACGCCGCCGAGGCCGATGAGGGCGACACCACCCCCAGCGCGCAGTCCACTGATGCGGCGCTCGCTCGTTGCGAACCACTCTCGGGCAGAACCCGCGGCGATCGCGTAGATGCTGTCACACGCTACGCCGATGACGAGGAAGATCGCCCCCAGCTCGAGCATCTGAAGAGCGGGGTTTCCCGCGCTCGGAACGACGAATTGCGGTAGCGCCGCCACAAAGAAGACGATCGTCTTGGGGTTGGTGATGCCGACCCAGAAGCTCTCGATAAGCAGCCGCGATGGCCTCAACGACACGGCAGCCACGTCAGCGTCGAGGCGGGCACGCCGATGGCGAATCGCTTGGATGCCCAGCCACACGAGCACGAGAGCGCCGACAATCTTGAGCACCGTGAAGAGCACGGCAGACTGGGCGACAAGCACTCCTAGCCCGGCCGCCACGGCGACGATCTGCACGGCAACTCCTGCGGCGTTGCCGAGCACGCTGAGCAGGGCGCCGCGACGACCAACGACGAGGGCACGGCCGATCACGAAGAGAACGCTTGGGCCAGGAACCAGAATGATGACTGCTGCCGCGACAGTGAAGGCGAGCAGCTCGGGCACGGGAACCACAGCGGGAGTCTAGGGCCGCGCGGGCCGGTTGTTGCGCCGAGCTACAACTGCCACGGCAGCAGCACGCCCACGACGATGAACAGCCCGCCCGTGACGCGGTTGAACCAGCGGCCAGCCTTCGCGAGCACTCCCTGCAGACTCTGCGCGAACGCTGCGACGACGAGCTCGAACACGATCTCGATGCCGACGAAGGTCGCCGCCATGATCACGAACTGGAGGAAGAGGTCGCCGTTCGGGTTGATGAACTGCGGCAGGAAGGCGACGAAGAACAGGATGCCTTTGGGGTTCGTCACCGCGGCGAGAAAGCCTTGGCGCGCGAGCTTCCACCGTGAGACCGTCGCCGGTGCGGACGTCACACTCGAGCCTGGGGCGGCGAGGGCATCAGCATCCGCTGCCTCGTCGGCCTCGATCGTGACCGCGCCTGCTTTCGGCTTCGCCACGATCGGCGGCGAGCGCCACACCGTGACGCCGAGGTAGACGAGGTAGGCACCGCCCACCCACTTGAGAATCGTCAGCACTTCGGGCACGGCCGCGATGAGAGCACCGATGCCGAACATGGCAATGGCGATGACGACGACGAAGCCCACCGCGCCGCCGAACACGGTCGCGCTGGCGCGCCGCACACCGTGCAGGGCGCCGTGCGTCAGCGCGAGCAGTCCGTTCGGCCCCGGGGTGAACGAGAGCCCGACCGCCGCGAGCAAGAAGACGAGCCAGATCTCGAGGGCCACGGCATGACGCTAGTGGATGCGCGGAGGGCTACGGCACCATCCACCCGAGCACGGGCGTCGACTGCAGAACGATGAGGCTCGTCATGATGGCGAGCAACCCGATGCTCCACGGCAGCAACTTGCGCAGCAGCGAGCCTTCAGCGCCGACCATGCCCACCGCGGCCGCCGCGACAGCGAGATTCTGCACCGAGAGCATCTTGCCCAGCACGCCCGCCGATGAGTTCGCCGCTGCCATGAGCACCGGCGGAAGGCCGACCTGCTCTGCCGCGGCAACCTGCACCGGACCAAACAACACATTGGACGACGTGTCTGAACCGGTGAGTGCCACGCCGATCCAGCCGATGACGGGCGAGAGCACCACAAAGAAGCCGCCAGCCGAGGCGAGCGCGACGCCGAGCGACGTCGCCTGGCCCGACAGGTTCATGACGAACGACAGTCCGAGCACTGCGCTCACCGTGACGATCGTCCACCGCAATTGGTGCAGAGTCGAACCGTAGGCCTTCACTGCCGTGCGTGGCGCGATGCGGTAGAGCAGCGCCGTGAGTACCCCGGAAATGAGGAGCAGGGTGCCGGTGGCCTTGATCGTGTCCACGTGCATCGTCTGGGCGCCCGCAGGCTCTCCTGCCGCCGTCACGACGTCGAGCCCCGGCCACGCGAACGTCACGGTGCCGACGACCGCGAGCCACTGCTTGAGCGCAGGAATCTGCGCGAGCGAGAAGACGAGCATGATGATGAGGTACGGCGCAATCGACATGAGCACCGCGCGCAACGGAGGTCGCTCGACGGTCGGCGCCGCGGCGTCGACCGCTCCGCTCATGCCGACGAGTTCGGCGGGCTCCCACACGCGCAGCATGAGCAGCACCGCGGCGATCGTGGCGACAGCCGCGACGACGTCGGTCAACTCGACAGCGAAAAAGTTCGACGTCACGAACTGCGCGATGCCGAACACAAGACCCGCGACGAGCGCCACCGGCCACGTCTGGCGCAGGCCGCGGCGGCCATCCACGAGGAAGACGAGGATGAGCGGCACGAGCACGGCCATGAACGGGGTCTGGCGACCCGCCATCGCCGCGAGCTCATGCAGCGGAAGACCCGTCACTCCCGCAAGCGCGATGACCGGCGCCGCGAGCGCGCCGAATGCGACCGGTGCCGTGTTGGCGAGCAGAGACACGAGCGCTGCCTTGAGCGGCGCCATGCCCGCCGCGAGCAACATCGCCGCCGAAATCGCCACGGGTGCCCCGAAACCGGCCAGCGACTCGAGCAACGCACCGAAACAGAATGCGATGAGGATCGACAAGATGCGCAAGTCATCGCTCACCGAGCGAATCGTGCGGCCGAACACCTCGAACCAGGGCGTCACGACGGTGAGCCGGTAGACCCAGAGCGCGTTGATGAGAATCCAGAGAATGGGAAAGAACCCATAGAACACGCCAGCCGCGGCAGCGCTGAGCGCCTGCACGGGCGGCATGTTCCACCCCACGATGGCGAGCACGATCGACAGCACCAGCGCGGCGATCGCCGCGAAGGGCGCGCGCACCTTGAAGACCCCCAACAGTACGAAGAGGAGCACCAAAGGCAACGCCGCGGCAACGGCCGACAGTACGAGCGACCCGAAGACAGGGTCGACAACTTGCTCGAACACGGGTGGTGGCTCCGCTCGCGAAGGGTGGAGCGTCAGAGTGACGCGCGCTCAGTCTGCGGGCGGGAGCGCTCTCGCGCATCAGTTTCGCGAGGATTCGTGACTTTGGTCCTGAAGCCGACGTGATCGGCTCTGCGCGTCGATCTGGTGACGCGCAGGCATGTCCGGGCGTCGTGAGCCCGGGCAGTATGCACCGCCTGCAGACCCGGGAACGTCGTTCCGTCGTATGCGACTTCTAGGCTCCACGCATGCATCACCAACCGAAGAACACGTCGCCCATTGCCCCTTCCTTCGACCCGATCGTGTTGCCGAAGCTCCTGGAAGGTTCGCGAGCCGATCTTGTTCCATCAGCGCAGCTAGATGGGATGACGTTCGAAGGAGTGGAGATTGATCAACTCGATCTCAGCAACTCCGTGGTGGAGGCCTCGCGTTTCGGTTCCTTGCGCTCTGCAGACGCTAGCCTGCGGGGTTCGGTGCTCGGCGATGTCGTGTTCACCTCGGTCGACATCCCAATCGTGCGCGCAGCACGGAGTCGATGGAGGGATGTCCGCTTCGAAGGAGGCCGCGTCGGTTCAGCAGAGTTCTATGACTCGGATTGGAGCTCGGTGCACTTCGTCGGCTGCAAACTGACCTTCGTGAATCTGCGCGGAAGTGACCTGAGAGACGTGGCTTTCACCGACTGCATCATTGATGAACTAGACACATCAGAGGCAAACATCGTCAGGCTAGCCCTGCCCGGCACGCGACTTCGGCGCTTGGATGTGTCAAATGCGACGCTGGCACACGTCGACCTCCGTAACTCGGCTTTCGATGAGATCACTGGCGTCGCGTCTCTACGCGGCGCGGTCATCGATGAACACCAACTCACGCTGCTCGCCCCCCTCTTGGCCCGCCAGATCGGCCTGACTGTTGAAGGATGAGCTGGCCAAGGGCGCTCAACACTCTCTGCCATTCACGGAGTACTGGACGACAGAGCGACGACGACCACGGCAAAAGCCCCGACTGTGCTGGCGAGAGCTAGGTCGGGGCTTTCGTACACCCCCCGGGACTTGAACCCGGAACCCACTGATTAAGAGTCAGTTGCTCTGCCAATTGAGCTAGAGGTGCGCGGCCCACCGAATGGGCCGAGAGGAAACACTAGCATCCCCGCGGCATGCCCTTCCACTCGGCGGGCACTCAGTGAACGCGACGCGCGCGTTCATACACTGTGCAGGTGCGGCTCGGGCCGCGTCGATCTCGCGAAGGAGCATCCATGTCTCAAGTCACTCTCTCCCCCGGCGACACCGCCCCCGCCTTCACCCTGCACGACAAAGACGGCAAGGCTGTCTCACTCTCTGACTTCGCCGGCCAGAAGGTCGTTCTCTACTTCTACCCCGCCGCGAGCACGCCCGGCTGCACGACGCAAGCGTGCGACTTCCGCGACAATCTCGCCTCGCTGAAGGGCGCTGGCTACACCGTTCTCGGCGTCTCGAAAGACGAGGCGGATGCCCTGCAGAAGTTTGCCGAGAACGAGCAGTTGCCCTTCCCGCTGCTGAGTGACCCCGACCTCGCCGTGCACCACGCCTACGGCGCATTCGGTGAGAAGTCGATGTACGGCAAGAAGGTGCAGGGCACGATCCGCTCGACCTTCGTCATCGACGAGAAGGGCACGATCGAGCACGCGCTCTACAACGTCAAGGCCACCGGCCACGTGGCGATGCTGCGCAAGAAGCTGGGTCTCGCGGCATAGCTGCGCTGGGGCGCCGTCCGCGCCACCCGCGCGCCCCCGCGCGCGCGCCCACACCCACGCC
>Ga0209066_10004337_pt1 | contig 15579 bp, 6 predicted proteins | sample All_14_2_FD_187198 | JGI IMG/M metagenome (GOLD analysis project Ga0209066, IMG submission 187198) | Freshwater microbial communities in response to fracking from Pennsylvania, USA - Allegheny Zone_MetaG_DW_15 (SPAdes) (version 2) ...
CTCATGCCCGGCACGGGCGGCGGCGGACTGGGACGGGGCGGAGAGGCTGTTCGCGCCGGTGGCCGGCTACCGGGCCGTTGAAAACCCCGTGGCGGCGCTGAGCACGGCGGGCCAGCTCTGCGACCTGTGGGAGGCGCGGTACGCGCCGACCGTGGTCCCGGGCCCGCCGCCGCCCGTGCCGGGCATGAGGGGGGTAGGGCGTGTTTCCCCGAAACCGCCGCGGACGCCTCGGGGAGGCGTCCCTACCGTCGCGCGTCGGGTGTCGAGTGGCGCAAAACTTTCACAAACAACGGCGGCCGTCGGGCCGCCCGCAAAGAAGGAGAGCGAGATGAGAGGCATAACGAAAACAGCGGCGGCCGTGGCGGCCGCGGCGACTCTGGGCGCGGGCGCGGCCCGCGCGGAAACCGGATTCACTGCCGAGGTCAGCGGCGTGACCATGACCCAGCGCGAGAACACGCGCACCGTGGACATCGGGTACACGCTCTCGGGCGAGGCGGCGATCATCACCCTCGCGATCGAGACCAACGGCGCGGCGATTCCGGACTCGGCGGTGACGAGCCTCTTAGGCGACGTGTCGACCGTGATCCAGCCGGGCGCCCACACCATCACCTGGAACGCGGGCGCGGACTGGCCCGAGCACGCGGTGACCAACGCCCGCGCGCGGGTCACCGCATGGTCGGTGGGCGCGCCGCCGCAGTATTGCGCGGTGGACGTGGCCGGTGGACCGTCCACGAACAGCTATCCCGTCTATTATTACGCTAGCGCGGAGGCGGTGCCGGAGGGTGTGACCAACGGCCTCTACAAGACCACCCGCATCCTGATGCGTAAGCTTCCGGCGACGGGCGCGGGCGGCTTCAAGATGGGCTCGCCCTCCAACGAGACCGGCCGCGACGCCACGCGCGAAGACTGGCACGATGTGGTGCTGACCAAGGACTACTACGCGGGCGTCTACGAGGTGACGCAGAGCCAGTGGCAGCAGGTGATGGGCGACGTGCGGTCGTGGCCTGCGAAGTGGAGTAACAACGACTACAGGCTGACCCGCCCGGTGGAGCAGGTGTCGTACTACGACATCCGCGAGAACATCAACAACACGGACGATGCGGCCGTGAACTGGCCCGCGAACGACGCGGTGACCGCAGGTTCCTTCATGGGGCGGCTGCGGACCAAGACAGGGCTGGCGGGTTTCGATCTGCCGACCGACGCGCAGTGGGAGTACGCCTGCCGGGCGGGCACGACCGGCGCGCTGAACGACGGCACGGTGAACATCACGAACAGCAATTCCGACGCGCGGCTCGACCTGCTGGGGCGCTACCAGTACGACGGCGGCAAGGTGTGGAACGGCACGGCGTGGGTTGATCCCGCGACGGGCTGCACCACGGCGAACGCCACGGCGGAGGCGGGGTCGTACCTGCCGAACGCGTGGGGCCTGTATGACATGCACGGGAACGTGTGGGAATGGTGCCTGGACTGGTACGCCGGGAATCTCGGGACGGCTCCGGCTGAAGATCCTACGGGGGCGGATTCGGGGTCGCACCGCGTGATTCGGGGCGGGTGCTGGGACAACACCGCGTCGAACTGCCGTTCGGCGTCTCGCAACGGCAGCGGCCCGTCGGCCCGGTACGGCAACTTCGGCTTCCGCCTTTTCAGGACCTTGCCTTGAAGAAGTTCCAAAGTGCGGGAGCGCTGGAAACGGATGAGTCGAGCGGATCTACGGAATCGAATCATTCGACTCGCCCGATTCATTCGGAAAAGAAAGGATTGAAACGATGACAACGGCAAACGGGATGATGCTCGCGCTGGCGGCCGCGCTGTTTGCGCCGGGCGCGGGCGCAGAGGTGTCGGGCGTCTCGGATGAGGCGCCTTTGGACACGCGCTCGGTATCGGCCATAGCGTCAGTTGGCGAACAGGAGCTCGACACGCGAAGCTACACCGAGGCGTGGTCGCCGCCGCGCAAACTCAGCACCAAAAAGATCGTGGGGACGATCATGCTGATGCGTTAAGACGAAACACGCGTTCAGCTGGCGGCGCGGTCGCGGCTCCAGCGGCGTTCGGGTCGCGGCTCTTTATAGATCTCTTTCTTCGCGACGAACTTGATGCCGTTGCGGCCGAGGATGCCCTCGGCTTCGGCGTTGAATTCCGGAGACGGGTCGATCGACAGCATCCGGTTCGGCTGGATCAGGATGCGCTTCCTGTCCGGATAGATGAGGCAGATGAGCAGGGGGATTGTGCCGGGGTGCCGGTCGACCAGGTGACGCAGCGCGTCGATGCGCTTGAGCGCTTGGCCGTCGTCGGTCTTGATGCCGGCGATGACTTTTTCGCCGAAATGGCGCGGGGCGTCCATAAGCGGGTAGACCTCGCGGGCGATGATTTTGGGCTGCTCGTCGCGCTTGGAGAGCGTTCCGCAGACGAGCACGGGCTGGTCGGGCAGACACGCACCCTCGAATTTTCTGAAGGCCTCGGAGAAGACCAGAGTCTCGATGTTGGTCTCGCCGTCGTCGAGCACGAGGACAGCCCAGGGCTCTTTGCTCTGCTTGCTGATGCGGCGGGTGACGGAGGCGGCCATGCCCGCGACCCGGATATCCAGATTGTCGGCGGCGTCGGCGAGCTTCGCGAGCGAGAAGGTCTGGATATCCTTAATGATCCGCCGGTAGCGGGTGAGCGGGTGACCGGTCATGTAGATGCCGAGCAGGTCGCGTTCGGCCGTGAGATTCTCTTTCTCTGACCATGCCGGGCATTCGGGCAGGTGGGACGGGTTGGCCGACCCCGCATCGGACGCGCCGAGCATGTCGAAGAGGTTGCTTTGCCCGCTGGCCTTTTCGCGGATTTTTTCGGCGGCACGCGCGAGCGCGAAATCGATGTTGTTGAAAAGCCGGGCGCGATGCATGCCGAACGTGTCCATGGCGCCGCACTTGATGAGCGCTTCCAGAACGCGTTTGTTGACGGCGGCGGGATCGACACGCTCGCAAAAATCGGTGAAACTGGCGAAGGGCTTTGCCTCGCGCTCTTTCACGATCGCCTCGGCCGCGCCTTCGCCCACACTCTTGATGCCGGCGAGTCCGTAGCGGATGTTTCCCTCCTCCGGAAGGAAGCGGCCGATGCTGCGGTTCACGTCGGGGGGAAGGACCTTGAGACCCATCTCTTCCGCCTCGGCCACGAACCCGGGGAGCTTGTCGAAGTTGCCGATTTCTGACGAGATCTGGGCGCACATGAACTCGGCGGGGTAGTGCGCCTTCATGTAGGCGGTCTGGTAGGTGACCACCCCATAGGCGGCGGCGTGGGCCTTGTTGAATCCGTACCCGGCGAACTTCTCGATGTTGTCGAAGATCTGTCCGGCCTGATCCGCCGGGATGTTGTTCGTCTTCATGCAGCCGTCGATGAAGCCCGCCCGCTCCTTGGCCATCACCTCGAGCTTCTTTTTTCCCATGGCGCGGCGCAGCATGTCGGCCTTGCCGAGGGAGTATCCGGCAAGCGCCTGGGCGGCCCGCTGCACCTGTTCCTGATAGACCATGATGCCGTAGGTCTCTTTGAGGATGGGCTCGAGCAGGGGATGGTCATAAACGATCTTCTCCTGCCCTTTCTTGCGCTTCACGAACGAGGGGATCATGTCCATCGGGCCGGGACGGTAGAGGGCGAGGATAGCGATGATTTCCTCGATGCAGGTCGGCACGAGATCGGAAAGGATGCGGCGCATGCCGCCGGATTCAAGCTGGAACACGCCGACCGTGTCAGCCCGCTGAAAGAGGTCAAACGTTTTTGAGTCATCCAGCGGGAGTTTTTCAAGCTCCACCGTTATTCCGTGGGTCAGCCGGACCAGTTCGACCGCTTCCTGCAGCACGGTCAAGGTTTTGAGGCCGAGAAAGTCCATCTTGAGCAGGCCGCACTCTTCGATCGGCTCTTTGGCGTACTGCGTGACCGGCGCCCCGTCCTTGTCGCGCGCGAGCGGCACGAGGTCGATGAGCGGCTTGTCGCCGATTACCACGCCGGCGGCGTGCACGCCGGCGTTGCGGTAAAGGCCCTCCAGCACCTCGGCGTACTGCATGATGCGCCGCAGGTCGGGATCGACGGTGCAGGCGGCGGCGAACTGGGGGTTCTCGGTTTTGGCTTTCGCCAGCGTCATCTTCGGGTCTTCCGGGATCATCTTGCAGTAGTCGTTCGACTGGCTCAGCGGGATCTCCAGCACGCGGGCGATGTCGCGGATGACGGTTTTGGAGCCGAGCTGGCCGAAGGTGACGATTTGTGCGACGCGCTCTTTTCCGTATTTCTGCTTTACGTATTCGATGGTCCGCTCGCGGCGGGCTTGGCAGAAGTCGATGTCGAAATCAGGCGGCGAGACGCGCTCAGGATTCAGAAAGCGCTCGAAGATGAGGTCAAAACGGATCGGGTCGATCTGCGTGATGCCCAAGGAGTAGGCGAGCAGCGATCCCGCACCTGAACCGCGGCCCGGGCCCACCGGCACCCCGTTGTCCCGCGACCAGTTGACGAAGTCCGCGACCACCAGGAAATAGTTGAGGAATCCGGCTTTCTCGATGATTCCGACTTCGTAGTTGAACCGCTCGGCCAGCATGCGCTGAAAATCGTCTTTCGGCGCGTCGAAGTCCATGCCGTAGTTGCGCATGAGGCCCTGCTTGCCCAGACGGATCATGTAGCTGCGGGCGTCGAAGCCCGCCGGCACGTCGAAGGCCGGAAAGTGCAGGCTGTCGGCCTTGCCATCGGAAAAAGAGAGTGAGACGTTACAGCGGTCGGCGATCTCTTGCGTCAGGTCAAACGCCGCCGCATCGTTGGGAAAGCGCTTTTCCAGCTCCTCGCGCGATTTGAAATAGAACTCGCTCGTCGCGTACCGCATGCGCTTGGGGTCGCTCATGACGGTTTGCGTCTGGATGCAGAGCATCACTTCGTGCGCGTCGGCATGACTTTGATGAAGGTAGTGGACGTCGTTCGTGATGACGGCTTTGAGCCCTGCGCGCTTGCATAATTCGCGGACGCCCTCGTTCACGACTTTCTGCTCCGGCAGTCCGTGATCCTGCATCTCGAGGTAAAAGTTGTCCGGGCCGAAGATGTCCATGTATTCGCGCGCCACGCGCTCGGCTTCGTCGAGGTGGCGTTCCTGAAGATGCGAGTTGACTTCGCCTTTGAGGCAGGCCGCAAGGCCGATCAGGCCGCCCGCGTGCGCGCGAAGCGTCTCCTTGTCGATGCGCGGCTTGTAGTAGAACCCTTCGAGGTGCGAAATCGTGTTGAGGCGCGCGAGATTGAGGTACCCCTCCATGTCGCGGGCCAGCAGGACCAAATGGTGGTAGGGGATGTTGTGGTCGCGTATTTCGCGGTGGGCGTTGGCCAGAATGTAGACCTCGCACCCCAAGATCGGCTTGATCCCTTCGGCCTTGCAGGTCTTGTAGAAATCGATCGCGCCGTACATGACCCCGTGGTCGGTCATGGCAAGCGCCGTCATCCCCAGCTCTTTGGCACGCAGGACGAGCGGTTTGAGATGACAGGCGCCGTCAAGCAGGCTGTACTTCGTGTGAAGGTGGAGGTGGACAAAAGGCTTGGGCATGTGATGCAGTCTCGGGCGCATGCTGAAGAAAACGCAGAGGGGAGGCGCGTCCTGACCCAGCCCCTCTTCATTGCCCGTATGTTACCAAACAAAGTGACCCTGAGAAAGTTGGAAAGCAGTGTCACTTGTCTGTCAGCCTGATGATGAGCGGCGCATCGCCGATGAGAAGTCCGATGAGCTCAGAGGCGCTGTCGCGCGGCGTGACGGTGAGCTTCTGGGTCACGCCGTTGACCGGATCAAACGCGTCGGCTGAACGGCACCCGAAGGGGAGTCTCAGCGTGACCGGGCGCTCTCTGCCGGCGCCTTTCGTGCGGCCGCCTTGCCACAGTGCGACGGCATGCCCGCCGGGCGAGGAAAACGTGAAGATTTCCAGATTCTCTGGCATGGGCGACACCTCACACGTAAATTCATCCGGCTCCAGGCCGTCCATCATGGTCGCGAGGTTCCGGGTGACATAGTAGGCGGCCTGAGGCTGGAGCGGGGCGATGGGGTCCGCGTGGAAGGTCGACCGCATCAGGCTCAGGTCGACGGTTCCGAAGTGCGAGAAATACAACTCGCAGAAAAAGGACTCGATCCCGAGGCCCGCATGGCGGGTGAACGCCTGCGCAACATAGATGGCTTTCTCCATTTCCGTGCAGTTGAAGGGGCCGCACCAGACGTTCCGCACGTCCGGTTCGGTGACGAAGGGGTAGAGCGCCCCGAAATTCCACTCGGTCGCCATGCAATGCCCTTTGAATCCGACTCCGCGCAACCAGTTCTGGAAGGTCTTGACATCGCGCGTGTACTGGAGCAACTGGTCCGGGTCCCGGTTGTAGAACGGATGCCAGCCGATCTCGTCGATCTCCCCGGCGAGCATGCGCATCGCCTGCAGGTACATCGTTTTCTTCTCTTGCTGGAGCAGCATGTCGGGAGTCCACCGGCTGATCCCGTGCGGGAATCCGGCGATGGAACCCATCATGACTTTGGCCTCGGGCGCATATTTTCGTATGATCGGGATTGCCGCACGCGAAACGGCGAGGAAATGGTCGAGGTTGGGCTTGTCGCCCCAATAGCAGGAGATGTTCCACTCGTTCCAGACTTCAAAGTGATGGACCCGGCCGCGGAAATGCTTGACCATGAACGCCACGTAGCGCCCCCAGGCCTCCAGCGCCTCCGGTGTGGTTGGCGGCTTGGGCATGTCATAGTTCCACTCCCACAGTTGAGGGATGTTTCGGCTGCCCGGCCCGGAGTAGAGGCGGTTCCCGAAATTGAGCGACATGATGATCTGGACGCCGTTCGTGGCCAGTTCGGTCACGGCCGCATCGGTCACCGGGTCGATCTCCAGCACGCCTTTTTTCTTTTCGACCCAATGCCAATTGATCGGGTCATCGTGGTAACCCACGCGTGCCCATTTCATGCCTGTGTGGTGGTGCAGAGGCCAGTACCAGCGGTGGGCAGCCAGCTCCTGTCCGGGGGAGTGATGGGTCGAGTTCACCGTGACGCCCGTGCCGCGCGAGATGAGCGCCACATTCTGGCTGCGCTCGTTGTAAACCTCAACCTCCGCAAGGGAGAAGGCGTAAAGGATGTTCTCGACCATCTGTAGCGTGCCGGCCGTGATCCAGAGCTGCTTGACCGGTTGGGAGGGGAAACGGAACTCGCACTCGAACTTCTCCGGCGAGTCACCGGTGGCTCCGTCAAACAGTGTGACCCAGCGTGAGCCGTCGCAACTCCCCTGGATGGTCAGCGTTTTGGGCATGCCGCGTCCGACTTCGACCGCGTCTTTTGTCGGTGTCCACCCGAGAAGGTTGCGCGGTTGACTGGATACGGGACGTTTGCGCAGGACGATGCGGTTCACCTTCTGTTCCAGCGGGAAATCCAGTCTGATCCAGATCGGCTGGGCATCCGGACGTGTCTGGCCTCGGCTGAGCCAGCAGGTCTGCGCATTCCCGTCGATCAGATGGACGGCTTCGGCCGGAAGGTAGTCGGTTGACGTCGAGCGCGGCATGCGGGTGGTCGTCACCCCGATATAGTTCTTGCTGATCGCGCCGCTGCTTTTGGGTTGGATCTTGACGCGCGGGGAGGTGTTGCCGGCCTGGACCGTCGCGTCGTCAAGAAACGTGGGGCCTTCGTCTAAAACCCAGCAGAAGCCGAAACGTTTGACGGGAACCCCGCCGCATTCCGTCTGCACTTGCGGTTCTTCGCTGACGCTGATTCCCTGACAGAACGCTCCTGTGGCAATAAGAAGGAGACAGCAGAGTGGCCCATTTTGTTTGTTCATGACGTGTCCTTGAGGGGGATTGTTTACGGGATTACTATAAAAGAACGGACTCCGCTGCGGAAGTCAGATTTGCGCAAAAATTGTATCAGTTAAACGCAAGTTGGGCGGCCGAATGAAAATGGGATTTCCGGAAAGCAGCGCGAATGAAACACGTCACAAAATTCAACAGATGATCACGCGCATGCGTGGCGGAGTGGTTCCAACGGTGCAGGGGAATATGCTGGACGATTTGGCGGGGGGCGGTGTACGCTGTCGCAACATTGGGAAAATGGTTTTGGCAGGGGGAGACGTATGCCATGGGCGGCAGACGGACGGAGGGAGGTGCGCGTGAGAAAAAACATCGGCATGGTGTTGGGCGTGGTCGGGGTGTTGACGGGAACGGCGCAGGAGGGTGAACTTTCCACTATTGCGACGAAGACGGGGTGGGACACGCTTCCGCCCGTGAAAAAGTTTGAAAAGGATTGGCCGTGGTGGAGGGGGCCGAACCTTGACAACATTGCACCCTCCGGACAGAAGCCGCCGGTGACATGGGGCACGGGTTCAAATATTCTGTGGCAGGTGCGGCTGCCGGGCGTCGGGCATTCGTCGCCGTGCATTGTCGGCGACCGGATATTCATCACTTCAGGGAAAAAAGAGCAGGGGCAATCGACGATTTGGCTTCTCTGCCTGGAGCGGGCCACGGGCAAGACGGTGTGGCAAACCGAGCTTTACAAGGGGCTGCCCGCAAAGATGCATCCCGACAACTCGCCGGCCTCGGCTACGCCTGCCTGTGACGGTGAACGCGTGTTTGTACCTTACCAGAGCAACGCCTCGATCATTATGACGGCCGTGGGGGTGGACGGAAAGATCCAGTGGAGTCAGACGGTTGCTCCGTACAACACGATTCAAGGGTTCTCCGCGTCGCCGAACGTTTACAAGTCTGCGGTGATCATTCCGGTCGAGGGGCCGAAAGGGTCCTGCATGACGGCGTTTCACCGGGCGACCGGCGAGGTGGTGTGGCGCACGAAGCTTCGCGCGGTCAGCGAAGGCTACGGCCCGGCCGTGGTTGCGCATGTTGCGGGGCGCGACCAACTGCTGCAACTGGGCGGCACGTTCACGCGCGGACTTGATCCGGAGAACGGCGCGCTGCTGTGGGAGTGCGAGGGGCCTGCGAAAAAAGTCTGTGTCGCGACGGCGGCGTTCGACCGGGACACGGTCTACGCGACCGGCGGATATCCGAACCGGATCCTGCTCGCGATCCGCGCCGACGGCAATGGCGAGGTCACGAAAAGCCACATCCGCTGGTCCAGTGACGCCAAGGTGGGATATGTGCCATCCCCGATTCTGCACGCCGGGCTGTTGTATGCGGTCGCGGACCAGGGGCTGATGCGGTGTTACGACACGGCTGACGGTCGCGTGCTCTGGGAACAGGATTTCAAAGCGCCGTTCTATTCCTCGCCGACGCTGGCGGGCGGCGCGCTCTATCTGTTTGACCGCAAGGGCAAGGGGTATATTGTGCCGACGGGGCGGACGGAGGGGGCCATCGTGACCAACGAACTGCCATCGGGCGTATTTGCAACGCCCGTGTTTCTGGGGGGAAGAATCTACCTGCGGACCGTGGGCGATTTCTGCTGTATCGGAGAAGAATAGGCGACCGTGCGGCGCAACAGCACCGGTTTCCGGATCACCGTGAAAAGGAGAATGATGAAAAAGTTTCTCGTTCCAGTGCTTTCTGCGGCCGCGCTTAGCCTTGCGGTCTGTCTTGATGCGCAGGCTGATGAGGGGGGCAGGTGTCCGGCGATTTTTTGGGCAAGTGAGCCGGTCCGTCCGGGTGAGACGGCGATGGTGATCGGCGAAAACCTTGGCGACTGCCCGTCGGTCGAGATTGTGCGGCTGCCGGACGGCCGGGCCAAAGAGCCGGCGCAAGAGAACGCCGTTTGGCCCAAAGGCGGCACCCAGGTGGACGTGCTTCAGGCGAACGCGCAGTCCGCAAAATTCATCGTGCCGGCGGACTTCAAGCCAGGGCTGTTCGCGATTCGCCTTGTCGCAAGGGGCGCTGCGGCTGAACACATCGTGAACCGTCCGCAGATCTGGTGGGCGCAGGGAGAGGGTGGCCCTGCCGCAGCCCCGGGCGGGTGGATCCGGTTTTTTGGAAAAAACCTTGGCTGGGGGGCAAAGGACGGAATGCGGAAACCTGTTGTACGGCTCGAAGGACCGCGCGTCGTTTCTCTGGCGGTCGAAACAGACGGCCATGCGGCACGCGCCGTGTTGCCCAAGGATATTCCGGCAGGGTTGTACCGCCTGTTTGTCCACAATGGCGCAGGCGGCCGTGCGGGGTGGAGCGCGCCGGTGGAGGTGACGGTCGCGAATAAAGAGGCTTGGCCGCAGACCGTGTTCAATGTGACAAATTTCGGCGCGCTGGCCGACGGCGTGAAGGACGACACGATGGCGATTCAAAGCGCACTTTCGGCGGCTGAGTCTCAAGGCGGCGGCATTGTCTATTTGCCGTTGGGCCGTTATGCGGTTTCCGACACGTTGAACCTTCCGCGGCGCACGGTGCTTCGGGGCGAGCGTGCGGATCGGGTCGCGCTGACATGGCCTGATCTGCCGAATCCGCCTTGGGCGCTTGTCCAGGGGACGAATTCATTCGGGCTGGAGAATCTGACGATCTACGCGAACCACCACCATCATGTCATCGCCGCGGATTTGGGCGACAAGCCCGACGCGGGAGATGTGTTTCTGCGGCGCGTGCGTGTCCGGGCAGACTCTTATCGCGGACATCCGACGCTTGACGAAGTGGACGCGCGATTTCGCGAATCGATGAAATGGTCCACAGGAGGCGGCGATACGGTGAGGATGGGCGGGCGCAACATCGAGATCACGGATTGTGATTTCTATGGCTCCGGGCGCGCGTTGTTTCTGAGCCGCGTACGTGGCGGGCTTGTTGCCGGCAACCGCTTTTTCAACGGGCGCTGGGGCTGGTACTGCATCTCGGGAAGCGACGGGCTGATTTTTGAGAACAACGATATCACCGGTGCGGATCTGATGTCTACCGGCGGCGGCCTGAATTGCCTTGACGGCTCGCGCTTCTCGCAAAATGTGTATTATGCGGATAACCGTCTGCAACTGATGCACGGCTGGGACCGCGAGGCGATGACATCCGATGCCGGTGGCGAGGCGTATTCGGGAAAGGCCGTGGCGGCGACTGGAACGACGCTCATTCTTGACGGCAAACCGAACTGGCGCGGGCGGGACTGGCGCGGCGCGGGGGTGTTTGTGCTCGCGGGCAGAGGCGCGGGGCAATACCGCCGCGTGGCAGGGCAGGGTGAGCAGTCTGTGGTCGTGGACCGTCCGTGGGATGTGGTGCCGGGCACGAATTCGGACATTTGCGTCACGATGTTCCAGGGGCATTACATTCTCAGCGGGAACGAATTCACGGATTGCGGGGCCATGCAGTTTTATGGCACGGCAGTGGAGAACATCGTCGTGCGGAACACGGGCACACGCATGTCCGGGTTCCGCGGTCTGGGGCTGTGGTATCACGGCTATCAGCCGAACTGGTTCTGCGAGTTCCGCGACAACGCGATCAAAGAGGGCAACTATTACCACTGGAACAAGGCGTCCGATGCGGTCCTCGAAATCGCAGGGCAAGGTCGCGCCCCTTACACCGGGCCGCTGAACATCGGGGCGGTCGTGCGGCACAACCGGCTCGACAGCCAGGCGCACATCCGTGTCGGTGGCGCGACGCGCGACGCCATCGTTGAGGGAAACCGTGTCGCGAATTCCGCGCAGGGCATTTTTGTCAGCAGGCACGCGACGAATGTTTGGCTATGCGCCAACACGTTTGAGAATGTCCGGGAAGAGATTACCGACGAGCCGGCGCTGCGCCGTGCAGCTGAAGAGCGCCTCGGCCGCTATCTCAACCGCCCCGATCCGGTTGCCGTCTGGGATTTTGAGAAGACAGAGCGGATGAAAGTTTCCGACGTCTCCGGCAACGGTTTCCGCGCCACGCTCAGCGGCGGTGCGACGACGGTGACGAACGGCGTGTGCGGTCGCGCAGGGAAGTTCGACGGAACAGGTTGGCTGTGCGTGGATGAGCCGGCTGTGTTCAATGCGCCGGACATGACGGTTTCGCTCTGGATCAAGCCGGATACTCTGCGGGGCAGGCGAGGATTGGTCGGAAAGCGCTTTTCAGGCTGCGAGGCGCCGTTCATCCTGTCTCAGAACGGCGCCGGGCTCAGCTTTGAGGCCACCGACGCAGAGCACCGCTGGACGTTCAACTTCACCTCGGGCCCCGTATTGAAAGAGGGTCAATGGACGCATATCGCAGCAGTCGCGCGTCGCGGCAAGGGTGTTGCACTTTTCGCGAATGGCAAAAACGTTGCCGAAAAGCAAAATGCGTCCGACAGGATCGGCAACGGCGAACCTCTGATCCTCGGGCGGGAAGCGTGGGGCGGCGAGCCCGCCTCAACCGGCACGCCGGGGTATTTCATCGGACAGATGGACGAGGTGAAAATCTGGACACGGGCGCTCACTCCAAACGAGATTGGCGAAGAAGCCTCGCGCCGGCCGGCCGGGAATTGACTCCTGGTCCGTTTAAATTTGATCGGGACCGCGGTGCTTGGAACGCAGTCTGCCGCGTCATTTCGCGAAGCAGTCGGGCGTGTGAACGTTTCAGGATGGCCGCTCGGGGTTTATCGTGGAACGCTTGACGATCTGATGATTCTGCCTGCCGACTGATATCACAGAAACGTCTCAATAATCGTCGCGCTTTCGAGCAGCTGACGCAAGGCCGCCCACTGGCGTTGTTTCAATGTGCTCTGAATCGCGGCGGCCAGCCCGTTCGTGTCTGCGGGCAGTTTTTCTCCGGCGGACTGTTTGGACTCGATTTTTTTTAGAACGGCTTCGGCGTCACATGACAGTTGCGCGATGATGTCTGCCGGCAGCTTTACGCTGAATCCGGCGATCCCGACCTCCGGCGCGAGCGCAAAGGATTGGAGTTCATAGGCACCCAGTTTCAGATTCCACGTTGACGTGGCGGATTGTCTGCTGTTGTCCGAAAGGTTGACGATCTTGCCCGTCGCGTTCGTGAGGGTCACGGTCACATCGCCCGGATAATATTCGCGGTTGACCAGATAGACGTAGCGTTTGCCGCCGTCGACCAAGGTACGCACGGTCACGGGGTCGGTGTTCTCCCCGACCGTCTCGAATTTCTTGGCAGGCAGCGCGCGGTACGCCGCGGCGAAAGGCCGCAGCAGCTCCGCATGGCCCCGGTCGAGCGTCAAACCGCCGCGCGAAATCACCATCGGGTCGAACCGGGCCAGCGCATTTGCATAGTGCCGCATGAAATGGACGCCTCCGGAAAAGGCGGGGGTGATGCGCAACTGCGCCTTCGGCCACCAGAAGCCGTCCTTGGCATACTCCGATCCCATCCGACAGATGCCCTCGGCAGGTTTTCCAAAAATAACGGCCAACTCGCGGGACTGCGTGTCATCCGGAGCGCACGACCACCAGGTGTGCTTGCCCCAGCGCTCGATCCAGGTGTTGAAGATATTGACATCTTCACAGGTGGCGGAATCGGCTGTTACTGACGACGCGCACGGGCCCAGCGCGTTCAGGCCCGTAGTCACTGTGATCCCTGGCTCCTTGTCAATCGACATAGCACTAATGCCGGCATCGCGTCCGCCGGACGGCGAAATGGCGAGGCGCAAATCAGGGCGGACTTTCATCAGTTCATCGCGCATCCGGCAAACGAGATCCGTGATCTTGGTGCATCGCCATGCGATCCATTTGTCACGCATGTCCTTGGATGTCAGGAACGCATAGCGCTTGGAGAACCGGTCGTGAAGTTTGGCGTCTACCGGAATCTTAGTTCCGGTTTCCTGCTCGAACAGGCGGATCGTGGTGTCGTCGTAACCGTTCCGAAGAGAGCCGAACCCCAGCGTGGAGGAACCGTAGCAAAAGATGTGTAGTCCCTTGTAGGACGGGTGTTTGCCGTAACGTGTCGCAATTTCGCGGATGGAACGGAGAAGCGCTTCCTGCACAACGGGGTGGACGGGATTGAAGATGGGGCCGCCCGCGCCGCCGCCGTTAGGCACCTCGCCATACGGCAGGGGGCATTGACTCCAGCCTTTTCCCTCACGCTCCTGAGCCTCGCGCTGCCGCTCGAAATTGCGGACGTTGTACTGCCCGGTCCAGTCGCCCGCGCCGCTCTGCACCTTGTCGTCGGCCCGCATGTTGTTGATGGTGTCCGCCCCGGCCCGGATGGCGTCGAGGTCGATGTTCATCTTTTCCATGAGGCTGCCTAGACGAATGTAGGTGACTTGAGAGACGAATTCAAGGTGTTCTTTGTCGAAGCGGGTGAGCAGTTTATCCACCCAATCCTCCGGGTGCGTGGTCCAACGGATGTAGAGGTTGCGGGTAACGGGTGAGGCCACCGACCAGTCGAAATAGTTTGCGGGCTCGGTAGGGGAGGGGTAGAGCGGGCCATGATACCAGATGACGGGATAGGTGAGACGGTTCATGCCCTCGTACTTGGCGAACGTAACCATGCGGTTCAGCCACATGTCGAATGTCAGCGCGCCGAGGTCGGACGAGTGGCTGCACGGGTCTTCGTAACTAATCCCCAACGAGCGCTTTGCCCCGTCGCTGCCGGGGATATCCGGCACGTCAAGCGTCGGAAACTCTTTTACCTCGCAAATGGTGACGCTGGCCGCCGCGGCGGGCTCGCCCGACGTCGTGTTTCCGAAGGCGATGGTGCAGTCCTTCCAGCGCGGCCAGAAGACCTGCCGGATCTCCAGCATCTTCCCGGTAATCGGCTGGGCAAGCCCGGTCAGCGTCCCGTGCGGCTTGGCCGTTCCCGTGAAAACGCCGATGCTCAGGTCGTAGCAGGTGCCGTCCGAGACGGACATGCAGCGCGTCTTGTCATCCGGGTACCTGACAATCGCGAGGTGCGGTTTCCCGACACGCCGGATGGCGAACCGGTAGCCGAAACGCGAATCAGGACCGGGATCCGCTTCGCGGTACGCGCCTGCCGCCGAGTTGGTCACGATGACTTTGCCGCACTCGAAATAGAGGTTGGTCGGATACTCACGCGTGCAGTCGATTTCCGCCATGGTCCGGCCGATTCTCACCTCTTCGCCAAAGGCCATCACCCCGACACATAGACCGATGCAGGCCAGCTTTTCTTTCCCCATGTTCATCTCCGATCTCCCTTTAGGTAAAGTTTTGGTCGGGACGCCTCCCCGAGGCGTCCGATACGCTTGGGACAGACGGACGGTTCGGGGAACCGTCCCTACCTTTCAAATTCCCGCGTCGCGACGTCACGGTACGACAATAATGGCGCCGTTGCCTTTGCCGAGCATCGGGAAACGCGTGGCAGGCAACGTGCCGGCAACGCCGTCGGTTTCCTCCCGAAGAATCGTTTCGGGAAGTTGCGACCACATGTAACACACGACAAACACGCGCGAATCGCGGGAGACGATGGCCGGCCCTTTCTTGGGTTCCCAATTCAGGAAGGAGCCGCCGAGCACCTCGAGCCGTGTGTGGTCATCGGCCTGAAAGAGCCGGTCCGCATTTTCCGATTTGAAGCCGAAGATCCAGGCGTCCGATCGGCGGAAGGCATACTGGGCACCGGGCAAGTGCTCGGAGTTCACCATGCGTGCCCAGGCATGCACGTTTTCGAGGCCGCACTTTTCTTCTTTGTCGTCGCCGGCAAAGAACAGGCTGTTGTTGACAAAGACCTCTTTGACGGCTCCTGCGGGCCGCGAATTACGGTATAGCCGCCAAATCGTCG
>Ga0209066_10004339_pt1 | contig 15563 bp, 16 predicted proteins | sample All_14_2_FD_187198 | JGI IMG/M metagenome (GOLD analysis project Ga0209066, IMG submission 187198) | Freshwater microbial communities in response to fracking from Pennsylvania, USA - Allegheny Zone_MetaG_DW_15 (SPAdes) (version 2) ...
GTTTTCTATTATTTAGCTTTGGGATTGATGCCGCCAGCCTAAAAACACGTGCTATGCGCACTGAAATCACAACAACACAAAACGAGCTTTTACAACAGCAAGCACAGCTTGCAGCACTGCAAACGACTTTGTCCCCGGATGCAGCAAATCAAAAACGTCTCAGCGAATTAAAAGCAGCACTCAACGAAGTTAACAGCCGGCTCAACCGCTTTGAACAAGGCATGGTGTCCCCTTCCCGCATGCAAGGATTTCTGGAGGACTTACTCGCCCGCCACCGCAGCATCGAATTACTTGAATTGAAAACGTTACCACCACAAGCAATTAGCGCACAGGTTAAAAAATCCGCCACAGCAACTGATCCTCAGGCTACCCCTCCAACGGAGCCTGCCTCATTACCGGCTACCGACGGTATTTGGCAGCACGGTATCGAATTGCGCTTGGCTGGCAATTACCCTGATTTACTCAATTATTTGACAGGTCTTGAATCAATGCCACAACGACTCATGTGGAATAGCATCAATCTCACCGTCGAAAAATACCCGCGTAACGTGTTAACCCTACGCGTCTATACCTTGAGCCTAGATAAAGACTGGCTGGTTATGTAATGAATAACGCCCTGACACGTCATCTCCTGATCTCCACGACATGTCTGCTTGTCGTCATGCAAACAATGGCTCAAGTACCTGACCCCACACGTCCGGCAGATGCTCCCGCAGCCATGTCTGAGGCTGGTAACAGCAGCAGTCAGGGCTTGCAAGCAATTATCGTACGTAAAGGTAAAGGCAAACACGCCACTGCCATCATCGCCGGACAAACCGTCCGGGTGGGCGATCAAATAGGCGAGAAGCGCGTGATGAGCATCACTGAAAACACCGTTTCGTTGCAAAATGCCCAAGGACAAGAAACGCTACAACTCTTGCCTGCAGCCAAAAAGACACTCGCCTCACCATCTCGTGCTGTCCGATATCGGGCCAGCCATCCGAAAGGAACCACTCAAAAATGACACCACCTCTCCGTTGGTTAAGCTTGGTGCTTTTACTCACGACCTTAGCTGGTTGCGCTACACCGCAAAATAAAAGCAGCGCTGTAATGAATACAATCAATGACGAGCTATTGCAAGCCACTACCAACCGCAAAGCTGCTCCAGTGATACCTGATTCGGCACTCATGCCTAGCCTTGTGCAAGTACCAATTCGCCCCCCCAGTGAGTCACGGTTTGATTTATCGGTTATCGAAGCGCCTGCCAATCAAGTATTCATGGCACTCGTTTCAGGCACACCTTACAGCATGTTGCTACCGCCGGACCTTAATGGCAACATCACCATCACCCTCAAAAATGCCACCCTTCTCGAGGCCCTGGATACAATTCGCGAATTGTTCGGATACGAATACCGGGTACAAGGAAAACGTATTTTCATTGAAGCCAACACGATGAAAACACGGGTTTTCCAGATCAACTTTCTTGCTAGTCGCAGACAAGGCTCTAGTGATCTGCGGGTCACCGGTAATTCGATCACTGCTGGCGGCGGCAAAAGCGGCGGGGGTGACACGCAATCAGGTCAAGCCAGTAGTAGCAGTGGCGAAAACGGAGCAAGCAGCTCACGCAGCAACGATACCAGCCGCGTCAGCATGACCACCGACAGTGACTTCTGGGGTGATTTGAAAACAGCCTTAACGGCCATACTGGGTACGACTGATGGACGCAGTGTCGTCATCAATGCCGCCTCGGGCGTGGTCGTGGTACGCGCCATGCCTGGCGAGCTGGCGAACGTGGAAAAATACCTCAAAGCAACGCAATTGATCGCCGACAGGCAAGTCATGATCGAAGCCAAGATTGTTGATGTTGCGCTCTCTGAGGGCTATCAATCAGGTATTAACTGGTCAACATTCAACGGCAAAAATAATCGCTTTTCTGCGGGGGTTGTTCAACCTGGGACTATTCTGCGCGCTCAGCCAGGGCAGGCTATCAGTGGTATCCCGTCAGATGCAATCGATGCTGTCGGCCGTTCAGATACGCTCTTTGCCAATGGCAGTACCTTGCTAGCAGGTACAGGAGGGCTCGTTGCTGCGTCAGCACTGGGTCAGGGCTTTCTAGGCCTCGCCTTCCAGTCCGCAAACTTTTCGGCACTGCTTAATTTTCTTGAAACACAAGGCAGTGTCACCGTACTTTCCAGCCCCCGCATTGCAACGGTCAACAACCAAAAAGCCGTGCTCAAAGTCGGCACAGATGAACTCTTTATTACCAACCTGACGACATCAACCACGACAACCACAACAGGCACCATCGTCACCCCAAGTTTGACATTAGAACCTTACTTCTCCGGCATCTCCCTCGATGTCACACCGCAGATTGACGACGACGGCAATATTGTTTTACATGTACATCCGATGGTGAGTGTCGTCAATGAGAAAAACAAAACCGTCAACATGGGCACCTTGGGCTCTTTCAGCTTGCCTTTGGCCACCAGCAACATTAACGAGACCGACAGCATCGTCCGCATCCAGGACGGCAATATTGTTGCCATTGGCGGTTTAATGCGTCAAGAGCAAAGCTCTGATCGCTCGCAGCTACCAGGTGCAACCGGCATTGTTGCCAATCTGCTCGGACAGAAGAATAGTGGCATGATCAAACGCGAACTAGTCATTCTGATCAAGCCAACCATCATTCGCAACGACCAAAGCTGGACACAGGACATCAAAGCAGTACAGGAACGTTTACAAGCCTATCAACCCACCACGAAAGCTGCACCATAACGGTCAGGCCATGTATCTCAACCATTTTGGTCTGTCCGAATTTCCCTTTGGGATAACGCCTGACACCAGCTTTATTTATTCCAACGACGCTCACCAGGAAGCACTCAATACCTTATTGATTGGCCTATCCGCCGGCGAAGGATTTATCAAAATCACGGGGGAAGTCGGCACTGGCAAGACGCTGCTCTGCCGTCGCTTGCTATCAACACTAGACGAAAACCATGTCATCGCTTACCTGCCCAACCCGATGCTGGATCCACGCGCATTACTCGGTGCCATTGCCGAAGAATTGAATCTGGCACTGACAGATGGACTACATGATCCCAGCTTCCAGTTGATCAAGCTCATCAATCGGCATTTGCTAGAGCAAGCAGCCAACGGGAAAAAAGTGATTGTCGTACTCGATGAGGCACAATGCATGCCGCTGGAAAGTCTGGAAACTTTGCGCTTACTGTCAAATCTGGAAACAGAAAAACAAAAGCTGGTTCAAGTCATTCTGTTCGGCCAACCCGAACTCGACGAAAAGCTAGCCAACCCGGCAGTTCGCCAATTGCGGCAACGTATTGTGCTGCACTATCGCATGCCCGGTCTGCATCGCGAAGAAGTCGCTCACTATCTGGGCCATCGGCTGCGCGTTGCCGGATATCGGGGAAATGATCTATTTGCAGGAAACACTTCTGCAATACTGTGGCACTTATCTTTTGGCACACCACGCTTAGTGAATATTCTGGCACACAAGGCGCTCTTGCTCGCCTTTGGCGAAGGCAAGCCCGTAGTCACTAAAAACCATGTCGTGCAAGCCGGACGCGATACGGAAGGAACAAGAAAAATTTCGTGGTGGAGAACCTGGTGAAAATACGATGAGTCTAGTGAATAAAATGCTGCGCGACCTGGATGCGCGTCGAGCCAGCGATGCCGAGCGTTACGCCCTACCCACAGCAGTAACACCTCTTGCAGCAAGACAAAAAGTCGCTTCGCCATGGCGACTGCGCTTTCTCCTTATGCTAATACTCATCGTTATTTGTCTTGTCATTTGGTGGCAATGGCAAAAATCGCCTTCAGCAGACCGCACCAAACACATTGAATCATCACTGGTCGCAGTAGCGTCACCACCGATGCACCCGCCATCTGCCGCCACACCAAACCATGTTGCTACAGTAGCCGCTATTCCACTAACATCCGCCCAAATAGTGCCTCCCCAACCAGCCGTTTCTGCTGCAATACCGCCCGCACCCACGAAAAAAACCGTACTGCCAAGCACAGCTGAGCCACTTGAACCGCCACTGAATTTATCTTCCGCCAACCACCTTCGGGCAGATACGCAAGCACCACTAAAAAAGACACCATCTGCCACTGGCAAAGACGATTTACCAACAACAAATACCAATAGTTCAACCTCCATGTCACCAGGTGGCCCTCATGAGTCACTTGCCCTCATCTCACCTCGCATCAGCAAGCAAGAACATGTTGCCAGCCCCACAGAACGAGCAGATGCTTTATATCAACAAGGACGTGAAGCGCAGCGTACAGGACGGTTAGAAGAAGCCATCACGCATTATCAAACGGCCTTATCACTATCCCCTGAGCATATTGCGGCTCGTCAATCACTAGCAAGCCTGCTGATTTCTGCCCAGCAGTGGAGTGCAGTAGAGCCTGTATTGCGTGAAGGCATATCAATACCTGCCACACGTATGACGTCAACCCTGACACTCGCACGCTTGTTTGTCGAGCGAAACCAAGCCGCCGACGCCTTGGATCTGATGCAACAGCAAGCTGCCAGTGGAGAAAAAAATGCTGAGTACCAAGGCTTTCTAGCGACCCTGCTCAACCGCGCTGGGCGAGCGAGCGAAGCTGCCAAGCACTACCAACTGGCTACTCAGCTTGCCCCAACTGAAGCGCGCTGGTGGGCTGGGCTAGGTATTGCATTAGAAACTGACGGGCAAAGCGCCGCAGCGCACGAGGCTTACCTGAAAGCACGCAGCCTGCCTGGATTGCCTCCTGAGCTTGCCGTGCATGTGGAACAAAGGCTCCGTTAAAGATACTTGCGACACAACCGTTTCCTGCATCTGCCATCAAAACCGGCCTTGGTTACACCAAAATAGCCTCAAGCTTACTCAGGCAATTGCTGCTCGATAACACTTAACCGATTGTGGGCCCAGGCACGCAAATGGAAAAATGAGCCTGTCAGATGGCTCCAGGAATCCATCAGACTGCGCCGCCATTTATCACGCAGATAAGGCTCCACCCGCGCATAACCTTGCAATTGCTGCCGAATTATCGCCTCTATCCGATCACCCGTCTGCAAGTTCATATTCCGTAGTGCCTCACGTGCAACAGACTCTTCGCTCAGCGGATAAGACAACTGAATTTGATTAGCCAAGCGCACGGCTTCTCGCAAACTATTGGTCTGAAAGATACGTGCTATCTGGCTTTCACAGCGGGAGGCAAAACGCCGCGCCTCCATACGCATCAAACTTTTATCGACAGGATCCTGGAGCATCAGTAGGTGTGCAAGCGTCAAAAAAATGCGTTGATAATCAGTGGTTAATTATAAACAGCATCTTCCCCGATGAACGGCATCGCCCACCGTATCACTAGCGCCGAGTTTTTATGTTGAGCCGCTGACCACGCCTCTTTGCACCCTTGCTCATGGAACGTTAAACAGAGAAAAGCCGGATAGTAGGCGCGGAAAATACTGGAGGCTACGTTTATGAGAGTATTAGGGTCAGCGTAAGCATTCTTTTCAAAACAGCTTGACCTGCTCACCAAAGAGACCACTCTTGATAGGTGATATTCGAAAAGTCGGCGCTGGTTTGAATCCATTTCTGGACGATACGGCGGCTTGTCCGTCTGACCTATACGTTAAACAAAAAATTCATGACATCACCATCTTTCACCACATATTCTTTACCTTCAGCGCGCATCTTGCCGGCTTCTTTAGCGCCCGCCTCGCCCTTGTAAGCGATGAAATCATCAAACCCAATCGTTTGCGCGCGGATGAAGCCTTTTTCAAAATCGGTATGGATTACGCCTGCGGCTTGTGGCGCGGTGTCACCTGCATGAATCGTCCATGCACGAACTTCCTTAACACCGGCGGTGAAGTAAGTTTGCAAACCGAGCAACTTATAGGCACCGCGAATCAAGCGATTCAAGCCGGGTTCATCCAAACCTAAATCAGCCAGGAACATCTGCTTTTCATCGTCTTCCAACTCGGCAATTTCCGCTTCTATGGCGGCGCAGATGGCAACAACTTCTGCTTTCTCGCTGACCGCATGCGCACGCACGGCATCCAGATAGGGGTTATTCTCGAATCCACCTTCTTTCACGTTAGCTACATACAGTACTGGCTTGGCAGTGATCAGGCAAAACGGTTTTAACAATATCTGTTCCTCTGCTGACAAACCAAGCGAACGCACAGCCTTGGCCTGATCTAAATGCGGGAGGCATTTTTCCAGCACGGCACACAGCAGTTTGGCGTCTTTATCGCCTGAATTTGAGAGCTTCTTGTTGCGTGTCAGCGCCTTTTCGACCACACTCATGTCGGCCAATGCAAGCTCGGTATCGATCACTTCAATATCGGACAGCGGATCAACCTTACCCGCGACGTGCACCACGTTGTCGTCCGAAAAACAGCGCACGACATGCACAATGGCATCCGTCTCGCGAATGTTGGCGAGAAACTGGTTGCCCAGCCCCTCGCCTTTGCTGGCGCCAGCAACCAAACCGGCGATATCGACGAACTCGACAATTGCCGGCTGGATCTTTTGGGGCTTAACGATCGCCGACAAGGCAGCCAGGCGAGGATCCGGCACCTCGACAATGCCAACGTTCGGCTCGATGGTACAAAAAGGGTAGTTTTCTGCCGCGATGCCAGACTTGGTCAAGGCATTGAACAGGGTGGACTTGCCTACATTAGGCAAGCCGACGATGCCGCATTTAAGGCTCATGGGTTTTCTTTCTTCAGTATTGCCGGTTTTGAATTGATGTGCTGCGTGGCTGCGGCATATTCTCCACGCGCAAGTAATGGCCAGGTTTTCAATGCAGTTAAAAGCGCAGTATCAATCGCTATTTGCTCTTCTTTGCGCGGCGGTTTCAACACGTAATTGGCTACCTCGTTTTTATCACCCGGATGCCCAATGCCGATACGCAACCGCCAATAGTCTTGCGTGCCCAGATGTGCAGTGATGTCTTTCAGGCCATTATGCCCGCCCAAACCGCCACCGAATTTCAAACGCATCTGGCCAGGAGGTATATCAAGCTCATCATGCACTACCAGCATTTCTTCCGGCTTAATCCGATAGAACTGCGTAAGCGCACGCACTGGCTGGCCAGAGCGGTTCATAAAGGTTTGTGGCAAGAGCAGCCAAAGGTTATCGGCGCGTGAATTGCCTGCCAACCCATGAAAGCGTGATTCAAGGTTAAGCACCACATCCAGTTCGCGCGCGAGCTGCTCACAAAACCAAAACCCGGCGTTATGCCGGGTTTTGGCATAGTCGGCGCCAGGATTGCCCAAGCCGACTATCAAGCGTAACTGCGGGCTCACCGGAGCAGGCATCGCGGTGAGCCCGAGTCAAATCACTTCTTGGCAGCGGGTGCGGCGGCGGGTGCTGCCTCAGCAGCCGGGGCTTCATCTTCATCCTTGCCACGCACAGCAAGAATCGTTGCGACCACCGGATCTTCGCCTTTATGCAACATGGCCTCAACACCAGCAGGCAAACTCAGTTGCGAAACATGCAAGGAGTGACCGGCAACCATATCCTTAAGATCCACTTCAATGAAAGCGGGTAAATCTTTTGGCAAACAACGCACTTCCAAATCAGTCATTACGTGCTGCACAATGCCACCACCTAATTTAACACCAGGGGCAATATCAGCATTGATAAAGTGGAGCGGGATTTTCTGGTGCAGTTTATGGGTTGCATCCACACGCTGAAAGTCAGCATGCAAAATGACCTGGCGGTACGCATGGCGTTGCACATCGCGCAGCAGGCAGGTTTCTTTGACGCCATCAATGTTGGCAGTCAGAATGGAAGAGTAAAACGCCTCTTTGCGAAGCAATTGATACAGCTCGTTATGATCAATATCAATCTGTTGTGGTTTGCCTGTACCACCATAAATAATGGCGGGTACACGACCCGTGCGACGCAGGCGGCGGCTCGCTCCAGTGCCCTGTCCATCGCGTTTTGCTGCGTTAAATTCTAGTTGCATGACTTACTCCTGATCAAACTACACGACAAAATCCTCGCCCGCGACCAGGCAAGGGGATAAAAATTTCTAGCTTAAAACTAATCCATAAACAAAGAGGATACGGATGCCTCATTGCTAATCCGCACCATAGTTTCTGCCAGCAGCTCGGCAATTGAAATTTGCCGAATACGCGAGCATGCAGCGGCTTCAGGTGACAAAGGAATAGTGTCAGTAACCACTAACTCATCAATTTCAGAATCGGCAATCCGTGCCACAGCACTCCCTGATAAAACCGGATGCGTGCAATAGGCGATAACTTTGTTCGCGCCCTGCTCTTTTAATGCTTGCGAGGCTTTGCATAGCGTGCCTGCCGTATCCACCATGTCATCCATGATGACGCAAGTACGTCCGGCGACATCGCCAATAATATTCATGACTTCCGACACATTAGCCTTGGGGCGGCGTTTGTCGATAATCGCCAGATCAGAGTCCAGCCGTTTGGCCAATGCACGCGCCCGGACAACCCCACCCACATCAGGAGAGACTACCAGTAGATTGTCATGCTGCTGCTTCCAAATGTCGCCCAGCAAAATCGGCGCGGCATAGATGTTATCAACGGGAATATCAAAAAAGCCTTGAATCTGGTCGGCGTGCAGATCAACCGTTAATAACCGCTGGACACCCACGGCTTGCAGCATATTGGCAACCACTTTTGCAGTAATCGCCACGCGCGCTGAACGCGTCCGACGATCTTGCCGGGCATAACCAAAATAGGGAATGGCAGCGGTAATGCGGCCAGCAGATGCGCGCTTCAAGGCATCCACCATGACCATCAATTCCATCAGATTGTCATTGGTTGGCTGACAGGTTGATTGCAGAATGAACACATCCTGACCCCGCACATGCTCCAGGATTTCGACGTTAACTTCGCCATCTGAAAAGCGGCCTACATTGGCTCGCCCGAGTGACATGTTGAGGCGCTTGGCCACATCGGCTGCCAACTTGGGGTTGGCGTTGCCAGTAAAAACCATCAGGCTTTCGTAGGACATATCCATCTGCTCATGGGCTGCGACAGGAAACCGCCTGCCAGTCGTGATTCGGGCTGGGGAGGAAGGATTCGAACCTTCGCATGCTGGAATCAAAATCCAGTGCCTTAACCAACTTGGCGACTCCCCAATACGTGGATGATTTACACCACACTAACGTCACAATGACACTGCATCTGGCGTTTTTTACAAAGTGCAGCAAAGTCAAAAAATTATTAACTCTACGAACGCTTTGTGGTCACTGCGGTTGCAGCTCAAGCGCAAACGATGACCAATTCCAAGATGCAGGCGTGTGCCGAAAGGACGCGCATTATCGTCATTTCTGCGCCAGCTGTCAAATCAAAATCAACGGATGCTGATCAATTCCTTTCGCAACAAACCCCTGCATTGTCTCAGGCAATATCTGCAATGCCGCCTCAGCGGCCGTGTATGAAGAAAAACCTACGAAACAACAAGCACCTGAGCCACTCATACGCGCGTCTCCAAATCTGCGCAGCCAAGTCAAACATTCAGCAACCGCAGGGTACAACGCCGTGGCAATGGTTTCCAGATCGTTATGGCCAAACCCGTCATACCATTGCTCGGGCGTAATTTCAGGGGTATTGCGACATAGCTCAGCTGCAGTAAAAATCTGCGCTGTGGGCACAACAGCGGGTGGCATCAGCACTAAATACCATGCGGGTTGTGGAATGACATTCGTAAAAAGCTCACCGACACCTTCTGCAAAAGCCGTGTGGCCATGAATAAAAATGGGCACATCTGCCCCGAGTGGCAGCGCAATGCGCGTTAACTGCGTGCGGTCAAATCCTAAACCCCATATATGATTCAGTGCAATCAAGGTGGTTGCTGCATCTGAACTGCCGCCCCCCAAACCGCCGCCCTGGGGCAAGCGCTTAACGACCGATAAATTCGCCCCCAGAGACAAGGCAGCAGGATGAATAGCTGCCGCTGCATGACGCAAAGCATAGGCTGCACGCACCACCAGATGCTGCTCATCTGCCACGCCAGGTAAGGGCGTGTTGAGCACAATCTGGCCATCTTCACGCGACACGCAAGCAATACTGTCGCCGTGATCCAGAAATCGAAACACTGTTTGCAAGGTGTGATAGCCGTCTGAACGCCGCCCGGTCACATGCAAAAACAAGTTGATTTTGGCCGGCGCCGGCCACCAGCACACACCATCCATATCCATAGGCAATGAGGCATACGAGGGCATCGGGGATTGGCTAGCGGCCATCAAATTAGTCAGGCTCAATGACCGGCATCCCACGAATCCACAATCAGTTGCAAAACGACATCCTCACGCGTGACGCGCACTTTGCGCAAAAGTCGGCGCTGGTGATACGGCGCAATCAAGTCATTTTTGGTGTTTGATATAACGCTCGAACCTTCGTTATTAAGCCCAGGAAGCGCGGTGGATGTCGGGATATCCACCGGCAGTATTGTGGTATCCAGAACGGTCACATGCCAGCCTGCTTCTTCACCCGTTAATTCAGGCCGGGCACCACGCAGCCAATCCACCAGACTATCCAGTGGCAAGGGAATACCAAACACTTGTTCGCCCAAGGCGGACAAGCTACCAGCAATCACCGGCGGTTGATTCGGCTGTGTCAGTTGCGCTGAATTTGCGCTACGCCTGATTTCTGCCACACCTTGACCCAAGGGCGACATGAATAACACCACATCGTCGCTGCCTGTGTGCTGCCAGAGAAAACGCACATGATCTTGCCGTTTGCCATTTTGCAGAGAAAGCCGACCTTGTGCAGCAAAAGCATCTAACGGCGGACCGAGCAACGAACTGGACTTCAGGGCATCATCCGCTGTCACAGGCTCAGTGGAAATAACCGCCCTACTGCCTGCAGTGTCTGCATTGCTTGCCCGATCCTGTGCAACAGGCAACGGCGCACAAGCGGTCAAACTCAACAAACTAAAAACAACACCTCGCGTAAAAAGCGACTCAGTTAATCGGGCACGCAACCGAGCAAGTCGTTGATAACGAAACAACGTGGCCATTGATACTTTCAACACCCGGCTTCCATCATGCTTTATCAAGGTACAAATTTTTTCATCACGCCAATGAGCACCTCATTGTCAGGATGTATCTTCTTTGCCTCCCGCCAAATTTTGAGCGCTTCTTCACGCTGACCGATTGACCACAACACCTCACCGAGATGCGCTGCAATTTCGGCATCCTGACGAATAGCATACGATTTTTTCAGCATTAGCAAAGCTTCTTGTGGCTTGCCCAGGCGAAACAAAACCCAGCCTTTGCTGTCAAGAATAAACGGGTCATCGGGCGTAATTGCCAAGGCTTTATCTATCAACTGCATTGCCTCTGGCAAACGTATATTGCGATCTGCCAAGGAATACCCCAGTGCGTTATAGGCCAGCGCATCGTCCGGCTTGAGTTCAATCACGCGGCGCAGATGCTGCTCCATCACGACAACATCGTTCATCTTCTCAGCGGCCATTGCCGTTTCATATAACAAATCAGGATCTTCTGTTTGCGCAGTCAAGGCTGTTTTTAATACGTCATACGCCTCTTGATGGCGACCACGCTCCCTGAGCAGCTGGGCTTCTGCAATCGCTAGCCGACTATCATCTTCAGCCCCAACGCGCGCGATGGCAATCTCCTCATGTGCTTCATCAAATTTCTTCTGCTTCACCAACACCTGCGCCGCACGCACGTGCGCTGCAGACTTTTGATCGCCACTCACCACACTGCGATACCAAACCAACGCCTCATCGTAGCGCTCTGCGCGCTCATCAATCTGCCCGAGATAGAACCGTGCTGAATTCACATCTCCCTGCCCGATCGCGACAAATTTTTCCAGGTTTTTTTCCGCTGTCGTCATATCATTCAACTGCAGCGAAAGCACGCCCACGGCATAGAGCACATCGGGACTGTCGGGAGTACGTTTCAATAACGTCTTGAACTCATCCCGCGCAGCGTCATACTGCGCACCCGCAACCAAAGCACGCGCATAAGCTAGCCGCACGGCTTGGGATTCCCGATGACTGGCAAGATATTGTTTCAGAAAATCACGCTGTGCGTCGCCTGACGTCAACAAACTGGCTTTGAGCAACACCGCCTCTTCCCACGCAGGACGCAAAACCAGCGCTTGCTCGACTTCACGCAACGCACTGGTTTTATCATTAACCGCCTGTGCAACTTTAGCCCGCACCCAATGCGCTTCAGGCAAATCAGCAGGTGCGGCAATGTAGGGCCTGGTCAGTTTTTCAAACAGATTTTTAACCGCTGCTTTATCCGGATAGCTGGCAAATACTCGCTGCTTTTCTAGCAGCAATTCACCTTTTCGCACGCCTGCGTCATTCAGCTCACACGACAAATTTTCTGCAAGTTCATCCACTCGACCACTAGCCATTAGCAAGGTAGAAAACATTTGTTGCGCTTTTTTATCTTGCGGATCAACTGCAACCCACATGCGCGCAGCTTCTAGCGCCGTTGGATATTTTCGGGCATATAGAGCAATCTCCGTTGCCCGACGCACAATACGCGGATCACGCGTGTTTTTAGCGAGATCAAAATACAGCGTTGACGACAATGCCGACTCACCGCGCTGACCGGCAATTTCTGCCAGCAAAAACTCATACAACAATTTGTCTGTCAGGGCGATTTTTGGCCATTGCGCCTCGCCGCGTAATTTCCTTGCTGCCTCTGTTTCATCGGCATCACTCATATCCGCAGGCTCGGACGCAGACATCGGCTCTATTACGTTCGCTGATGCCGCCATCACAGACGTGCTGCCAACAAACAAAGCCACCATGACTGCCGATCCAATCACCTGTTTAACTTGTGACAACGTTCGCTGCATAGCGCGCCAAACACAAATCGTTGTTTGGTCACTCATTAATTCATCCGTTAACTTGCTTCTCGTCTTCATGCGTATAAGTCCTAGTCATCTCACAGTACAGCTCGCATACAATGCGGCGATGTTATCAGTTTCGTCCTTCATTCCGCATGCCTGAATTACCCGAAGTCGAAGTTACCCGCCGCGGTATCGCACCAGCCCTTATTGGCCGCCGTCTTGCCAGCGCCGACTTTTATGCGCCCACGCTGCGTTACCCCTTGCCACACACCGCGCGTACTGAGTTTGTCGGCCAGACGCTCATCAACATCACCCGCCGCGCAAAATACCTGCTGCTGGATTTTGGTGTCGGCCATCTGCTCATTCACCTGGGCATGTCCGGCAGCCTGCGCCTGCTGCCCAATGAAAAATCGGACACATCGGACACGCCGAGCACGCCGCCGCAAAAGCATGACCACGTCGATCTGGTGTTTGAAAACACCACCCTGCGCCTGCGCGATCCGCGTCGGTTTGGTGCGGTGCTGTGGCTCACGGGCGATGTTTGCAAGCACCCCCTGCTCGCCAAGCTCGGCATCGAGCCGCTTGACCCGGCCTTTGATGCGTTGTGGCTCAAAAATCATCTCAAGGGCGTCAAAACAGCCATCAAGCCAGCGCTCATGGATGGCCACCGCATCGTCGGCATCGGCAACATCTATGCATCCGAAAGCCTGTTTCGCGCCCGCATCAACCCACGTACGCCTGCAGGCAAGATTTCTTTCGCGCGCTTGCAGCGCCTCGTGCCCATCATCAAGGAAACGCTCTTTGCCGCCATCGCAGCGGGTGGCAGCAGCCTGCGTGACTTCATTCATTCCGACGGCAGCTCGGGGTATTTTCAGCAACAGTATTTCGCCTACGGCCGCACCGGCGAGCCCTGCCGCATCTGCGGCCAACTCATCCGGGAAATCAAACAAGCACAGCGCACCACATTTTATTGTGCAACTTGCCAAGCCAGATAACTCACGACCACCTTGCCAAGCGCCTGGCAAAAAAATCAAGCCCCTTACTTGGCCGTAAGGCGCAAAAACTTGGCCATCAAATCGTCTTTGGTTTCTACCCTCTCAGGGTCATTCGGAATGCAATCCACCGGGCATACTTCACGGCACTGCGGGGTATCAAAATGCCCAACGCATTCGGTGCATTTATTGGGATCAATCTGGTAGATTTCTTCACCTTGCGAGATCGCATCATTCGGACACTCCGGCTCGCAAACATCGCAGTTAATACATTCGTCGGTAATCAATAAAGACATTTATCTTCCTTCAAGCCATTGTTTTTTTGGCTAACTCCGCAAGCACAGGCGCTTGCACAAACTTGGACACATCACCACCCAAGAGCGCGATTTCACGCACCATGGTGGATGAAATGAACATGTACTGTTCGGCCGGGGTGAGAAAAACCGTTTCCACATCCGGATACAAATTGCGGTTCATGCCCGCCATCTGAAACTCGTAATCAAAGTCTGACACCGCGCGCAGCCCGCGTAACACAATGCTGGCGTTGTTCTCATACACAAATTTCATGAGTAAACCATCAAACCCGAACACCTCGACATTTTTCACGTCACTCAGAATTTCCTTGGCCATCGCGACACGATCGGCCAAGGAAAACAAGGGCTGCTTCTTGCGGCTTTCGGCAACACCAATAATCACCCGGCCAAACAGGCGCGCCGCGCGCCGCACCAAGTCTTCATGCCCGCGCGTGAAGGGGTCGAACGTGCCCGGATAAACCGCAATGTTTGTGCTCATAAAGCCTCCAGCAGATGAAAGTAAACCTGGCCTGCCTGCCCCGCACGAGCTACTGACCAGCGCCCCAGGGTTTCAAGCGGCGCTTCAGCTTCCACATACAATCGCGCAGCAGGCGCTGCCAGTTCATCCAGCCGGGGCGCCATGCGCGCCAGCCAGCCCTTTCCGTAAGGCGGGTCAAGAAAAATCACATCAAACTGCCGCAGTTTTTCCCGCCCACCCACGCTTGGGGGCGCGAATTTTAACGCATCGCGCAAAAACAGTTCGATGCGATCACAATCAAAGATGGCGACATTCTTTTGCAGTTGTTCAAACACCTTTCTCGACTGTTCCACGCTGGCCACATAATCCGCCCCGCGTGAAGCCGCTTCCAAGCCCAAAATACCACTGCCCGCAAACATATCCAGACATGACAAACCTGTCAGATCCTGTCCCAGCCAGCTAAACAGCGTCTCGCGCACGCGATCAGGCGTTGGCCGCAAACCGGGTGCGTCCATGACCTGAATGCGCCGACTGCGCCATTCGCCCCCCGTAATCCGCACCTGACTCATGATGCATCGCGGCCTAATATGATGAAAACAACCGCCATTTAATCCGCCGCCACAATCACCGTCACCAAATGCTCGCGCATCACATGGCGCGCAAACGCCGCACGAATTTGCGCATTCGTGACCGCATGTACGCGTGCCGGAAAATCATCAAGATAGGTGAGCGGCAAGTTGTAAAAACCAATGGTGGATAAATAGCCCAGCAATTTGGCGTTGCTATCCGTGCGTAGCGCCAGACCATCGGCCAGATTTTTTTTCGCCGCGATCAGCTCCTTTTCCGTCGGCCCTTGGGCAATGAATTGATCCAGTACATCATTCACCACTTTCACCGCGTCATTCACCTGCGCTCGCTTGGTTTGCAGGTTGATATCGAAGGGTCCAAGTAATAGTTGTGGCGAAAAATACGAACTCACGCTA
>Ga0209066_10004340_pt1 | contig 15558 bp, 18 predicted proteins | sample All_14_2_FD_187198 | JGI IMG/M metagenome (GOLD analysis project Ga0209066, IMG submission 187198) | Freshwater microbial communities in response to fracking from Pennsylvania, USA - Allegheny Zone_MetaG_DW_15 (SPAdes) (version 2) ...
GACATGGACCGCGCGGCGACCCACGTTCCCGCCCCTTCCCGAGACCCCGGCCTCCTCCCGACGCCGACATCGCCAACAAGCCGGACTCCATGAACCTCGTCATTGTCGAAAGCCCGGCCAAGGCCAAGACCATCAACAAATACCTGGGCTCGGGCTTCGAAGTCCTGGCCTCCTACGGCCACGTCCGTGACCTCCCGTCCAAGGACGGATCGGTGAAGCCGGACGAAGACTTCTCGATGGAATGGGAGATCGATCCCAAGGCCTCCAAGCGGATGAGCGAGCTGGCCGAGGCCGCCAAGCGGGCTGACCGCGTCATCCTGGCCACCGACCCCGACCGCGAGGGCGAGGCCATCAGCTGGCACGTCCTGGACATCCTGACCAAGAAGAAGGCGCTGAAGGATACCGTCGTGGAACGTGTCACCTTCAACGCGATCACCAAGTCCGCGGTGCTGGAGGCCATGGCCGCCCCGCGGCAGCTGGATATGGAGCTGGTCGAGGCCTATCTGGCCCGCCGCGCACTGGATTATCTGGTCGGGTTCACCCTGTCGCCGGTGCTGTGGCGTAAGCTGCCGGGCGCGCGCTCGGCCGGGCGAGTCCAGTCGGTCGCCCTGCGGATCGTGGTGGATCGCGAGCTGGAAATCGAACGGTTTCGGGCCCAGGAATACTGGTCGGTCGAGGCCGATCTGGTGGCGGACAGCCCCCCCTTCACCACCCGGCTGGTCAAGCATCAGGGCAAGCGGATCCAGCGTCTGGACATCCCCAGCGAGGCCGTCGCCTTTGCCGCGCGCGACGCCATCAAGACCGGCGAGTTCACGATCAAATCGGTCGAAAAGAAACCGACCAAGCGCAGCCCGGCCCCGCCCTTCACCACCTCGACCTTGCAACAGGAAGCATCGCGCAAGCTGGGCTTCGATGCCCAGCGGACCATGCGCGCGGCGCAGAAGCTGTATGAGGGCGTCGACGAGACGGGCGGCCTGATCACCTATATGCGGACCGACGGCGTCCAGACGACGCCCGAGGGCATCGCCCAGGCGCGCGAGGTCATCACTGAGCGGTTCGGTGCGCCCTTCGTCCCCGAGGCTCCCCGCTATTACAAGACCAAGGCCAAGAATGCCCAAGAGGCACACGAGGCCATCCGCCCGACCAACATCGCCCGCCACCCGGACAGCCTGCGCCTGGAGAGCGACCTCCAGCGGCTTTATGAGCTGATCTGGAAGCGGATGGTCGCCTCGCAGATGGAGTCGGCCCGCATGGACCGAACCACTGTCGAGATCGAGACGCCCGATGGCCAAACGGGCCTGCGAGCCACCGGGCAGGTGGTCACCTTCGACGGCTTCCTGGCCGTCTATGAGGAGGGTCGCGACGAACGTCAGAAGGGCGCGACCGACGACGAGGAGGATGAATCCACCCGCCTGCCGACCCTCAAGGAAGGCGCGCGCGCCAAGGTCGAGGCCGTGCGGACCGACCAGCATTTCACCGAACCCCCGCCCCGCTATTCCGAAGCGACCCTGGTCAAGAAGCTGGAAGAACTGGGGATCGGCCGACCCTCCACCTATGCCTCCATCCTGACGACCCTGCGCGATCGCCAGTATGTCCGCATGGACAAGAACCGCTTCATTCCCGAGGACACGGGCCGGCTGGTCACTGCCTTTCTGGAGCAATTCTTCGGCCAGTGGGTGCAGTACGACTTCACCGCCGCCCTGGAGACCCAACTTGACGAGGTTTCGGCCGGGGACCTGGACTGGAAGGTACTGCTGCGCGACTTCTGGAAACAGCTGAAGCCCGCCACCGACACCGTCATCGCGCGCCAGGGCGTCATCGACGAACTGGACGAGGCCATCGGCCCCTTTCTGTTTCCACCCAAGGATGACGGCACCGATCCGCGCCTGTGCCCGGTCTGCGGCACGGGACGGCTGCACCTGAAGGCCAGCTTCAAGATGAAGTCCTCCTTTATCGGCTGCTCCAACTATCCGGAGTGCCGCTATACGCGCGGCTTCGGCGGCGGTGCGGTCGAAGCCGAGACCGGCACTGATCGCGACCTGGGTATCGATCCGGTGACCGGCCAGCCGGTGCATCTGAAGATCGGTCGCTTTGGCCCCTATGTCGAAACCGCCGCCCCCGAGGCGGACAAGCCGAAACGCTCGTCCCTGCCCAAGGGCTGGAGCGCGGCGTCACTGACGCTGGACCAGGCCCTGCGGCTGCTGGCCCTGCCGCGCGACGTCGGGATGCACCCGGAGGACGGCAAGCCGATCACGGCGGGCCTGGGGCGCTATGGACCCTTTGTCCTGCACGCCGGAACCTATGCCAATGTCGCCGACATCGACGAGGTGTTCGAGGTCGGCCTGAACCGCGCGGTCGTGCTGCTGGCTGAAAAGCGGGCGGGCAAGTTCGCCGGGCGCGGGGCGGCCACGGCGCCGCTGAAGGATCTGGGGCCGCATCCGGAAACGGGAGAGCCGGTTCACGTCATGGCCGGTCGCTTCGGTCCCTATGTGAAATCGGGCAAGATCAACGCCACCCTGCCGCGCGGCACGACGCCCGAGGAACTGACGATGGAGGCGGCTCTGCCGCTGTTGGCGGCCAAGGCCCTGGCGTCGCCAGGCAAGAAGACTGCGGCCAAGAAGGCTCCGGCCAAGAAGCCGGCCGCCAAGAAGGCTGCTCCCAAGGCCACTGCAGCGAAGAAGGTCCCCGCCAGGACCAAGGCCAAGCCAGCCGCAAGCTGATTCTTCAGCCGGGGTAGAGGCTCGCCAGGACGGCAGGCAGAAGATCGGGCAGATCCTCGGCGATCAGGCCGGGACCGAACGCACGCGCCGCCTCCGCATGGATCCAGACGCCTGCGGTGGCGGCTTCCACACTGTCCATGCCCTGGGCGATCAGGCCGCCGATTATACCGGCCAGGACGTCGCCTGTCCCGGCGGTAGCTAGCCAGGGGGTCCCGTTGGCATTGATGCGGATGCGGCCATCCGGACCGGCGATCACGGTTTCTCGTCCCTTCAAAACGACGACGCAGCCGGCCAGCCGCGCAGCCTCCAGCGCTCCTGCCTCTCGCCCCAGGTCCAGCAGGCCGGGGAGCAGTCGCCGAAACTCCCCCTCGTGCGGGGTTAGGACGTCACGGGGGCTCAGCAGGTCAAACAGCAGCTCGGACCGTCCTTCGAAGACGCTCAGCCCATCCGCATCGACGATCAGGGTGGCCGTCGTCCGGGCCAGGGCATGGAGATTGTCGATCGTCGCCTGGTCCAACCCCGCCGCCGGGCCGATGACCGCAGCGTTCATCCCCTTAGCCGCTTCGAACAGGGCAGCCGGATCGCCAAAGGGTGCCATCATGACCGCCTCGACCGCCGGGGCGAGGACCTGGGCCGCGTCAGTCGGACACAACAGGGTCACGACCCCTGCTCCGACCCTGAGGCCCGCGCGCGCCGCCAGCCGCGCCGCCCCCGTCCGCGTCGCCGGGCCCGTGACGACGCCCAGCCGTCCTCGGGCGTGTTTGTGTGCGTCGGGACCGGGCCAAGGCAGCAAAGCCTTCCATTCCGGGGCTTCGATCGCGGTTTTCATGACAGCTTCGTTCCCGAATGACGACAATGATGAAAAGACACTTGCGTTATGCTGCGATGCAATGTCCCTTTAGCAGCCGTGCGTACAGCAGCCTAAAGGGCCGCCTCGGGGTCGCCATGAAGAAGATCGAAGCCATCATCAAGCCGTTCAAGCTGGATGAAGTGAAGGAAGCCCTGCAGGACGTCGGGGTCCAGGGCATGACCGTGCTCGAAGCCAAGGGATATGGCCGACAGAAGGGTCACTCCGAACTCTATCGCGGCGCGGAGTACGTCATCGACTTCCTGCCCAAGATCAAGATCGAGATCGTGGTGTCCGATGACATGGTCGCCGCGGTGATCGACGCCATCCAGGCCGCGGCCCGGACCGGCAAGATCGGCGACGGCAAGATCTTCGTCACCGACGTCATCGACGTCATCCGCATCCGAACCGGAGAAACCGGCGCGCAGGCCGTCTAACCCACCACCCGCCCGGACTGAAAAACAGACGGGCGATCTACTCCTCCCCATAAGAAACAGGACGTCGAGAATGAGCACTGCAGATAAGATCCTGAAAGAGATCAAGGACAAGGACGTCAAATACGTCGACGTCCGTTTCACCGACACCAAGGGTCGACTTCAGCACGTCACCTTCGACATCGATCTGGTGGACGAGGACTTCCTGAACGAAGGCACGATGTTCGACGGCTCGTCGATCGCAGGCTGGAAGGCCATCAACGAGAGCGATATGCTGCTGAAGCCGGATCTGGCGCGGTCCTATATCGACCCCTTCTACCAGCAGACGACCCTGTTCCTGTTCTGCGACGTCATCAACCCGGACACGGGCGAGCCCTATAACCGCGACAGCCGCTCGATGGCCAAGAAGGCCCTGGCCTATGTCCAGTCCTCGGGCGTGGGCGACGTGGTCTATTTCGGCCCCGAGGCCGAGTTCTTCATCTTCGACGACGTGCGCTGGAACACCCAGCCGCACAACACCGGCTACAGCTATGACTCGATCGAGCTGCCGGCCAATACGGGCGCCGAATACTCCGAGGGCAACATGGGTCACCGCCCGGGGCCCAAGGGCGGCTACTTCCCCGTCAATCCGGTCGATTCCGGCCAAGATCTGCGCGGCGAAATGCTGGGCGTCATGCGGGACCTGGGCCTGCAACCCGAGAAGCATCACCACGAGGTCGCCCCGGCGCAGCATGAGCTGGGCCTGAAGTTCAGCGACCTGCTGACCATGGCCGACCGGCTGCAGCTGTACAAATACGTCATCCACAACGTCGCTGCCGCCTATGGCAAGTCGGCGACCTTCATGGCCAAGCCCATGTTTGCCGACAACGGCAGCGGAATGCACGTGCACCAGTCGATCTGGAAGGACGGCAAGCCCCTGTTCGCCGGCGACAAATACGCCGGCCTGTCGGATATGTGCCTGTGGTACATCGGCGGGATCATCAAACACGCCAAGGCCATCAACGCCTTCTCCAACTCGACCACCAACTCCTACAAGCGACTGGTGCCCGGCTATGAAGCCCCGGTGAAACTGGCCTATTCGTCACGCAACCGTTCGGCCTCGATCCGTATTCCGTGGGTCTCCTCGCCCAAGGCCAAGCGCCTGGAAGCCCGCTTCCCCGATCCGATGGGCAATCCCTACCTGACCTTCGTGGCCCTGTTGATGGCGGGTCTGGACGGCATCGAGAACCGGATCGACCCGGGCGCGCCCGCCGACAAGAACCTGTACGATCTGCCGCCCGAAGAACGCGGCAACATCCCCGAGGTCTGCGGCAGCCTGAAGGAAGCCCTGGAAAACCTCGACAAGGACCGCGCCTTCCTCAAGAAGGGCGGCGTCATGGATGACGATTTCATCGACAGCTACATCGAGCTGAAGATGGAAGAGGTCCACCGCCTGCAACTCCACCCCCACCCGGTGGAATTCGATATGTACTACAGCTGCTGATCGGCACGGTCAGAGGTTGAAGACAGAAAGGCCGGACGAGCGATCGTCCGGCCTTTTGCTTGTGCCGCTTAGATGGTTTCGAGTACCCGGCCCGACCGGTCGCCGTCAGACGGCCAGACCCTCGGCCTCATCTTCCTTGCGTTTCCGCAGTTCTATGACGCGGACGCACCAGATGCTGATCTCGTAGAGCAGCACCAGGGGCACGGCGAGCATGATCTGGCTGATCGGATCGGGCGGGGTCACGACGGCGGCGACCACCACCACGGCGACGATGGCATAGCGGCGCCCCTCGGCCATGGCCTTGGAGCTGATGATGCCAGCCATGCCCAAAAGGGTCGTCACCACCGGCAGTTGGAAGCACAGGCCGAAGGCCAGCATCAGCGAAGTGACAAGGTTCAGATACTCGGAAATCTTGGTCATCAGCGCCACGGTGATCCCGTCCGACGAGATCTGCTGGCTCAGCGAGAACCACATCACGAACGGCAGCATGACGAAATAGACCAGCGCCCCGCCCAGGCAGAACAGGACCGGCGAGGCGAACAGGAAGGGCAGGAAGGCCCCTTTTTCGTTGCGATACAGGCCGGGCGCGACGAACCGGTACAGCTGCCAGGCCAGAACGGGAAAGGCCAGAACCACGGCCCCGAAGCCGGCGATCTTCATCTTGGTGAACAGCTGTTCCAGCGGCGCGGTCGCGATCAGTTCGACGGTGGACTGTCCGCCTTCGGGCACCGGCATAATGCCCAGGGTGACGGCGATCAGGTCCAACGGATTGCCGCCATGCCCCCCATTGGCCTGGGCCACGGCATGAAGGGCCGCCGCGGCCTGAAACGGCTTGATCAGGAAGATCTGCAACGGCGCGGCGAAATAGAAGCTGACGATGAAGGCGACCGCAAACGCCAGGACGCACACGACCAGCCGTCCGCGCAACTCGATCAGGTGATCCATCAGAGGCGCGCGCGAAGCCTCGATCTCGGCGTGATCGTCGTCGGTGCGGCTCATGCGTCAGGCCATTGTTTGGCGCGGGGTTTACGGGGCGTTGCGGGGGACTTGGCCGTCGACGACTTGGCGGCGGTCGCCGTCTTTGCCGCCGTGGTCTTGCGTACGCGAGATTTCGGCTTGGCCTCAGCAGCGGGTTCCACCGCCGGTTCGACAGGCGCGATCGGCGTCATGGAGGGCGCATCGGGCCATTCCTCCGGCCCGGACAGCAGGGCCTGGGCCGGCGGCGAGGTGAGAGGCGCGTTCAGATCGCGGTTGATGTCGCGAAAGGCCGCGTCCGCCTCTTCGCCCAGCGGATGGATGCCCTGGCCCCGACGCAGGGCGTCGACTTCCTTGCGTAACTCATCCAGCTCGGACTGGCGGGCCATTTCGTCGAAGCTGGCGCGGAACTCATTGGCCATGCCCCTGGCCTTGGCCATCACCTGGCCGACCTTGCGCATCAGCAACGGCAAGTCCTTGGGCCCCACCACAAGCAGGGCCACCAGGCCGATCACCAGTATTTCCAAGCCCCCGATACCGGGCCCAAGACCGCCCATGCGTCAGGGTCTCTCGCGCAAATGCAAAGCGGACAGCGTCTAGCGCTTCAATTCTTCTTTTTCGGCGTCGGTGCGCGGCAGCGAGCTGACGCCCTCGGACGGACCCGACTTGTCGTCGTCCTTCAGACCCTCGCGGAAGGCCTTGATCCCCTTGGCCGCGTCGCCCATCAGGCCCGACAGCTTGCCGCGGCCCCCGAACAGCAGCAGCACCACCAGCCCGACGATGACCCAATGCCAGATGCTGAAAGAACCCACGGCTTCGTCTCCTTATGCGGGCCCGAACCGACCCGTCGTCCATCTAGGCCGTCATATAGGCGCAGTGATGGCCGGGGCCAAGCGAATGCGGCGTCACGGTGCCGTACTGTTTGCCCGAATCCATTGGGCCAGTTCGTCGATATCGATCTGACCGGCCGCGACGGAGAGCATGGTGTTGATGGCGTCGACACGATCGGCCGCCAGCGGCTGTCCGTTCAGGGCCAGGAACAGGATCAAGGCCTGATAGGCGGCCCTCTTGTTTCCGTCGATGAACGGATGGTTCGATGCGATACCGACACAATAAGTTGCCGCGAGAACTGCGATGTCGGCCTCTCCCTCATAGAAGAACCGATTGACGGGACGCTGAAGCGCGGACTCCAGCAGCCCTTCGTCCCGGATTCCCGAAGGCCCGCCGTGCAAGGCGAGCGAGCGATCGTGTAGGGCAATGACCGCCACCTTTTCGAGCCAGATCGGCTCGCGCTGGGTCATTTCGCCAGGGCTCGGAAGACGTCCCTGTGCTCATCCATCAGTTTTTCACCAAGCGCGATCTGCTGCTGGACCTTGTCATCGTAAGGCGAGACCCGCATCGACCCGTCCGGCGCACGTGTCAGATACAGGGTTGAACCCTTTTCGACGCCGAGTTCTGTCAGCGCTTCCTTGGGCAGAACGACGCCTACGGAGTTGCCGACCTGTGTGACTTTGAGCGCGATCATGACTGGCCTCTCTTTCGGCTACCTATATAACACGCGTTATAACGAACCGCGAGGCTGCCCTGTCCCACGTCATCATCCACACCGACGGCGCCTGCAAGGGCAATCCCGGTCCCGGCGGCTGGGGAGCGATCCTTCAGGCCGGGGGCAAGACCAAGGAGATGTGCGGAGGCGAGCCGCTGACCACCAACAACCGCATGGAGCTGATGGCCGCGATCCAGGCGCTGGAGGCCCTGACCAGGCCCTGCAAGATCGACCTGCATACCGACAGCAAATACGTCATGGACGGCATCACCAGCTGGATCCACGGCTGGAAGGCGCGGGGCTGGAAGACGGCGGACAAGAAGCCGGTCAAGAACGACGACCTGTGGAAGCGGCTGGATACGGCCCGGTCGCGCCATGACGTCAAATGGCACTGGGTCAAGGGCCACGCGGGCCACGAGCTGAATGAGCGCGCGGACCAGTTGGCCAATCGCGGTATCGCGGAGATGCGTGCCTAGGTCAGGCCAGGCGAACCTTGACCCGTGCGCCGGTGACGGAATCGATGATCACGCTGTCGCCCAGGGGTGGCCCTTCGCCGTCGATCTCGGCAGCCCATTCCGCCCCGGAGGCGAAGACGCGGCCACGGCCGTCCACGAAGGCCTCGACCACGCGGGCGCGTTCTCCGACAAGGCGCAGATCGCGGTCGTTGATGTCGGGAATCTCGACGGAATTGACCTTCTGGATGAGGCGACGCGACAGCAGGGTGGCCGCGACCGTCAGGGCGGCGAACAGTACCACCTCCATGGCGAATCCCATCCGCAGACCAAGGGCCGTCAGCACCGCCAGCACCGCCGCCGACACGGCCGGCCACAACAGCCACTCGGTCGAGAAGGCCGCCTCGATCGCCAGCAGGATCACCCCCAGCGCCATCCAGACCCAAAAGGGCTGAACCGAATACAGGGCTGCGATCGTCTCCATGGACCTACTCCGTGACAGGGACAGAGCCACCGGCCGGGCGGCGCGGCGGACGCGGGGCGACGGACGCGGGCGGCGGTGACGGGCGATCGCTGCCGCGCGAATGCTGCTGGTCGCGGGCCAGGCCGACCAGTTCGCCCAGACCGGCGATGGTGCCGACCAGTCCGCTCATCTCCGCCGGCACGATGACGGTCTTGGCCGTGGGGTTGCGGGCCAGTTCGGCGAAGGCCTCGACATATTTCTGGGCCACGAAATAGTTGATGGCATTGACGTCTCCGCGGGCGATTGCCTCGGACACCATGGCGGTGGCGCGGGCCTCGGCCTCGGCCTCGCGCTCACGCGCCTCGGCGTCGCGGAAGGCGGCTTCCTTGCGGCCCTCGGCCTGAAGGATCGCTGCCTGCTTGGCCCCTTCGGCGCGGGCGATGGCGGCCTGTTTCTCGCCGTCGGCCTCAGTGATGACCGCCCGGCGCTCGCGCTCGGCCTTCATCTGGCGGGCCATGGCATTGGTGATGTCGACGGGCGGTGTGAGGTCCTTGATTTCGATCCGGTTGACCTTGACGCCCCACGGCTCGGTCGCCGCATCGATGACAGTCAGCAGGCGCGAATTGATGCTGTCGCGCTGGAACAGCACCTCGTCCAGTTCCATAGAGCCGACCACCGTCCGCAGGTTGGTGGAGCACAGCTGGGTAATAGCATAGGGTAGGTCCTCGACCCGATAGGCCGCCGCCGCCGCATTCATGACCTGGATAAAGACGATGGCATCGACCTTCACCATGGCATTGTCCTTGGTGATGACCTCCTGCTGGGGAACGTCCAGCACCTGTTCCATCATGTTCATCCGCCGGCCGATCCGCTCGACGAACGGGGTCAGCAGGCTGATGCCCGGAGCGAGGGTCTTGGTATACTTTCCGAACCGCTCGACCGTGAACTCGCGCCCCTGAGGCACGATCTTGATCACGCTGAACAGCAGCACGATCGCCAGAACGACCATGACGACGGCAAACAGATTCGGAATATCCATGGGCCCCTCCTTGAAAAGACAGGGTAGCGGTTTGCGGTTCGCCTATCCAGCGAAACCGGTCAGGACCGCATACGATCGGCCATGCCGATGATCCGCCGCGTCTCGTCCCAGTCGACCAGGCCCAGCGCCTCAGCGACCGGCCAGAAACGGGCCTCCGCCGCATCGTCGCCGGCGACAGGCTCGCCCGATCTCCAGGTCGCCAGATAGTCGATCAGCACATAGTGGAGGCCAATCTCGGGAAAGATGCCGTCCACCACATCAATCAGAGGCCCCAGTTCGGCCGTGATACCCGTTTCCTCCATCAGTTCGCGCAAGGCCGCGTCCCGTGCCCGCTCTCCCGGTTCGATCCGGCCGCCCGGCAGGCTCCACTGACCCAGGCGCGGCGGCGTCCCTCGCCGGATCAACAGGACCTGGTCGTCGCGGAAGCAGATGACGCCGACGGCGGGGGTGGGGATCATTGGTGATTTCCAGTTGGTCCAACCTTGTTGGACCAATGATTGATCCATGCTAGGGCTTGACCTATGACAACGATGAACATCGCCGAGGCAAAGTCGAAGCTTTCCGAGCTCGTCGCCCGTGCCGAGGCAGGTGAGGATGTGGTGATTGCGCGTAATGGCAAACCCAGCGTCCGGCTTCAGCCGGTCGAGGCGGCATCGCGGCCAAAACCAGTGCTGGGGACCTGGGATCACCTGAACATTCGGGTTCCTGATTCCGTCTTTTTCGAACCCGATCCGGAGCTTGAAGCCCTGATGGATGCGCCGATCGATCCGACACGCCGGTGAGACTTCTGCTCGACACCCACACCCTCGTCTGGTCCGCATCAGACAGCACGCGGCTTTCCTCCCGTGCGCGCGATTTGATCGCAGACCCCGAGAACGATCGATACGTGAGCGTAGCGACCGCCTACGAAGTCGAGTTCAAACGCACGCGTGACGAGGCTGTCGCACGACTTCCCCGCGATCTGGACGACCTTCGCGCCCTGCTGATTTTCGACTGGCTGCCGATCGATCAGGCCCATGCCGCCCATGCGGGTCGCCTGCCTCGCCATCATGGCGATCCCTGGGATCGGATCATCATCGCTCAGGGCTTGGCTGAAGACCTGACCATCATTTCGCTCGACCGGGCCCTGCCCGCCTATGGTGCTAGAATAGAATGGTGATCTCCCCCACCGCCCTCGACGCCCTGAAATCCGCGCTGGGTCCCGGCGGCTGGACCGAGGACCCGGCCGAGATCGCGCCCTGGCTGACTGAATGGCGCAACAAGTGGCAGGGCAACACCCCCCTGATGCTGACACCGCGTACGACGGCGGAGGTCGCGGCGGCCGTGACCATCTGTTCGGCACACGGGATCGCCGTGGTGCCTCAGGGCGGCGACACGGGTCTGGTCGGCGGTCAGATTCCGTATGGCGAGGTCCTGCTGTCGACGCGCAAGCTGCGGGCCGTGCGCGACGTGACACCGCTGGACGATGCCATGACAGTCGAGGCTGGCGTCACCCTGCTGGAGGCCCAGCAGCACGCCACGGCGGCGGGCCGGATGTTTCCGCTCAGTCTGGCGGCCGAGGGTTCGGCCACCATCGGCGGGGTCATCTCGACCAATGCCGGTGGCACGGCGGTTATCCGTTACGGCGTCATGCGCGACCTGGTCCTGGGGATCGAGGCCGTGATGCCGGACGGCCAGATCTTCAACGGCCTGAAGCGCCTGCGAAAGGACAATACGGGCTACGACCTGAAACAGCTGCTGATCGGGGCCGAAGGCACGCTGGGCATCGTCACGGCGGCGACGCTGAAGCTGTTTCCGATCATGCGGTCGCGGGCCACCGCAATGGTCGGGCTGGACACCGCTCACGCCGCGATCGAACTGCTGGCCCGGGCCAAGGCCGAGACCGGCGGCGGGGTCGAGGCGTTCGAACTGATGAAGCGGATCGGCATGGAATTCGTGCTGAAACACATCCCCGACACGCGAGAGCCGCTGGACAGCACACCGCCCTGGTATGTGCTGATCGAACTGGTGTCGGGCGAGCCGGGTGCCGCCGAGGCGGGGCTGGAGCGGTTGCTGGCGGATGCCTTCGAGGCCGGGCTGATCAACGATGCCGCCATCGCCCAGAACCAGACCCAGCGCGCGGACTTCTGGAAGGTGCGCGAGGAACAGTCGGCGGCCCAGCGGCCTGAGGGCGGAGGCTGGAAGCACGACGTCTCGGTGCCTGTCTCGCGCATCGCCGACTTCCTGGAGGACGCGACGGCGGCGGTTGAGCGCTTCCATCCCGGAGCCCGCGTGGGGGCCTTTGGTCACGTCGGTGACGGCAATATGCATTATGACGTCCTGTGTCCGCCGGGTTCTGACCTGACGGCCTTTCTGGCCCGGTGGGAAGAGGGGTCGCAGGTCGTTCATGACGTGGTAGCCCGCTATGACGGATCGATCAGCGCCGAGCATGGCCTGGGCCGCCTGAAGACCGATGAGGCGCGCCGCTACAAGTCGCCGCTGGAGATCGCCACCATGCGGGCGGTGCGTCAGGCGATTGACCCCAAGAGGATCATGAACCCGGCCGTGCTGTTCTAGGGCTTCCGCAGCATAACCTGGGCCAAGCTGGCCAGCACGCCGGCCGACGTCTGCGGGTCCATTCGGCCCTGGATGCCGCGAACGGCCTGCGGCAAATGGGCACCGGGTTCGGGACCGTCATCAAAGACGAAGGCGTCGAACATGGCGCGCCAGGCGTTGCGTTGGTCGGACGGCATATCGCGGATTTCGGCCATGGCGTGGATCAGGGCCTGCATCGGCTGTCGGCGCTGGCCCTCCGGATTCCACCAGTAGTTCACCAGCAGTGCGAACGGATCGAACGACTGGACGTGGTGCCACCACATATAGGGGATGTAGAGAGCGTCGCCCGGCTCCAGATCCGCGACCTCCGCCTGGGCCCAGGCATCGGCAAAGCGAGGCCATCGCTCGGCATCGGCGGCCTGCAGTGGCACCATGCTGACCAGGGGTCCGGCCAGGGTCCGCTCGAACGGCCCGACATACAGGTCCCTGGTCGCCGACGGCGGAAACAGGGTGAAGCGGCGACGTCCGGCGACGGCGCAGGCCAGGTTCTCGAACATATCGTGATGGGTCTGGACGACGGCGGCATTGCCGATCCACAGGCGGGGGACGGCGTGGCCGACGATGTCTGGGGCGCGGTTGGCAGCGGCGAAGCCGGGCACCGCGACTGGTTCGGCCAGCGACTGTGCCGCCATCGAGGGCGGATCGGCGCGATCCATCCAGTGCAGCAGGCCGTGCAGAAGCTCGGTCAGCGGGGCCTCGCGCGCCTCGAAATTGGTCCCGACCAGATCGTCGCCGTAGAAGAACATCCCGCCCCGTTCCGGGGGTGCCACGATGAAGCGGACCGGCTGTCCGGTCGCGAACCCGGCCAGGTGCGCGCCCAGGGCCATGGCGGAATCGGCTCCCGCCCGCACCGCGGGCCAGTCGGCCACCAGACCCTTGAGAACCACGGGCCGGGCCGCCGTGCGGATTTCGCCGAAATTCTCGGCGTTCAGGTCGCGGTATTCGACCGTGCTGCGTTCGGGAACAGGACAGTTCATGTCCCAACGCCTATACCGCCCGACGGATCGTCACCATAGGCGACCATAAGAGCGGACCCTTTGCCTGCGGTTCGAACGCCCCTATCTGCGGGGCATCCGCGAACGGAGCCGTGATTTTGCTGATCGTCCTTTCTCCGGCCAAGCGGCTGGATTTCACCGAACCTGCCACCCCCCTGCCCGCGACGCAGCCCCGCTTCACGCAGGACACCGCGTCGCTGGCCGTCACCGCCCGTCGCCAGACCCAGGCAGATCTGCGGCGGCTGATGGGGATATCCGAAGACCTGGCCAAGCTGAACCAGGCCCGGTTCAAGGCCTTTGATCCAGAGGCCACCGATGTCGGGATCCAGGCGGCCCTGGCCTTTGCCGGCGACGTCTATCAGGGTCTGGACGCGCGCTCGCTGGATGCCGCCGCAATGGACTGGGCGCAGGATCGGCTGCGAATCCTGTCGGGCCTTTATGGCCTGTTGCGTCCGCTGGACCGGATCCAGCCCTATCGCCTGGAAATGGGCACCCGGTTGAAGACCCGGCGCGGCGGCAGCCTGTACGACTTCTGGGGCGACCGCATTTCGAAATGTCTGAATGCCGATGCCGAGGGGCATATGGAGCCGGTCGTCATCAATCTGGCCAGCCAGGAGTATTTCGGCGCGGTCGATGCCAAGGCGCTGAAGCTGCCAGTCGTCACGCCCCATTTCCGCGAGAAGAAGGACGGTGAAAGCCGCATCATCTCCTTTTTCGCCAAGAAGGCGCGCGGGACCATGGCCCGGTTCGCCATCGACAACCGCATCGAAAAGGCGGCGGATCTGAAGGGCTTCGACATCGACGGCTATGGATTCGACAAGGCGGCGTCGTCCGAGTTCGAGTGGATATTCACCCGACGTGGAAATTCTGCGTGACGGGTCGCCTTCGCATCCGCGAAGCGTTAGGCTGACCTCAAAGAACAAGAGACGGACGCGACCCAAATGTTCCAGTGGCCCAAGCGTGGTGACGGTTCCCAGGCCGAAACGGCACCCTTTCGAGACATCGGCGACCTGAAGGGTCAGGTGGCGGTCATTTCGGGATCGACGTCCGGTATCGGCCTGGCCCTGGCCCGCGCCGTGGCCTCGCGCGGCGGTGACGTGGTCCTGAACGGCCTGGGTGATCCGTCCGAGATCGAGCGCACCCGTGCCGAGATGGAGGCCAGTTGCGGCGTCCGCGTCCGCTATCACGCCGCCAATATGCTCAAGGGCGAGGAGGTGGCCGACATGGTCGCCTATGCCAAGCACCAGCTGGGTCGGGTCGATATCCTGGTCAACAACGCCGGCATCCAGCACGTCGAGGCGGTCGAGAAATTTCCCTCCGACAAGTGGGAACAGATCATCGCCATCAACCTGTCGTCGACCTTCTATGCGACGCGGGCGGCGATCCCGATCATGAAGGCGCAAGGGCGCGGTCGCATCGTCAACATCGCCTCGGCCCACGGCCTGGTCGCCAGTCCGTTCAAGTCGGCATACGTCGCGGCCAAGCACGGGGTTCTGGGCTTCACCAAGACCGTCGCCCTGGAACTGGCCCAGGACAATATCACCTGCAACGCCATCTGCCCCGGCTTCGTCGAGACGCCGATCGTCGAGAAGCAGATCGCCGACCAGGCCCGCACCCGCGGCATGACCAAGGAGGCCGTGCTGAAGGACGTCATCCTGGGCTCGCAGCCGACCAAGCGGTTCGTGACGACCGACGAACTGTCCGGACTGTTCCTGTATCTGGTGTCGGACCTGGGGGCCTCGGCCAACGGGTCCAGCTTCTCCATCGACGGCGGCTGGACCGCGCAATAGACCGCTGAGGCCGGGGGGCAGATGGCGCTTTTCAAACGCAAGACCCCGATCCCACAGCCCGTCGCATCGGAACCTGCATCTGTGCCCGGCGATGGCCGACGCCGCGTCTGTCTGGCGCTGCAGGGCGGCGGGGCCCACGGCGCATTCCAGTGGGGCGTGCTGGACCGGCTGCTGGAGGACGGGCGGCTGGACATCCGGGCTGTCACCGCCGCCCTGCAG
>Ga0209066_10004342_pt1 | contig 15557 bp, 26 predicted proteins | sample All_14_2_FD_187198 | JGI IMG/M metagenome (GOLD analysis project Ga0209066, IMG submission 187198) | Freshwater microbial communities in response to fracking from Pennsylvania, USA - Allegheny Zone_MetaG_DW_15 (SPAdes) (version 2) ...
GCCCACCGAGGCCACACGCGAAGCGCTCATATCGACCCTCGATGACCCGTCGAACTGGTGGTTCACCGGCACCCACACCGTGTTCAGCCCTTCTCGTGGAGCCGACGCACTTCTTGCCGCGTTCAACGTCACCCTAAAGGAAAACAAACAAGGAGAAACCAAATGAAGATCAAGAATAAGATTGCGGCAGCACTGATTGTTGTTGCCGGTGTTGTAGGTCTGTCCGCATGTACGAGCGATGCAGATAAGGCGTCGGAAAACATTTCAACAGCCGCAGAGGCTTTTGAAGTGCAGCGCACGCTGACCGCCACGAACGGAATCACGGGGGAGGTCATGCTATTCGCGGAGGGCCGCTGTTCGTTCGAACATCCGTACCCGGAGCGAATCGACATCACCTGCAAGTACGGACCCGACGAGTATCGTCGTCATACATACATCAAGGGCGATCAGGATCAGGTCGTCATCGCGCAGGAGGAATCGATTGACGTGAGCGAATATCAGTCGCGCATCGTCATCAAGCCGCAGAACATCCTGCCCGAATTTGACATTATGGTTGGTGAGGATTAATTGCCAGAGCGCAGGGAATATACCTGTGGATTCTGCATGGTAGGTGATCATGCAATCTGTAAAGAGAACTATAAATACTACGATGTTCACTACCTCTGCGTCTGCCGATCCGGAAGCTGTGCCGAACGCGGAAACAGAAGTGCTGATCCTGCGGGAGAGGCTGTACAGACAGAAAAGATTGCAGAGTCAGGCGAACGCACGGTACAAGAAACAGCTAACGAAGAATCAGCAGTTACAAGCGGAAAGGATGAGGGAACTACAGAAAATAGAACAGCTACTACTGAAAAACCCAAACCAACCGCTGGTCGTGGTAGACCACGTAAGAAAACTGATTGAGAAGCATGATTCATTTGGACGCTGAGCAGGAACAGGCAGTCGTCCGCATGGTAGCAGAGCCTACCAGGGCGGCGCTCAACGCATCACAGTACGGTGTTGGAAAGACAATCGTTACTGTAGAAGTTGCGCGTCGCCTTGGTGGCGCTGTGAACCTAATTATCTGTCCCGTGTTTACAAAGCTGTCTTGGAAGAACACCATTCTGGGACAAGAACCCGGCGCCGATGTTAAAATGATCAGCAGTCTTAAGGCGGGGAAGCAAGCACTGGAAGATTTGCTTGCACTCAAGCCCGGATGGTACATCGTGGGCCGTGAATACTTTAGAACCAAGCAAGATTTAATCAATAAAATTTCCCATCACATTGACTTTGCCGCCTACGATGAGTGTCAGGCGTTCGCCAACCATCGAGGCGTGTCATTCAAGTTGATGAAGCACTTCAAGCCTAAGTATAAGATGGCACTATCTGCCACTCCCGCACGCAACAGGTTTACTGGTATGTGGGCCATCCATCAATGGCTTTGGCCTAAGCTGGAAGGTCACGCATCCTACTGGACTTGGGTGTCCCGCTGGTGCGAGACAGACGAAGATTTCTTCGCGGGTACCATAGTCAAGGGTGAGAAGAATCCTGGCGAGTTTGTCCAAAGTTTGCCGTGCTATGTGGCGCTGGAAAAAGATTTTGGGGATGCCCACGAATTTGAAATTAGCGTAGAGCTGTCACCAACAGAGCGTAGAATTTATACGCAGATCGAAAAGACTATGATTGCGTGGCTGGAAGATAACCCGTTGGTTATCAAGTTCCCGGCTACCAAACGTATTCGGTTGCGTCAGGTGACGCTAGGTGAGATTGCATACGACCCCGAGAAGGATGAAGTATACTTCCCAGAGGATATGAAGTCCACTAAATATAACGCATTGGTTCAAATTCTTAAAGAATTTCCTGATGAGGCAATGCTGGTGTTCGTAGCTAGTCAGAAGTATGCCTCTGTGGTTACTAAAAAACTACAGAACGAAGGTTTCCGGGCGTTCGAATGGTCTGGTGCGGTGTCTGAGAAACAGCGGGAACAGATCAAGCAATGGTTTATCGATGGCGAGATTGACTACATCGTAGCTACTCCTGCTTCCATCGGAGAGGGTACTGACGGTCTACAACACCGCGCAAGAATGATGGTGTGGTTGGAACGATCCGACGATGGCATGGTTAATGAACAGGCGTTTCGTAGATTGTTCCGCCGCGGTCAAGAGCGTCAGGTCGTGAGTCTTAGTATCATTGCTGAGGACACTTATGATCGGGGGCAACTTAGTGACCTAATCAATCAGAGGCTTGCCATGAACAAATCCCTTAGGAGAAAAAATGGATAACACTGAGAAGATCGACCTACTCAAAGGGTATAACGAATGGGTAATCGAGCGTAAGCGTCAGCTTAATGACCTCACGCCCGAGGCATACCTAGAAGACAGGATGCGTGAGGATGCGGCAGAGCGATTAATTAACGCCATAGATTACATCGAAGGATTGGGTACCTGGGATGAAGATGAAGGACGATATGCTCGTATAGCCGACGCCGTGACACTTAGAAATGTAGAGGAAATGCTCCGTGGCCTTATTTGAATACAAGGATGAGTATGCGGAGCAGTTACATAAAGAGTTAATTGCGGCTACTGATGGTAGTGAGCCATGCTTTGATCCTTACCTAGCTAATCCGGATTCACAAAGAATCTATGAATCACCAACAGATTTGTTTGTAGAGAACTGGTCCAATCGTGGTGTGACTCCAGAAAAAGCACGAGAAATGTGTGCTGGATGTCACGTGCTGGTTGAATGTAGAGAGTACGCCATGTATAATGAAGAGCCCTATAACATTTGGGGAGGCACAACCCCCAGAGAGCGTGGGTTCTATCGAGGTAAGAAAATTAAGAACAAGACTACGGGAGTCTGGTCATGACTGGTTTGGTTTATGGTTATTATGATTGTCGGAAGTGTGAGCAGGAAGCCCTGCAAGCAGCTTATGATGCAGGTGAAATTACGTTTGCTGAATTTCTAACCCGCGACTTTATGGTATGCAATGGGTGCGGTAGTAAGCGTTGCCCCGGTGCGGACGACCACGAGAACGCATGTTACACAGGCAAAAAGAGACAGGTAGCGAGTGAGTGATCCGGTAAACCCTCAGCACTATCAATTCGGTGAGGCTCAGGTCATTGACATCACCAGACACTTAGGTTTCTTGGAGGGCAATGTAGTTAAATACGTAGCCCGAGCAGGGCGTAAGGGTGATAGGCTGGAAGACCTCAGGAAGGCTCAGCAATATCTTCAATGGGCAATCGAAGACGCGGAGCTTGCGCGCGGAAATTTTGATTGAAAAAATTTTTCAGATTGAGAAACTAAATTATGAACGAAGAGCAGACAATTGCGGCCCGCGAGTTCGAGGCAGCACGCAAGTCCCTGTTGGCTCAGCCGACAGTAGCTCAGGGCGCGATCAGAACCGAGACTCGATATGTTGAGGCGTATCAGAACATGGTTCAAGCTGGGCTGGTGCCTCAGATCAAGGCGAAGTATCGCTTTACGGGAGTAGCACATCGCCGATGAATGAATTCATGTGGGAATATGGTATCTTCCGCGAAGGTGACGTAGGTATTACAGGTGAGCCTAGGCTAAATCGAATTGTCAATGTATCCTTTCATACTCTGGAAGAGGTACAGAATGCAGTCAAGAACGTCCCGTCACTCAAGGACCGGCCCGTAATCATTGCGCGTCGCAAGATAACAGCATGGGAAATTATTGAATGATATTAGACGATGACCAAATCAAACAGTTAACCTTAGATATTCTTAAGGGTAAGTCCAAGCGCGATAAGCAGACTAAGATCGGACCCAGCGGCATCGGCAACCCGTGTGACTACTGTCTTGCAGCCTCACTCAAGGGTGGTCAGTACCAATCAGGGCCGTGGTGGTTGGGAGCAAAGCTGGGCACAGCAATGCACATGTATCTTGAGAATGAAATCAACAAGAACATAGACACACCCACGAGGCCAGAACTTAACGCCTTAAAGGATGCCAGCACCGAGCAAAGGTTGTTCATTCACAACCTGCCTGGCTACGGAAACATCTACGGTAACTCTGATCTACGTCTAACCACGGGTAATCTTATCGACTGGAAGAGTAGTACCAAAGATAAGATCAAGCGTTACAAGCTGGATGGTATACCCACACAGTACATCATTCAGCAAAACTTGTACGCTTACGGGTGGAATCTCATCGAACCCGGCGCCGTGGAAGTGTGTTCTCTCGTGTTTGTCGCCCGTGACGGCTCAGGCGACAACGATATCTGGGTACATTCGTTTGATTATTCACCAGATATTGCAGAAGGCGCTTTGAATAGGCTGACAAAGGTCTGGGAGTTCTTGCAATCTGGCGGGGATATTGATACACTAGACTCTCACGACGAATGCTTTACGTGCCAAAACATTTTGAGAAGATGGTAAGATGCTCAAGTTATCCCATGAAAAGAAACGCATGGCTATCATCAAGACTACTGGCGGTGGAGAAATTATTATCTCGCGCAGCAGAGCAGACGGCTCTACGGTAGGCATTAAGGCGTGGGGAGTCACCAATTTTAAGACGTTAAATGTCGAAGAGCTAATGATGGGCTTACTGTATGTCACCCATACAGATGCACAGCTAGAGGAAATGAAGAATGGAAATCAGGTTGCGGTTCCCCTCAGTGAACCAAGTCACAGTGCCTTGGACGACACTCCACCAGCACCCATCCCATTTTGATCCTTTCATTGGACAATTACGTACATGGCCTGTAAGATATGGTAATAAGTTCTACACGGCCACCGCAGGTAGGTTTGAATACCTAGATGATAGGGTGGTTTTCGTAATCAACATGGAGGAAAAGACATGACTGACAATCTGACTCAGACTGAGGAAGAGATTGCACTGGAACGCATCGTGCGTAATCAGCTTGCGATCAAGGAACTTGAGGCTGAGAACGAGCAGCTTAAGCAGTTCTTTAAGGACCGCCCCGAGCAGTATCCTGCGGGCGCAGCACTTGAGCGCGGCAAGTTCTACATCAAGATCACCAAGTCCACGCGGATCGATGACAAGCTGGCTCGTGATAACCTGAGCGCAGCACGCTACCGCTCCGTGTCCAAGATGACAGTCGATACCACAGCAGCGCGTCGATACCTGAACGAGACTGAGCTTGCAAAGATCACCAAGACCTACGATAACCGCATCGAAATTGGTCTGAACTAAGAGAGGGAAGAAATGACTAAGCACATGAGCGACAAGGACCAGGGCTATTTCCTGGGGGCATACACCACCCTGACCGGGTTGGAGTTCATGCTTTCACGGGACGAGGTTACCGTGGACTATGTGAGAAAGCTGATCCACACAACCATTGTTGAACTAAGGAATGACCCGGAGTTCTCTCAGATCGATACCACCGGGCCGGATCGCCTAACCGAACTGGCTCTTGCCGCCAGGGAAAACGGGCTGGAAGAGCAGTTCTTCGAAGCATTGGGAGAAGACTTTAGTGACCGCTGAGTTTCTTAAGGCAGTTAAAAAGGCTACGTCCGTGGACAAGATCAACTCAATGATCATCTTCGGTGAGTACGGAGTGGGTAAAACCATCCTCGCGGCTAGCGCCACGGAGATTGAGGACTATGCACCCGTACTCATCGTGGACATTGAGGGGTCGGCGGCTGGTGTGGGTAGGCTTTACCCAGATGTGGATGTCGTGGAGGTTGACAGCTATGAAAAGCTGGAAGCACTCCGCGTGTCTCTGCTAAAGGATGAGCACCCGTACAAGACTGTCATCTTTGACACGTACAACGTCGGACAGAACCGAGCCGAGAAGTTCTTCAAGCAGAAGCCTGAGAACATCAACAACAAGTTCGGCGCCTGGGCTGACCTTAAGGAATGGTCCATCCAGTTCATGCGTGAAATGCATCACGCACCATTCCTGGCAGTGTTCATCGCCCACTCTCAGACCGAGAAGGACGACAACACAGGTAAGCTGACAACCACAGTCAAGATTTCTGGTTCAGCCAAGACTGATGTTCCCGCCATTCCTGACCTGATTGGGTACATGGAATTCGTACCGGACGACGACGGAAATCCCGTTAGGGTCTTGCGCGTTGGACGATCTTCTAGTATCATTACGAAGAACAGGTTTGGACTACCCGACATTATCGGGCCAAGTGGTGATGCTCAAGGGCCGACACTCACTGACATCCAACGAGAGATTTTGATTGCTAAGGAAGGTAAGAAATAATGGTTCGAGTAATTAACGTAGGCGCAGAAGCGCTTGAGCGTGGTGAGTTCAAGCTCATTCCCACGGGAACAAAACTTCGCGTGGCCCTGTATGAAATTGAGGAAGGCGTAACTGGTCCCAACGCCAAGTATCCGGGCGAGCCTCAAATCACATACACGGCTAAGGTGACAGAGGAAGGCGAGTTCAAGGGTCGAGAGATTCGTTACAACCGCGTGCCTCTGCACAACAAGGGCAACGATGCGTTCAAGCTTGCAACTTTTGCTGACGCATTAGGTTGGCCCATTGATGATGAGACAGGAGATATCAGCGTTCCTGATAATCTCAACGAGTCTCTGGGAACAGAGTTCGTCGCCCGCATTGGACAGCAGAAGTCCAATAAGATCAATGAGGCTACCGGAGAGCCTTACATCAATAACACTGTTAGTGGTACTCTGCCGCTAGGCAAGCTGAGAACCAAGACAGCGGAAGAAAAGAAGGTTACGTGGTAACCACGTAACCTTCTAGGCGAACCCCTCATGTTAATAAAAACGTGGGGGGTTCAGCCGTCCCGGCTAGTGGCGGAATGGTATACGCAGCGGTCTTAAAAATCGCGGCCACTAGGCATGTGGGTTCGAGTCCCACCTAGCCGACAATTATTTAACTATTAAGAGGGAGATTATGGAAGCGCGCGAGTTCTTTGAAGCTGTGTTCGGTGACCTTGAGGGCCGAGCAGTAATCACCCTACCGAATGTAATGGGTAAACCTACTAAGGATAATTGGTTTCAATATCCCGATCAGCTTGACGACATGGTTGAATTGGTAGAGGAAAACCGACACAATGATGTTTGGTATTCTCCCATTCTTTTCAAGTCTGACTCTCGCATGAAAGAGAATGCCGTAGTAACCAACGTTCTTGCGGCAGACGCTGATACCTGTGAACCCGCGAACTTCCGCGTGTACCCTAATCTCATTGTTGAAACTAGTGAGGGTAGGTTCCACGTCTACTGGACAATGACCAATAGTGATGGACTAGACCCCGCCGAGGCCGCTAAGATCAACCGCCGTATCGCACAAGTCCACAAGGATCAAGGTTGCGATACAGCATTCGTCAACGCAGCCAAGCTCCTGCGTGTGCCCGGAACAAGCAACTCTAAGCACCCCGGAGAAGTGGTTGTAGTCAATGACTATGACGACTCCAAGTTCTATGACGATGACTGGCTGGTTTCGGCATACCCAGCAAGCGAAATTCCGGACATGATCGAAGCTAAGGCTGAGGACATGCCGCAAGGCCTTAAGGAATTTGTTGAAAACAGCAGCCTAAGCGATCTGCTTATAGGTATGCCGAACAATGTAGAGATTAGAAGTCTGTTGTTCGGAGCGTTCCGCGACGAAAAGCGCAGTGAGGTTCTGTTTAAGCTTTGTTGTTTGCTATTCGAAGAGGGTATGTCAGACGAAGTTGTTACCGCCATCGCATGGCACGCTAAGGCTAACAAGTTTCGCAATGATGATCCGCGAGGGCTTGCGGGGCTGTGGAGTACAGCCATTGTTAAGGCTAAGGCAGCTATCGGTGCAGGTTCATCAGAGTATGATGATGTGGAAAGCGATGGAGAAACTAAAACTTACACTATCGACGGACCAGAACCAACCGAGTTCCTGACTCTGGATGAACTAGAGCGAATTTCCTACGAGCCAACGTTTATAGATGAGTGGGTTACCTGGGCAGCATCAAAGACAGACGCACCGAGTGAGTTCCACGAGGCGGCGGCTGTGATCCTTCTCAGCACCGTGTACTCTGAGTTCGCATATGTGCACCCTAAGTTTGGAAAGCTCAAGCTAAATATTTGGGTACTTCTGTTGGGTAGGTCAACTAAGGACCGTAAGACGACAGCGAAAAGTTATGTCGAGCGTATGCTACGGCGTCTAGCAACCGAAGAGTACAGTTACATCATTCCGGACGATGCTACTCCAGGAGGCTTGAACGTTGCGCTACAGGATCGTGCCAACAAGTCCAGCATGATAGCGCGTGATGAGGCGCAAGGTTTCTTTGAGGAAATGTTGCACCAATCATACATGGCTGGCGGTATCAGCTACTTCACAAAGCTATATGATGGTTGGAGTGGTGGTCGTGCCCGTGCATCAGGGGACAAGAAGATCACCCCTAGTGTTCCTATCTCCTTTGTGTTTTTCTTGCTGGGAATTCTGGATGATAGTGCAGAAATTCTAACGATTAAAAACTTCAAGCAGGGGTTTCTTACAAGATTCCTATATGTAACTGCCGAGCGACCAAAGGATTATGTAGAACCGCCACTTGAGTTTGAAGATGACGACAAGGGAGAAGAGGATGATCAGGTATTTAACAGTCTAGCTAGACAGCTAGAAATCGGAAGAAACCACTGGTCTATCCTCGGGGGCGATGGTGACATGGCAAAGATCGGCTTATCAAGTGACGCTCAAGCGCGTTTCTTGAAGTTCCGAGAAGATGTTATGATCGCTGTAAACAATACTCGCTACCGCGAGGTAGTGGATTCTACTAGTGACCGAATGACTTTGTCCACACTTAAGCTTGCAGCACTTCTCGCTATGCATGATCGCAAAAACAGGATCGAAGAGATACACATGCTGAACGCCATATCGTTTGCTGGTAAGTGGTTCGATGATTCGGTCAAGGTAGCCTCTATGATCAGTGAGTCTGAATGGCAGCGCGACGTGTCTAAGCTAGAAGATTACATTGTGGCCCGTGGCGGTAAGCTGTCCTGGCACCGAGCTTATCAAGCCTTTCCTGACAAGAAGCCTAAGGACTTCGAGGAAATGGTTGTGGCTTTGGAGACACGAGGCACCTTGCGCCGTGTACAGCAGGGTTCTCGTTGGCACTTGGAGGTAACAATTGAAGAGTAGGGTTGTTATACCTGTATACACGCCCGAACCCACCACACCTAAGGCTCGGGACATTATCAAGAATATCGCGGCTGAGCGGTTCCCGGATCATTGGGTAGAATTCATGGGTTACGATGACTCTCTTGATAAGAGGGTACTCGTCTTCGGTAAGGTTAATGACGATATACACATCCCTGTCGGAACTAAAGTGGTGTACACGTACTCTATTGCTCAGATGATGACGAAGGCCAACGCAGCAACAGTGCTTGCCGCGGCCATTCGTCAATTCATCGAAGAGCCCGAACCTATCCCGTTTAATGGTCCTCGTTATACCGCGGAATTGTTCAACATCACACGAAAGATAGACTACAGCGCGCCTACAGTTATCGATATCGAAACCTCAGGCAACATCGGTAAGGGCGGCGAGCACACTCCGGATGAAGTACAAATCCTCAGTGTGGCCTTTTATCAGGCTGGCATGGATGGTCCCGTTGTCTTAGTCTCTCCCAGAGAAGACGGTACAGATTACTACTCCCATGTTCTAGAACACTGGCAGATAGAAGACCTAGCAAGTGTTCTGCCGTTGTTCACTAAAGCGATCTATCACAACGGTAAGTTCGACACGCGCGTACTCAACCGTGTGCTGGGTGTCAAGCTCAACGTGTGGTTCGATACAATGCTAGCTCACCATGTGCTCAACCAGGCAGCAGGAGCGCACGGCCTAAAGGAACTAGCACAAAGGTATCTTGGTGCCCCTGACTGGGAAGCCGGAATTAAGAGCTACCTCAAGGGTGGTGGATACTATGAACGCATACCTCGGTCGAAGCTGGTTGAGTATAACGGCTGGGATGTGTACTGGACATACAAGCTGTGGGAATTTTTAAGTCCTCAAATTGATGCGGATGAGGAAGCACAAAAAGCTTTCATGTTCGAAATGATGGCCGCTGATTTCTTACTAGAAGTCGAGCAAGTGGGCATTCCGTTTGATTATGAATATGCCGGTATGCTAGGATCGAAGCTACTCGATGAAAAAGATGCGAACCTAAAAACGCTTAGAAACATCACGCAGGACAAAGAATTCAATCCCGGTAGCTGGCAGCAAGTCAAGCGTTGGCTGGCTTGGAAGGGGATCGAAACCGAGTCCACGGACGAGGATCATATTACTGAGATTATGAAGAGATTTAAGCCGGGAGATATTGTAGAACAGTTCTGCGTATGCTTGCTTAACTACCGCAGGGCCGGTAAAATGTACAGCACCTACGTTTATGGTTGGCGAAGGGGGGCACGTAATGGCCGCGTGCACCCTACGTTCCTAGTCCACGGCACGAGCACAGGGCGGCTCTCGTCCTCGAATCCTAACGCACAGAACGTCCCAAGAGACAAAAAGATTAGACGATTGGTGGCTATTACAGATGACAACAATTACTAGTACGTGGCAACCTTATACACCACGCCCTAATGAACCATATAAAACTGGGGGTTTTGTTGGGTCTGGCAGTACGACATTTGTTACAACCAATATTGGTATATCAGATGATGCTTTCCTAGCGCTGGCTTATATTGTACTGGGATTGGATACGCCAGAGCTTCGGGCCGCGTTTAGCTCTTGGTACAGGTCGTTACCGAAAACAGGTTTCGCCTCTGAAACGCTGTATAACATGATGATTTCATACGCATACGAGTTGAAGTTCGGTAAAGATAATGGGCAGAGTACTGATTAACGTTGACCTTAGCCAAGCTGAACTTAGATGCATGGCTGTATTCTCTGGTGATGAGTGGATGATTGGCGCTCTACAGGAAAATAGTGGGGATTTCTTTGACAACCATTTTATGCCTGTAGCTTTTCCTGAAAAAATGGCACGTTATGGTGACATCTATAGATGGAAAGACAGCGACCCCAATGACCATAAGGAATGCCGTGTTCAGGTTAAGTCGGTCATGTATGGTTTAGCGTTCGGGCGCGGTGCAGCAGCTATTGGTATAGAAATTGATCAACCAACACAAGTGGCACAGAGAATCATTGATGCTTTGTTCGAGAAGGCGCCGCAGTTTAAGGCTTGGCGCAATGAGGTAGAGCGTGCGGCTGTAGACCCCAGCAAGCGCGACTTACTGGTGAACCCGTTCGGGCGCCGCTATCAACGTGAGGTAATCACTTCACGTAAGCAAGAGGCAGCGGTCAAACGTGAGGCTCTATCGTTTCTCCCTCAGAGCACGTCATCAGATATTTGTCTTGCTACAGCTATTAGAATCAACAATGCGCTCAAGGAAAGCGGATACAGAATCTTTAACGTGGTTCATGACGCTATCATGATTGAGGGGCCGGAAGAACGGGCAGATTTTATCGGTCAATACGTGGCAGCAGAGCTTAGAGAAACAGGACGACAGGTTATGGGCGACGCTGTGCCCTTCCTAGCGGAATATTCAATCGGAAAGAGTTGGGCGGAACTCGCATGAGGCAGCTTAAGGTTGGGGACAAGGTAAAACTCACAGGTAAGACTTGGAAGCTTAGCTGCCCGTGGGTGAAGCTTGACGATATCGTTGTTGTGGGTAAAATAGAACATGATGGTTCGGCGTGGGCAGCAAAAGACGACAGCGGTAAAAGTGTTGGCTCATTAACGTTGTCGGGAGGAAGGCCCTATGTAGGAGATTACGATATAGAACTAGTGGAGGAAGAACCCGTGCTAGAGCCGCCCGCGGATGGTCAGCCAGAAATCAAGTATGCAATGCAGCTATCGGGTGTTGACCTAGGCAAACGCATCGTGTGGATTCATGAGTACAAGTACAAGGGAGAACAGCGCGAGAAAGTTAAGGAGGCGACGCCCATTAAAATTGAGCACTCAAAGAAGTATGTTAGCCTTAAAGTACGTAAAAAAGTAAAGACTTATTACGGAAGTTATTACATGACAACGGTATCTGCGTCGCCTATAAAGGTAGATGCTGTTGTGGCAGTGTACCCAGAATGAGATATTTAATCGCAGTAGAGGGACATAGGGATTACGATACATACTTTGTGGATATCACCCCTGAAATGATAGATGCCCACCCCGAGCTTGCACTCAAGATGGGCGAATTAATTGGAACTTATAAGAGATTTGGTGGGGAGATAGTGTCTAATGAGTAAAAACGCGTTGGAAGATGCTAAAGCAGCTTATAAAGCTTGGCGAGAAGCACAGCCAGGTTCGTACATTGAAAGTATTTTAGCAGATGCTATCGTTCGTGATGTAGTACCGGCGCTCATTCACATTGCTGAGCGCAAACCGCAACCTTTTGGGTATGCTCCCGCGGGTGTTGAGTTAGAGAGTCAAACAGAAATTGCGGCTACGGATGGGGAAGAAGAATGAGTCGCGGAATAACAGACCCACCTAACGAGGTAGCTCAGTTTTGGAAAGTAGTACAGGGTAGCACTGCTGGCGAGCTAATTAACCAGTTAAAAGACTTACCACCTGATACGCCTGTGGCTTGGGTAGACTCATACAAGGACGAGGACAAGGTTACGGCAGGTATTGGTTTTAGGTGGCGCGTTTAGCTAACGCCATAGAAAGTAAGTCAAAAAAATCAGGGTTCTCTCCAACGGGAATGCGTAGTGTAAATTCATCAGTATCTAGAACAACATTCCAACGCCCAGCCTCGCTTTCAGCGATTTCTATATAGGTTACCCTATTATGTTTGTTACGTATAACTCCCCAATAAATATTGTCATCAATCATACTCAGTATACTATCAGGAATTGTTAAGAATGTCAAGTACCAAGGTATGTACAGTTAAGTTCTGCGCTTCGCCTGTTGAGGCGAAAGGGCTTTGTTCTGCACACTACGAAAGGCATCTGAACGGACAAGAGGTAGATGTAGTTCTTAGGAGGCGATCACCTGGGGAGTGGGGTCGCCCCCTAATACAGAAAACAGGTTACGCTATACAAAAGCGTAAAATAAATGGTAAATACGAGAGTAGAAGACATCATAGGGCTGTGATGGAAGAGCATCTTGGACGCAAACTAGAGCCCCATGAGAATGTTCACCATAAAAATGGGCAGCGCGCAGATAATCGTATAGAAAATCTAGAGCTGTGGTCTACCTTTCAACCGCAAGGTCAGAGGGTAGAGGATAAGATAGTTTACGCGAAAGAAATCCTTAAGATGTATGAGCCGGATGCATTAGCATAATTTAAGATTGTGTGCTAGAATAGATACCATGACTAACACACACGCCGCGTTGTACCTGCCCTTTGATGAGGCCGACGCTTAGCGTACCTGGAAGTTTACTGATTGAATCCTCCTGGTACTTGACTAGGGGGATTTTCTAGTATAGGGTGTAAGTACACAAACAAACAAACACGGGACATTAGCTCAATGGGTAGAGCGTCTGGTTTGCAACCAGAAGGCACAGGGATCGTAGCCCTGATGTTCCACAACACAGCGGCGACGGTTGCTGTGGGGAGACACACGTTAATCTCGGGTCGCCAGACCAGCGGATCGTGTAGCTCAGGGGCTTAGCGGCCTGTCCTTAGCGGGACTAACTGGGTGTCTGTCGAATGGGTGTACTTAGAAAGCACTCTGGCTAGACAGTGGGTAGCGAAAGCCTGTTACCCCTCCCAAACATTGTGGGGCAAGCTGTAGCGGTGCCGCGACGGTCTCATAAGCCGTAATTAGTAAGGGTTCGACTCCCTTCCCCGCAACGAAAAAACTCAATATGAACAGTGCCGAACAAAGGTTGACAGTAGGCACATCGTTCCCCAAACCAGCAACCTTGCGGTAGCCATACCAAGACACAGGCTGAGCGCGTCGCTCAGTGCTCGCTGTTAGGGGGAACACACCGGGGATTGGGCTAGCGGTAGGTCGTTTGCTTTGGAAGCTTAAGGTGGCAGGTTCGACTCCTGCATTCCCGACTGAGGCTGTGACAGAACGATAATTGTGACGGGTCGTGAACCCGATCTACGTGGGTTTGACTCCCACCAGTCTCCCCAATTGAATACTTGGTCCTATAGTGTAAAGGTCAACACGTCTGCCTGTCGAGCAGAAAGTAGGGGTTCGATTTCCCCTTAGGATCGCCAACAACGGGAGTAGACACCCATCAGGTGCCCGCCAGTCAGGTTCTCAACCACCCTGTGCTCCGCAATTGGTTATGCTCGATTAGAATAATGGTAGTTCACTTCCCTCTCAAGGAAGTAGCAGGGGATCGATACCCCTATCGAGTACGATGGAGGTTTCGAGTCGGTACAAGGGCATGTCCCGTTGCGCGACTAGGATGAGGCAAAGTCACCGATAAGGGAGGCATCCCCGGCGGCTCATCATCGTCTTGAAACTTAAGAACGAGGCGTCGCTACACGCCTACTCCATTTTTGCTCCGTTGGTCTAGCGGTTAGGATACCGGCCTTTCAAGCCGAGTGATCGTCGGTTCGAATCCGACACGGAGTGCGGGCTGTATGGAACAAGGTGTTCCCGGTGGCTGTAAACCACTCGCTTCGGCATGGGGAGTTCGATTCTCTCACGGCCCACTCGCAACAATAGGAGGAAGCATGTACAAGATCGTCAACAAGTACAACGAAGAACTGACCATGCGTAACGGTCAGCCGTTTACGTACAGCACAAAGGCACTAGCCTTGCTGGGGGTCAAGTTCTTGCGTCCCAAGACAGCCAAGAGCGACCGGCCCCTTCGTGTAGTTACGATTTAACAATTAAATATGTCTCTCAAGTGTTGATGGATACACGCTGGATTGAAGTCCCGGAATGACTGGATCGTTACCAGTGGGAGACACCGGATTGAAGGTCGCCGCTGAAACCGGCCTATTGTTGCCAGGGCTTTCAATCCTACACCGAACTATCCCAACAGGTAGAGGATACAGTCTCAAAAACTGTTCAGTCTGGGTTCAACTCCCAGGTTCGGTACGCCTCTCTGGTGGAATTAGGTATACACGCCAGTCTTAGAAACTGGTGCCGCAGGGCGTGAGAGTTCGAGTCTCTCGGGGGGCACAGGTGCTTGACAAATTTCAAAGCACTATGATAGAATGGATACCATGAGCATTTCGAAGCAGTCACAAACAACCATTGTAGGTAGCAATGGCTGCTTTGGGGTGTCATAACACACGGTTCCTCCTAATCGTAAAGACCCCCACTAGCTTCCTCCCTAGTGGGGGTCTTTATTTCTAACAATTAAATACACGGCGAGTAAACCCATGTGGCATGGGGACGGTCTTGAAAACCGCGCGGGGCTATTTGCCCAGGGGTTCGATCCCTCTGCTCGCCGCGAGTACCGACATCAAACACCCATATTTGGTTTAGTGTAATGGTAGCACAGCGGTCTTTTAAACCGTTGGTGGGGTTCGAATCCTCGACCATAGGGAATTTGCGTCGGTCGTTTTTGGATAGTAAACCTGTCGGGGACAGGGCGCGCGTGCTAAGCGTAGCGTACTTAAAGGTATGGGCTTCGAGTGCTCTGCTATCCGCTCCGGGTGTTACCTTAATTGGATACTCCTTGTAAGGCCAAACCTTCGGGTCTAAGCTGTGTAATCTACTAACCTAGGAACGGTAG
>Ga0209066_10004343_pt1 | contig 15557 bp, 12 predicted proteins | sample All_14_2_FD_187198 | JGI IMG/M metagenome (GOLD analysis project Ga0209066, IMG submission 187198) | Freshwater microbial communities in response to fracking from Pennsylvania, USA - Allegheny Zone_MetaG_DW_15 (SPAdes) (version 2) ...
TCATCAGTCTCTTTCGATGCCAGTATAGCAAACTTTTATCCAAACGAAAACATTTTATACCCGGAGCGGTCAGTCCTTGACCAGTCGCGTCCGAATCATCTCACTCAACCGTTTCAACCTCTCCTCGGTTTCGATCTGGTAATTCTCATACTCCTGCTGCAGCCTGACATGCCGCGACGCGATATTGAGACATGCCAGGATCGCAACCTTACTGATCGGCAGAGAACCCTGGGGACCGCTGATATTCTCCTCGACCAATGTCCTGACCATGGAGAAGACGGCATCCAGTTCATCCTCCGATGCCCCTGTATAAAAGGCGTATTCCTGCCCGAGAAGCCTGAACCGAACTAATCGTTCCGACTCGGTCATGATCCGTTCCGCCTCATCCGCTCATCGCCATCGGAAGCCTTGATCAGACGACCTGGATCTCAGTCATTCTCCGCTTCCTCCTTGGTCTCGGCACCGAGTGCGAACAGATTTCCCTGGACTCTTCCCTCGGGATTGTCAGCGGTTCCAGACGCTTGAGCAGAACCGGCGCCGCTCTTTTCCCACTCCTCGATCTCGAGGATGATCCCGCTGACCCTGTTGCCGATTTCGGTCCGTTCCGATTCGAGCAGGGCCACATTTTCACGAAGTTCTTCTATGATTCCATCCCGTTCCTGAACATCCTGGTTCAGCCCCTCGTTTACTTTCTGCAAATCGTTATAGCGGGCAATCAGGTTGCTGACAAAATGCTCAAGACGCTCCAGTTCGCTCTCCTGTTTCATATATTCTGCTCCTTTGGCTTTTATCCTGTAAAACTGCAATTTGCTGTCGCTGACTATACCATGCACTCCGATCTCCGCAAGACATTCCAGAAACCATCGCCATTTCCTCCACCCGCCGGGAACAGGGTCGTTCCACCGTCCGAAACCTACGCTAGATCCGCGTATAATGCCAGGAAAGCGGCGTCTCATTGCGGTACGGCATGTACCCATGGAAGGTCCGGGGATCGTCATCGAAGACCAGCGGCAGAAAAAACTTATCACCCTCCCACATCGGCAGGGTATCGAGGAGGGCGATATCGACCCACGCCAGATCCCCTTCGTTGTTGGAAGCCCTCGCCGTCCCGGAAAAGGCGTCGACACGGAAGATGAAGCCGAACCAGTCCTCCCCGTGCGGGCCGAAGCCGGTCCAGTTGATCGTGCCCCGCAGCACCGCCTTTTCACAGACAATGCCCGCCTCTTCGTAAATTTCCCGCACCAGACACTGATATATGTCCTCGCCCGGCTCCATTTTGCCGCCCAGCCCGTTGTACTTTCCCAAATGCTGGTCTTCCTGCCGGCGATTTCTATGCACGAGCAGAGTCTGTCGCCGATCGCCGGAGATGATGTACCCCAGCGTGGCCAATATCGGTGTATACATCCCGTCCCCTCGTCCTGCTTTCTGATCTCTGGTTTTTCCGCATGAATATAAACGAAATATATTCCGATCCGCCAGATGTTATGATATATAGTCCATATTGATTAATTTTTCCCTGGGATATCGAGCATGAAGAAACCAGCATCCGGCACCGTCCATCTCTTCCTGGGCCTTTTCCTCTTCCTGCTCGGTCTGGCGGCGTGGACTCCACTCAGTGTCCATGCCACCTCCGGCAAAGCGCATTTTCCGCTGTATCCGGCAATCCAGCACAATGTCGCTTTCTGGAAGAATATCTATACCAGATATTCTCTCAATACCGCCGTCATCCACGACCAGAACGACCTTTCCATCATCTACGAGGTCGTGACCAAGGTCGACGACTCGGTACCCGGGGCGAAAAAAGCGAACAAACTGCTCATCGACCGGAAAACAAAGCACTACAGCGCCATCCTCCGCAAACTCTCCCGTACCGCTCCCGTTACCGCCGAAGAGCGACGGATCGCCGCGATGTTCTCCGGCGGTAACCGCCAGCGGCGAATGGCTGTGGCCGCTGAATCGATCAGATCCCAGACCGGGCAGAGGGAACGATTCCTGGCCGGCGTTATCCGGTCGGGGGCCTATCTCCCGGCGATCAAGCAGGTGTTGCGCTCCTACGGCCTGCCCGAGGATCTGGCCTATCTGCCGCATGTCGAGTCTTCGTTCGATACCGAGGCCTACAGTAAGGTCGGCGCCTCCGGGATCTGGCAATTCACCAAAAGCACCGGCAAAAACTATCTTCGCATCGACCGGGCCGTCGATGAACGGAGCGACCCCATCCTCGCCGCCCACGCCGCCGCCAAGTACCTGAAGAACAGTTACAACCAGCTCGGGACCTGGCCGCTGGCCCTGACTTCCTACAATTACGGAACGGCGGGGATGAAGCGGGCAGTGAACGAAAAAGGATCCTATGAACGGATTTTTGCCGAGTACGACAAAGGATACTTCAAATTTGCCTCCAGGAATTTCTATTCGGAATTTCTCGCCGCCCTCCACTGCGCCAAGCAACTGGAGCGGGATCCGTCACTCCGGCTCGATCAGCCGCTGCCGACCCGCAGCATCACCCTCAGGACCGGCACCGATATCCTCCAGATCAGGAACCGTTACGGGGTTTCGCAGAACAGTCTCGAGCGATTGAACCCGGCCCTCCGGGCGGAAGTTTTCACCGGCCGGTGCCAGGTGCCGAAGGGATACGCCCTCCGTCTGCCGGCATCGGCCTCAGCCGACAGGCCGGTCATCGCCGCCAGAGGCAACGACAGACCGGCCCTGACCGCAACAGCCACAGTCCACCAGGTGCGACGAGGCGAAACATTGGCCGCCATCGCCAGAAAATACGGCATTTCGCCCCGGGCGCTGGCTCGGATCAACGGTCTCGACTCATCAGCCATCCGCATCGGCCAGAAACTTCGGGTGACCAACCCATCCGGCACCCTGCCGGCAATCGCCGCCGCACCGATCAAAATACATGCTGCGACAGCGAAACCGACCAGATCCAGACTGGCAGTATACAAGACCACCATCCGCCATGGAAAACGCTATGGCAAGATCGAGGTCCAACCGGGAGAGTCTCTGCACCTCCTGGCGAAGTGGACTGCGACGCCGACAGCCGAACTGCAGCGTCTGAACAACCTCAAGCGGGCCGCCAGAATCAACGCCGGCCGGGATCTGGTCCTGGTCTTCGACAAAGTCTCAGTCGATCATTTTCACCAGGAACGACAGCAATTCCACCAGAAAGACAAGGCCGACGACGGCCTGGCGTCGAACAATCCGGCAGGTTGATCATCCTACGGGTCCAGGAACAGGAAGTCGAAGAAGAGACGAGGCGCATCCGGCACTTCCCACCTCCAGTCGCCGTCGACCTTGGACGGGGTGGATTTTCACCGGATCGGTTCGACATGACGATCGACGCCACCAACCTGATCTCGATTCTATCAACCGGCGACTTGGCCGATCATACATCTCCTGAACAGTATCATGGACATCTCAAAGACAATTGCTGATCTGAAAAAACGTCCCGGCTTCACGGACCATGTCGGCATGATCCTGATCCACAACGGTGTGGTCAGGAACTGGTCGCGAAAGGACCGGGCGACCGTCGCCGCCCTTGAAGTGACGCCCGATTTTGCCAGGATTGAACAATTACGGCAGGAATATCTGAAACGGGAGGGGATCTTCGAGATCATCATTGAAGCGCGAGAGGGCCGCTTCACCCCTGGCGACGACCTGCTCTTCATCATCGTCGCCGGCGACATCCGCGAGAATATCAAACCCGTGCTGGCGGAACTGCTCGACCGGGTCAAGAGCGAAGCGATCGGCAAAAAGGAGATCGCCATCGGCTGACCCTGTGGCATTACCAACAACCGTGACCACTGCCAGACCGATCGAAGGAGAGCCTATCATGCCCGTTGCTGCACGGTGTCTGCCCGCAATGTCCTGCAGACGGTGACGGGGCATGAGAACCTTCATCGGCGGTTTCCATGCCAGACTGCTTGCCTGGCTTGACGACGAGGACGAGGGGCAATCGTGGCCGGTATCCGGACTGCGTCGCATACTCCGCGTCATCGCCATCACCCTTCGGGAATTTGACCGCAACGACCTGTTCCTGCGGGCCGCCGCCCTGACCCTGACCATTCTCCTGTCCCTCGTCCCGATTCTGGCGATAAGCACCGCCGTCATCAAGGGACTCGGCGGCGACAACCACCTGAAACAACTGGCCTACAACTCCATCGCCATTGTCGGCGGCCAGAAAACGGTCGCTGAATCCGGCGACAGGACGGCCCCCGCCGACACATCCTTTCCCGAACACCTGCGCTCGGCGGTGGACAGAATCTTCGCCTATGTTGACCGAACCAACTTCACCACCCTCGGCACCATCGGCACCGTCGCCCTCATCGTCAGCATCATGCTGGTGCTGCACCAGATCGAAGCGGCGATGAACACCATATGGCACGTCAGGGCCGGACGCTCCCTGCTGCGTAAGGTCTCCGATTACATCACCCTGCTCGTGCTGATGCCTCTGGCCGTCAATATCGGCTTTGCCGCCAGCGCCTTGATCGAAAGCCCCACCCTCCTCGCCAGAGTCGATGCAGTGGTCCCGGTGCTGTGGCTGCAGGGTCTGCTGCTCAAGGCGATCCCGATCGTCTTCATCACCCTGGCCCTCCATATCATCTACGTTTTCTTCCCCAACACCCGGGTCAGGACCCTGCCGGCCCTCGCCGGATCGATACTTGCGGCAATCTGCTGGTTCGGCGCCCAGAGCCTCTTCGTCTCGATGCAGATCGGTGTGTCACGGTACAACGCCATCTATGGCTCCTTCGCCACCTTGCCGCTTTTCCTGTTGTGGATCCAGATCGTCTGGATCGTCGTCCTGGCCGGGGCCCAGTTCGCCTGCACCCTGCAGAGCAGCAGCCGCCTCCCCCTCACCTCGTCGGCTGCAGACCCGGAGCAGCGCCTCGGGACCGCCTTCGCCGTCATGGTCGAGGTGCAACGCGCCTTTGATCACCAACTGCCGCTGACCGCGACGGAGCTGGCTGACAATCTCCCCGATCACCAGGCCCGGTTGATCAGGGAGATTACCGAGGATCTGGTTCAGGCCGGGTTGATCCACCGCTCGAGCACCGACGGCAGGCTTCTGCCCTGCGGCCCGGCCGAGGCCTTCCGACCCTCTCGACTCATCGCTCTGATTACCCGACAACGATAACAAGCCGATACCGTGGGTTTGCCGCACCACACTGGGACAGGCGTTGCGACCGGGCGGGTCTGCACGCACCACCCCCAGTCACCGGCTGACCGATCTCTAGGCCATCGGCAGGTGCGGCGGTGACGGTATGCCGTCGCTGCATCAGGCAATAAAAAAGCCCGGCGGAATCTGTCCGCCGGGCTTTTTCATCGGTAGCTCAATTGGTTAGTATCATTGTGGCTCGTCGTGGCAGAGATCGCAACTCTGCGAGATGGTCTTGCCGAATTTGGTCTCATGGGTATCGTCATGGCACCGGAAACAGCCGTACCCGTCCGCCTCGTCCTGGTGGCCGTTGTGTCCCTTGTAAGTCCCCCAGGTCACCTTCATATCCGGCCAGACATTGCCGAGATAGGCGTCGAGCAGATATTTGCCGGATGTAATCAGCGCCGCCTCGTGTTCCTTGGCAAAGGCATCACCGTTGCGCTTGGCCTGGAGGGTTACCAGGTCCTCGACAATCTGCTCTCTGGCCTCGTCGCGGCTCTTATAGGCAGTCTGCAGCACGGTGAACGAATCCTCCCGGATGCCGGGCATGTCAGGATTGATCTTTTTGGAATAGAGACCGAGATCGATCTTTTCCGACAGGTTGTCATAGACATGGGTCGGTCGATTGTGGCAGTCGATGCAGTCCATGGTCCGCCATACTTCCTCGCCACCTTTTTTCCCCTCCGACCCGCCGGGAACTTCGTACTCCTCGGTGATGCCGTTCGGTTTGGTGACCTTGATCTTGCCGATGGCCGTCCGGGTGGTGTTGAGGGACTGGTATTCGACCTTGACATCCTTGCTCACATGCCAGTGGATCCCTTCAAAGGTATCGGTGTAGGGATTGCGCCCGCCGATATGCAGCGAAACCTCCTGGACGGAAGGATCTTTTTGATTGTCGTTGGAAAATGAGATGAACTGCTTGGTCCTCTTGCCATGGAATTTTTCCGGCCAGTGGCAGGCCTCGCAGGTATCCCGGGCCGGGCGGAGATGTTCGACAGGGGCCGGGATCGGAGTGCGGTAACTGCCGTCCAACACCGCCTTGACCTGCCGCAGGCCCGACAGTTTGGCCTTCACGTACCATTCGGCGCCGGTCCCGATGTGGCACTGGACGCAGCCGACCTTGGCATGGGGAGAACGCTGATAGGCGGTGTATTCCGGGGCCATGACCTTATGGCAGACCGCCCCGCAGAAGAAATCCGATTCCGTGAAATGATACGCCTCATAGATCACCAGGGCGAAGATCGTCAGGTTGATGACAGAAAGCACCAGGCACAGGATCACGGTCCGGCGATGAATCTTTTTGCTGAAATCGATGACCAGAAACGCCTTGCCGAGGCTGTTCTTGAACCAGCGTTTGCGGCGGAGGACAAACGAAACAGGGATCAGGATCAATCCAAACAGGACCCCGGCCGGGAAGATCAGGAAGGTGACGATGGCGGCATAATGATTCTCGATCAGCCCGGTCATGTGGCCGAAAAGACCGAGGATAAGCAAGGTAAAACAGATTGTCGTCAAGGCGACGCCGAACAGCCCCATCGGTGTTTTCCACGACAATCCAAGCTGTTCCTGCCAGGTGAGACGCGGTTCCGTCTCGGCTTCATCAGCGGTCTTTTCCTCCAACGGTAAGTTCTCAGCCATTGTCCTTCATTTCTCCTTCCATGCCGGTTGTCATCCTTATTTGCGCGACAATTATCGACGGGACCGGGACAGAAGCCGAAGCCTAAGCAGGCGAGACAGGCATACGGCACCCCCTTGCCAACCTAGGAAACGAACTTTCGCCATATCCCGGCAATCCTTGTCCCACCCTCGATGATTTTTTCCAGCATCTCCCGTTCTTCAGGCGAGGAGTCTTTGTCTTCGGACATATCGGTGAGAAGCTGGGCGTAATTGATTATCCCGTTGAGCTGGTTGGTCGTTTCATTGACTGTTTCCGCCAGCAGGGTCAATGCCACGGCATTTTCACTCTCACCATTGTGCCGGCAGGTATGGAGATGATCTTCAATTGCCTTGGTCAAATCGATCAACTCCCGGCAGGCATGGGCGGCGGCCACGATCTGTTCGCCACTGTCCTCGGCAACCCGGAGGTGCCGTGTCAGGTTCAGCAGCGGCACCAGGGTGTTGCGGTAGAGATAGACCAGGCCGATGCTCGCCAGGCTGATTCCCAGCCCCATGATGCCGATGATGGTCTTCTGCAGATTGACGATGCTCGCCCGGGCCTGTCCGACCACGATCCGGTCGTACTGGAGCAGCTGGTCGGCGACCATACGCAGCTGCTCCTGCAGTTGCATCCCCCGATCGGTTCGTTCCTCGGCATCGATCAGCTTTCTGAGGGAAATGACGATGGCGGCGATATCGATCCTGCCGACCATGGCCATGCTCAGCTGTGGAGGAATCGAGGGTTGCTCCTCCATACGGCCGATATCGGCATGGAGTTTTTCCAGCTCGGGAATTGCCTGAACCAGCTTCGCCCGGCTGTTTTCAATAAGGCCACCGGTGATCATCTCCCTTATGGTCGCGAATCGGAAAATCATCCCACCGCTCTGGCTGGTGATTTCGTTGTACTGGCGATTGAGCTGAAATTGCCGCACCCCCAGGGTGACGATCAGGGCGAGAACGGCTACCGTCAGGACGAAAGCCAGCCACAGAAGCCGTCTCAGAGAGTACATGACGACTCGCTGTCTGCCCTGCAATGCAGGCAATGCCCCCTGGCCGGGCAGTTGGCGCATTCGCCCTCATCACCGCCGTTTTCGATCTTCTCCTTCTTGCGCATGGCGCACTGGTAGATGATGTCGAATTCCTCGCTGTCGAGGGTCTCAACCTGGAGCAGGATCTCGGCCAGCGACTTCAGGAAGACCCGTTCCTGGTCGAGTGTCTTCACCGCCTCGTCAAAGCATTCATTCAACAGGGCCTTGATCTCCCGATCGATGATGCCCGCAGTATCGCCGCTTACCCCCAGGCCGCTGGGACCGGCACCGAGAAAACCACCGTCTTCGATCGCAAACGCCCGGGGACCGAGGGTCTCGCTCATGCCCCAGCGACAGATCATATTGGTGGCGATATCGGTGGCAAGCACCAGGTCATTTTCGGCCCGCGTCGTCTGAGTGTTGAAAACGATCTTCTCCGCCGCCCGGCCCCCGAGGAAAATCTTGATCCGGTTTTTCAGGTAGCTGGAACTGTAGGCGTAGCGGTCACCCCGCGGCAGCTGCTGGGTCTGTCCCAGGGCGCGTCCCCGGGGGATGATGGTGATCTTGTGGATCGGATCGGATTCCGTCAGCAACCTGGCAACGATCGCATGGCCGGCCTCATGGTAAGCAAGGAGCAACCTGTCCTTCTCGGTCAGGACCATGCCCTTGCGTTCCACCCCCATCATGACCCGGTCCCGCGCCTGATCGAAATCCTCGTGCTCGATGGTGGACCGGCCGCTTCTGGCGGCCATCAGCGCCGCTTCGTTGACCAGGTTGGCGAGTTCGGCGCCGGTGAATCCCGAGGTCATCATGGCGATCTGTTCCAGATCGACATCCGGGGCGAGCTGCACTTTTTTGCAGTGGACTTCGAGAATCCTGGTCCGTCCCTTCAGGTCAGGCGGCAGGATGGTGATCTGGCGATCGAAGCGGCCCGGCCTGCTCAGCGCCGGATCGAGGATATCCGGCCGGTTGGTGGCGGCGAGGACGATGATATTGTCATTCGAACTGAAGCCGTCCATCTCCACCAGCAGGGCGTTGAGCGTCTGCCCTCGCTCATCCTGGCTGTCGGTTGCGCCGGTGGTGCGCCGTATGCCGACCGCATCGATTTCGTCGATAAAGATGATGCAGGGGGCGTTTTTTTTGGCATCCCGGAAGATATCCCTGACCCGCGAGGCCCCGACGCCGACGAACATCTCGACGAAATCGGAGCCGCTGAAGCTGTAGAACGGCACGCCGGCCTCGCCGGCGACAGCCCGGGCCAGCAGGGTCTTGCCTGTTCCAGGCAACCCCTGCAGCAGCACGCCATGCGGGATGTAGGCGCCGACCGCGCTGAAATGGTCTGGATTCTTAAGATAATTTACTATTTCCTCCAGTTCTTCCTTGGCCTCCGGCACCCCCGCCACATCATCGAAGGTCACCTTGTTGCCGTTGGTAGCGGGCAGGATCCTCTTGTCTCGGGCGAATCTCGATTCACCCTCACTCCGACGCCTGGTCTGGAGGGAGAACCAGATCACCGATCCGAGCATCAGGGCGAAAAAAAACAGGCCGCCCTGGAAATAGTACAGAGTGTAATCCTCATTCACCGTAATAGGCACTGCTCCTCCGGAAACCGAGGCGGCGAGGCTGGACGGATCCATAACCCGGGTGATGTAATGACCGCCATCCTTGGTGCTGACTTCAACCTTGTGCCCGGTGAAGGTCAGCGCCGCCACGTTTTTTTCGGCAAGCTGTTGCACGAGTTCAGTGTAATTGCGCACCGGCAGCCTGTTTTCGATCGACCAGGAAAAAAATCCCAGCAGAAAACAGGCGAAAATGATGAAAAAGACGAGGAGATTTCTGACGACGATGGCCATGGTCCTTCCTAGTGAAATTGCAGAAATACATGTAATTTCTTACTGTATACTGCACTTTCCACAAGAAAAAAAGAGGACAGGGCACAACAACGCGGCGTTCCCCCGTAAATGGCGGAACGCCGCGTCTTAAAAACTTCACTCGTCGATCACATTCGACAGATCCCCTCATCCGGGGAAGAGTCTACAGGCCGAACACCGCCTTGAACCAGTTGCCGACCAGTCCCAGCGGACCGCCGCTGGAAACCAGCCCGCCAACCAGAGAGGCGAGACTCCACACACCGACGATGACCCCGAATATCGCGACCACCGTGATGCTTACCTTCGATACCTCTGTTCCAACACTACCGGCCGCGCCGACGCCGGTTTTGACTTTCTGATCAACCTGAATAGAGTTCTTCATTTTCCGCCTCCGTTTCCATTCTTGAATTGACCGGGTGTTCATCCGCCTTGATTCGCACCTCCAAGGGAGAGGCCATCCGGCTGTTGCATCGTTTTCCCTCATGCCTGCATCATTGCATCATAAGTGCCAGAATGAGAAATAATTTCGACACGGATAAATATTATTGTATAATCAATATATTATTTTCTCTGCGGCACGATGCATCACCACACTGCAACAGAATATGGTCGACTGATCGGAGGCAAGGGTGTTGTTGCATCAGGGGAGTCAATGCAACACTGCAACAGCAATGCCACACATTTGCAACACCTATGCAACACATTCAGGAAGGGAAGGAACAGCTCAGGAAAGGTTGTAACGTTTCATCTTACGGTAGAGGGTGCTGCGATCCACCCGCAGCAGTTTCGCCGCCAGGCTCTTGTTGCCGTCGGCTTGCAGCAAGGCCTGGCGGATGGTTTCCTGCTCAGTGATCCCGACAGGAACGAACATCGACGAGGACGAATCAGGCAACACCGTCGACTGGGGGCGGGTTGATGAATTTTTGCGACTCTCCCCGAACAACTCCGATGGCAGGTTTTCCTGAATCAGGGTCGAGCCGGTGCAAAGAACGCAGGCTCGTTCCATCACATGTTGGAGTTCCCGGACATTGCCGGGCCAGGGATAACGGATCAGGGCATCCAGCGCCTGGTCGGAGATGGTATGGATCTTGCGGCCGAGTTTTTCGCGGAACAGGGCGAGAAAATGGTGGACCAGCAGCGGGATGCATTCCCGGCGTTCGCGCAGGGGCGGCAGCATGATCTCGACCACCTTGAGGCGATAGTAAAGATCCTCGCGAAACTGTCCCTGCCGCACCTTCTCGTGCAGGTCGACATTGGTTGCGGCGATGACCCGCACATTGACCTGCAGCGGGGTGTCCTGGCCGACCGGGGTGAAGGTCTGCTCCTGGAGGAAGCGCAGCAGCCGCAACTGCATGCGGCTGGAGATATCGCCGATCTCGTCGAGAAACAGGGTACCGTTATCGGCCTGGAGCAATCGACCGGGCCGGTTGCGGTCGGCACCGGTGAAGGCCCCCTTGCGGTGGCCAAACAGTTCGCTTTCGAGCAGGTCTTCGGGAACGGCGGCACAGTCGACCTTGACCAGCGGCTGGTCCCGGCGCGGGCTCTCGGCATGAAGGGCCTCCGCCGCCAGTTCCTTGCCGGTTCCCGATTCGCCGGTGATGAGCACCGAGGTGTCGACCTTGCCGACGTTCTCGATGAGGCGATAGATTTCCTGCATCTGCGGGCTGATGCCGATGAACCCGTGGAACCGGCTGCGCAGGCCGCTGTAGGTCTCCGGAAGGCCGAGGCTGATATCCCTGGCAACGATCACCGCCCCGTTGAACTCCTCGACGTCATCCTTCAGGGGGGCGGCGGTGAGGCTGATCATGCGGATGGAGCCGTCGGCCTTCTTGCACTCCACCTGGTGTTCACGGACAACATGCCCCTCCTTGATGACCCGGCTGGCATCCTGGAGACAGGCCATCCCCATCTCCCCGGGCAACGACTGGAGATCGGTCACCTCGTCGCTCTGAACCTCGGCCATCCAGGACCGGGCGGTATCGTTGACCTGAATGATCCGCATGGCCTCGTCGACGGTGATGATGGCATCGCTGACCGAGCTGAAGATGACCTCGAGATAGCGGCGGAACTTCTCGTTTTCCAGCTGCAGTTCCTGCTTTTCCTTCGCCAGCTGCCAGTGCTTCAAGGCCTGGCGGACAATCCGCAGCAGGGTTTCCTTGTTGACCGGTTTCGAGATGTATTCGAAGGCGCCGTAGCGCACCGCCTCGGCCGCCGAGTTGAGGTTGGGGAAACCGGTAATCATCACCACCGGGCACTGGATTCCGGTCTGCTGGATATATTTGAGCAGATCGGTGCCGCAGGCGCCCTCGAGGACGATATCGCTGATGATGAGGTCGAAATGGTCTTCGTTGATGGCGACAAGAGCATCCTCCAACGTCGCGACCGTGGTCACCCTGCCATAGCCCTCGCGCTTGAGAAACAACTCGAAGGTGACCCGGATGCTCTCCTCGTCATCGACGATCAGGATATGGACATCTTCTATCGACTCAGACATCGGCGGCCGGAATTTCGATTATCATTTCGGTGAATTTATTGAGCATCGAATCGACCCGCAGGGTGCCATGGTGGTTCTTGATGATGCCGTAACTGATGCTCAGCCCCAGACCCGACCCCTGCCCCGCCGGTTTGCTGGTAAAAAACGGTTCGAACAGTTTTTCGAGGATACCCTGGGGGATTCCGGTGCCCCAATCCTGGACCGAGAGTCGGAAAAACGGCCGGCCCTCGATATCGGCCGGCTGGCAACTGATGCGGATGCGCTTATACGGCGACGGTTCGCGGTAGCGTTCGTTCAGGGCATAACGGCTGTTGCTCAGCAGGTTGAGGACCACCTGCTGCATCTGCAGAAAATTTCCCTGAATCAGGCAGGAAGGCTCATGGTAGTCGGTCTCGATGATGATCCCTTCGTTCTTCATTTGATGCTGCACCAGCGAAAGGCTGGCCCGCACCACCTCGTTGAGATCGACCCAAGTCAATTCGTTGCCGTCTTCCCTGGCAAACGAGAGCAGGCTGTAGATGATCGTCGCGATCCGCTCTCCCTCCTGGACGATCCGATGCAGCAGCTGCGACTGCAGGGTGTTGTCTTCAGTTTCGTCGATGAGAAGCTGGGCGTAATTGATGATGCCGTTGATCGGGTTGTTGACCTCATGAGCGACACCGGCAGCCAGTTCACCGATCGCGGCAAGCTGGGCGGTGCGGATGGTGTCGACCTTGCGGACCTCGTCCCTGGTCAATTTCCTGGCGATCAGCAGCATGTGCCGGGTTTCCTCGTCTTTCTCCTTGACCGGCACGATCGTCAGCGAATATTCCCCGCCGAGCCCGGGGAGACGGGTATCCTCAACTCGAGCCTCCCTGGTCAGCAGGAATTCTTCGAGCGGGCATTTGATATGCGGCCAGCGGCCGCCGTGGATGATCTCGCACACCCCCCGGCCGATGACCTCGTCATGGGTCCTGCCGACGGCCCGGAGAAGGGCGAGATTGACCTCGATGATCGTTCCCTGCGGAGTGACGACCAGGACCGGGTCGGGAATGGAGTGAAAGAGTTCGATGCCGGCCCCGGCCGGTACAGTCCGATCGCCCGGATCGATATCGGGGGTGACCAGGGTCTCGGAGAATGGTGGACAGTCTTTCTGCATAACGGCTCCTGCCTGCGGCATGGTCGTCGGGGATGACCGCGCTGGGGATGGTCAGCTCGGTTGGAGCGTTGGTTGTATACAGCCTTATTGTATACCTAAATTGCCATCCCCCGACAATGGAATTATCGGCGGTGCATTTCGAGCAAATGCAAAAAATCTTGAGCCAACTCCTGCTGCAAATCCGGCAGGATAAGGAACCGGCAGCCGGCACGAAATGTCAACGCCGTTGTTATTTTCGCCCGTTCGTCCTATGATGGGGGTATCCATCGAGGCAACAAATCCACCTGACCATCCCTGCGGAGGCGGCGTCGTGCCGGCAACAGACCTCACCAGTTTCGACGAAATCGACAGCGGCTATGTCACCGTTGACAGCGACTGGCGCATCACCTCGTTCAACAGAAAGGCCTGCGATATCCTCGGTATCGACGGCAAGGATATCCTCGGCCGCCACTGTCGTGAAATTTTCTATAATGACAAACGGTTCAGCGCCATCTGTTCCCAGATCGAACCGCTGACCCGGAAGAAAGGCAGCACTTCGGTCCAGCTCAATCTCGGCTGCCCGACCATCGGCAACAAGAATGCCATTCACCTCAAGGTCGTTACCCTGCCGGGGCAGAACGGCCTGATGATCGGCGCCATCATCGGCTTCGCCGACCTCAGCGAACCCCTGGCCGCCAGCCGTCTGGCCCTCAACAGCATCGCCGAAGGGGTGTTCACCGTCGATCACCTCCGCCGGATCACCTCGTTCAACAGTGCCGCGGAAAGGATCACCGGCTGGTCCGAGGCGGATGTCATCGGCAAGCCCTGCCAATCCATCTTTCATTCCAGTATCTGCAATTCAACCTGCGCCATCGCCGAGTCGATCCTGAAGAAGACCGCCGTCACCGATCGCATGGCCTACATCCTCGCCAAGGCGGGCCGTTCCATCCCGGTCAAGGTCAGCGCCGCCCCCCTGGTGGATCTGAGTGACAGGATTGTCGGCTGGGTCGAGACCTTCAGGGACATCACCGCCACGCTGCAGCACGAGATGATCCTCGATGCGGTCGCCGACGGCGTGTTCACCGTCGATCCGGAAGGCAGGATCACCTCCTTCAATGCCGCGGCCGAACGCATAACCGGCTGGAAAGAAAGCGAGGTTCTCGGCAAGATCTGTTCGGTGGTCTTCTTCTCGAGCACCAGCGTCACGAGTTGCGCCCTCGGCGTCAGCATGCGGGAAAAGCGGACCATCGTCGACTACGAGACCTTCGTCATCGGCAAGGACGGTTTTTCCATCCCGGTCAGTATCAGCGCCGCCCCCTTCCTCGACCACCGCAACGAGGTCCTCGGCGGCGTCGAAACCTTCCGGGACAATACCTTCCGGCTGCAGAACGAGCTGATACTCGATTCGGTCGCCGACGGGGTCTTCACCGTCGACCGCAACTGGACCATCACCTCCTTCAACCTGGCGGCGGAACTGATCACCGGCTGGTCGCGGGAGAACGCCGTCGGCCGAAACTGCAGCGAGATCTTCCAGTCTTCGATTTGTGGCCGCAACTGTGCCATCGCCGAGAGTCTGTACACAGGAAAAGCGGTAACCAACCGCTCCATCACGATCAAGACCCGCAACGGCCGCTCACATTCGGTCGGCATCAGCGCCGCCCCGCTGGTGGACCACGAAGGCAACGTCGTCGGCGGGGTTGAGACCTTCCGCGACCTCAGCGTCGAGATCAGCCTGCGCCAGCAGTTGACCAGGCGTTACACCTTCGAGCAGATCATCAGCAAGAGCCCGGCGATGCAGCGGCTGTTCGAGATCATGCCGGACATCGCCAGAAGCGAGAGCAACGTCCTGATCCTAGGTGAAAGCGGCACCGGCAAGGAACTGATCGCCAGTGCCCTCTACCATGCCTCGAACCGCAAGGACGGGCCCTTCATCACCGTCAACTGCGGCGCCCTGCCCGACACCCTGCTCGAATCCGAACTCTTCGGCTACAAGGCGGGGGCGTTTACCGACGCCAAGAAAGACAAGGTCGGACGATTTGCCGCGGCGGAAGGCGGCACGCTCTTTCTCGACGAGATCGGCGACATCCCCCATTCGCTGCAGGTCAAGCTGCTGCGGGTGCTGCAGCAAAAGACCTACGAACCGCTCGGCTCCAACACCCCGGTGAAGGCCGATGTCCGGATCATTGCCGCGACCAACCGCGACCTGCCGCAGCTGGTGCGGGAAGGCCAGTTC